>ENA-OURU01002113-OURU01002113.1-human-gut-metagenome-genome-assembly--contig:-NODE-2113-length-20830-cov-2.429362_pt1 | contig 20830 bp, 20 predicted proteins | sample MGYA00242137_ERZ509064 | MGnify/ENA primary metagenome ERZ509064 (study PRJEB26280, sample SAMEA2338777) | human gut metagenome | biome: human gut; feature: human-associated habitat; material: faeces...
TACCTGAGGGAAGCGTCAGATAGTCTTCGGCAAAAAAAATAAAATTTTTTTGTCCTATACTTGACACATCCACATGTGTGCAGACATACCTACTGTAGCAATCAAGCGAAGGCAGGCATGAATCCAAAGACGCTGCAGTATCTTATGGGGCATTCAGACATTTCCGTAACCATGAATGTTTACACTCACGTTAATTTCGATGATGCTGAAGAAGAACTTCGCAGAATGGAAGAGTTCAGAAAAGCACAGGCAGAAATTGAAAAGAAGAATCCACATCGCTTGGGATTTGCCGGAGATTGACCTTACAGAAAAGTTGAGAGAAGTTACTAAATATATCAAGCCTCGTAATTTGTCTTGTTATGTCTTAGTAGGTTTTAACTCCACAGTAGAACAGGATATGTATCGACTAAATAGGCTTAAAGAGTTAGGAATTTCTCCTTTTGTACAGCCATACCGGGACTTTAATAATGACCGCAAACCGACTTTATATGAAAAGGATATTGCACAATGGGCTAACAAGCATCAAATATTTAAAACCTGCGATTTTGCAGACTTCTCACCAAGGAAGGGATTTAAATGTAACTATTATTTAAAGCAAAATAGAGATGAAGAAGATACTACTTATCTGCACACTTCTTGTCCTGATGGTAGGATGTGTTCCACAGAGAAAATATAAAGAGAATCGCTTCACGAAGCAATTTCGGCAAGCTGATTCTGTGTTTAACGAAAAATACGGATTACAATGAAAAGATTGATATTAAACGTATTGGGGCGCATATTAGGTTACAGGCGATACGTGTGTCCTAATTGCAAGAAAGTGAATTATCTGAAATGTAGTGATGAATTGACAGCCGGATATTGCCGGAACTGTGAACATCCTATTTGGAATTAATGTATAACATTGTGAAAGGAGTTAATTATGTTAGAAAAAGAAGTTACTAAGAAAATCTATGTTGCAGATGACAACAAAGAATTCTTATCTAAAGAAGAATGTGAAAAGTACGAGACGTTTGTGAAAGAAATACTTTCAAGGATTGAGTATTTCTGCATTAGTTGCCAGCCTGATTTAACGGAAACCGGTTTGTTTCAACATAAAATTTATGTTGCTGTATATTCCAATAATTATTATCACAAAGAGATTGCTTTAAATTGGGCTATAAAGGCATGTGGGTATTTGGGACAGAGTGTACAAGGATACGGTTTTCAGCCTAATTTCTCATTGAGTAAATCTGATAAAATAGGCTTCGATGAATGTAAGCCTACAATATGGGGTGGTACAGATTTAAAAAGTGAAAGAATTTTCCTAAGTCCAATAAAAGTTGATGGATTTCCGGATAATATTGATTATATGAGAGAATGGGGATTTAAGTAAATTCAAGAATAGAAAAGAATATTATGGAAATACATAGAATGAAGCCGGAGAATCCTATTATCATCGTTGATGAAGAAGAATTCGACCGGATTGACGCAATAGCCAAGCTGAAAGAAGAAGAGGTGGAGAAACTTGCCAAAGAGATGTTCTTGCGTCATGTTAAATCGAGTGGAATATCAATGCGCTTCCGTATAAATGGTGTGGAAAAAGTAATAAGACAACAGGTTATTACCGAATTGAATTACGATGAACGTGGTTGGCCGGAATCTGTATCTGAAGAGGTTAAGCATACCATTGTAGATGATATTACCCATTACATTAACAAACATTTTGAACACTACAAAGATGATTGTAAATCAGTTGTAGAATATGAATGGAATTTATGTAAAAGTAAGCATGAAAGAAAGATTAAGTATTGGAAGTCTCTTTTTTTCATTACTTTTTCAGTACTGATAGTTGAGTGTATTTATAGAATAGTTCAATAAATCGAAAAGCATATGAAAGCTATTTCAGTAAAACAGCCATGGGCTTATTTGATATGTTCCGGAGTGAAAGATATTGAGAATCGTACATGGCCATGCCCTAAGAAGTACATAGGAAAACGTGTACTAATCCATGCAAGCGCAGTACCGATAGAAATGGTAAATCCTAATAGTGTATTTACAAAAGCTCAATGGGACCGGTTTTCTATGGGGTTTCAACGTGAGCTTATATGTGGTAATAGTATTGTCAATTCTGCTATTATTGGTAGTGTGATGATAACTGATTGTGTTGTTAATCATCTCTCTGTATGGGCGGAGAAGGGGGTATATAATTGGGTACTTTCTAATGCTGTATTATTCTCGGAACCTATACCTGCAAAGGGAAAACTTTCTTTCTGGGATTTTGATGGACTGAAAGAAGTTACAATCGAGTGTCCGGAATGTGGCAGCCATGAAATCGCTATTGAAGATTACACGACAGCTCCATATCCAACGTATTTACATAGTTGCAATAAATGCGGTTATGTGATCATGGAAAGTGAGTGGGAAGTAGTATCCACATAGTTTACCTGTGATTAGTCTTTGAGTTCATTATCATTCTGTATTCGCAGTCTAATAGTCCGTTTATGCGAGGCTTATGAATAATATGTGATTCCGGATATTTTCTAAGTATTCCATTTTGTAGGAACCTAATAGTTTGATTTTGTTCTCTGATTACCACACTTAGTATTACGATGATAAAGATTAGTACTATATACCCAAAGGTGATTAAGTACACTATTTCTCTATTGAAATAGAAGAAGCTTTTGAATGATCTAAAGTTACTCATGTTTTGTATGTTAAAAATAAAAACGTGCCCAATTCAATAAATACACCCTTCGTAGAGGTGCGGCAAACAACCCAAGTAAGGAAGCATAGATATTAAACGGGCACGCATATTTGTGATAATACAAAACGCGAACACCGTTCAATCTATCACCTTACTTTGTTGAAAATTGCCGCTTTCTACAAAGGAGAGACTGAACGTCACAATGATACCTATTTGGTATCTGCCGCAAATATAACTAATTCTTTAAATTAATGTTGAACCTGGGTGCGTCTTTTTAAGATGCGCCCTTTATTTTTTGTGATGATGAAGAAAATAATTGTAACTGGTAGCGAGGGTTTTATTGGTAAAGCTCTTTGCCGGGAATTGTCAAAAAGAGGTGTTGAAGTCATTGGTATTGACCGAAAGAACGGAACTGAAGCATCAAATGTTCATGAACTTTTGAAAAAAGGTGATATCGACTGCGTATTTCACCTTGCAGCACAAACAAGTGTTTTCAATGAAAATTTGGAGCAGATCCGGAAAGATAACATTGATACCTTTATGAGTGTTGCCAATGCCTGTAACCTATACCGGGTGAAGTTGGTGTACGCCAGCTCGTCAACAGCGAATCCTGTGAACACTACTTCTATGTATGGAATAAGTAAACATTTCGATGAACAGTACGCATCTGTCTATTGTAAGACTGCTACCGGATGCCGGCTGCATAATGTATATTCACCAAACCCACGTGAAAGAACTCTTCTCTGGTTCCTGCTTAATGAGGAAAGGGTGTCATTATACAACTGCGGTCAGAATATCCGGAGCTTTACTTACATGGATGATGCTGTCGAAGGACTTATCTATGCGATAGGATGTAACCGTCAGCTAATCAACATCTGTAATGTACAACCGGTGACTACTATGTATTTTGCTACTTTAGTGAAGTACTACAAATCGCTTGAAATTGAGTTGATTAATGAAAAACGGGATTTTGACAATTTGGAGCAGTCGGTGAACCGGGATATCTATTTAGTACCTTTGTCTTACACATCTGTCGAGGACGGAGTAAAGAAGATCTTTGATGAAAGGAAAGGGAAAGATATATCGTATTGATGACTGGGATAAGCCGGAAGCGGTGAAATGTAAGAGCTGGTCTCATCAGGAACGGTTATGTGATCTGAAAGAAAAGGTATCACTTCATAAAAAGGGTGATATCTATTACATCTCCCAGTTCACCCGTTCCAAGACTGGTACCAGCTTTTCAGAAATTAAACAGTCGGAGGAACTTGCATCATTCTTTGCAGAGAGAGCGTGTGAGTTTCTCCACCGCTTCATTGTAGGGGGATGTGAAGGATGGTGTATAGTCACCACACCGCGACGGAGACACTACGAGGGCTTTCATTTTGCAACCTCTATCTGCGCGAAAATAGCGGGGGCGGTGAAAATACCATTCTATGAGAATGCAATTCAGTGCCTAACTAAAGATAGATTGAATCCGGAATTCTTTCTTCTTCGTCCGATAAAGGAAAAGAAGATAATAGTGTATGATGACATATTAACAACCGGCAGTACATTACTTGCCACCTATGAGTTATTGAAAGACAGTGAGCAGCTTCTTTTTCTCGTAGGAATAAACAATCATTGATATGGGAAATGAAGATAGAACATTAACATTTAAGCAAGAGAAATTCTGTAAATATTACGTTGATACAGAAGGTAATGCAAGTGAAGCATATCGAATGTCTTATAATACTTCCAACATGAAGCCAGAGACAATTTGGAGCGCTGCGAGTAGACTATTAGCAAATAGCAAGGTTAGTACAAGGATAAATGAGATTAAGGCGCAGAGAGCGAAAGAGTCTGAAGTAGAGAGGAAAACTGTTGAGAGGGTATTAATGGATATAGTGCTTGCCAATCCCGATGATCTTCATTTTGTTGACCCCGCAACCGGGAAAACAAAAATGAGAACTCCTTCCCAACTTCCCAAACGTGCCCGTAACGCATTGAAGAAGATACAGAATAAGAGAGGAGAGGTTACCTATGAGTTCAATGGCAAAACAGAAGCGGCCCGGATATTAGGTGCTTGGAATGGATGGGAAGCAGATAAGAATGTCAACATCAAAGGTGGAGATGGAAACAAGGTCAGTGAACTTCGTATTGGCTTTGATGAAAATGATAAATCGGACGAATAGAACAATTTTATAGGTTATTTCCTGTGTTTTCCCTACGGATAAACCTTACTTTTAGAACAATATGGTTATAAATTATAAGAAGCTAAATCCTAACGGATTCTATCTATTGAAGTACTTGAATGATGAGACTATCCGTTTTATCATTCTCTATGGAGGTTCATCTTCCGGTAAATCGTACAGTGTGGCACAAACCATACTGATACAGACATTACAGGACGGTGAGAACACTCTTGTTATGCGTAAGGTAGGAGCTTCTATTCTCAAAACCATTTATGAAGATTATAAAGTCGCTGCGGCCGGTCTTGGCATATCCCATTTGTTCAAGTTCCAACAGAATACTATTAAATGTTTGGTTAATGTTGCGAAGATAGATTTCTCCGGTCTTGACGATCCGGAGAAGATAAAAGGTATCTCTAACTATAAGCGAGTTCAGTTAGAGGAATGGTCAGAGTTCGAGCATCCGGATTTCAAGCAGCTACGTAAGCGTTTGCGTGGTAAGAAAGGGCAGCAGATTATTTGTACCTTCAACCCGATTAGTGAAAGCCATTGGATAAAGAAAGAGTTTATTGATAAAGATAAATGGCATGATGTACCGATGACGGTTACCATTGCCGGCAAAGAGTTGCCGAAAGAACTTACCAAGGTCAAATCCGTAAAGAAGAATGCACCCAGGCAAATACTTAATCTTCGTACTAAGCAAATCGAGGAACAGGCACCTAATACAGTTATTATCCAATCTACCTATTTGAATAATTTTTGGGTGGTCGGTAGTCCTGACGGTGCGTATGGTTTCTATGATGAGCAATGTGTTGCCGACTTTGAGTATGATAGAGTTCACGATCCGGACTATTACAATGTGTACGCATTGGGAGAATGGGGTGTCATTCGTACCGGTAGTGAGTTCTTCGGTTCCTTCAATCGTGGCAAACATTCCGGTGAACATAAGTATGTTCCGGACTTACCTATTCATATCTCTGTCGATAACAACGTGCTTCCGTATATCAGTGTATCATATTGGCAGGTCGATTTCACAACTGGTACCAAGGTTTGGCAATTCCATGAAACGTGCGCTGAAAGCCCAAACAATACAGTAAAGAAAGCCTCCAAACTTGTTGCAAAGTATCTGAAATCTATCCAATATTCTGATAGGTTATATGTACATGGTGATGCATCAACGAAAGCGGCAAACAGCATTGACGATGAGAAGCGTTCCTGGATGGACTTATTCATAGATACATTGCAGAAAGAAGGATTCGAGATTGAAGATAAGGTAGGCAACAAGAATCCGAGTGTTGCCATGACCGGTGAGTTTGTTAATGCCATTTTTGATTGTACTGTTCCCGGTATAGAGATATACATTGACGAATCATGTTCGGTATCTATTGAGGACTACATGAGCGTACAGAAAGATGCTAACGGTGCCATTCTTAAAACTAAGGTCAAGAATAAAACTACCTTGCAGACTTATGAGGAGCACGGGCACCTGTCTGATACGTTCCGATATGTCGTTGTGGATTTGTGTAGTGAGCAGTATATAGAGTTTAGTAACCGGCGAAAAAGAAACTTGTATGCTTGTAATGGCACTATTAATTTCTTCAATCCAGATACCGAATGTAAATACACTAAGAAGATTCTATATGTGATGCCGAATGTTAATGGGAAATTTGTCCTTATACAAGCGTTTAGATGTGGAAATAAATGGCATGTTGTTGATGTCGTATTTATGGATACTACTTCAACAGAAGATATACGTTCTTCTATTTTGTCCCATGAATCTGATTCATGTGTAATTGAATGTACAGATGCTTATTTCCCTTTTATCCGGGAACTCCGTTCTAGTACAAACAAGGAGATTCGTGTAATGAAAGAGTTTCCGGATGTAGATAAGCGTATTGCTGCAACATCTGATTATGTGAAAAATAGTATTCTTTTTTCTGCATCAAAAGTAGAATCTGATACGGAATATGTTGCCTTCATGAATAATCTGATGGACTATAATAAAGATAGTGAAACAAAAGAGGCCAGTGCTGTTTTGAGTGGGCTAGTACAGTTCGTTGTAAAATTAGGTTTGAATTGAATTGCGTTATATGTGATTGAAAATAAGGATGTTGTATTGTTGATATTATGTTTTCGTAATTTCAAGATTTTAGTGTTTTGGAAAACGGTTTTCCTTTTTACTTAGTTTTGCTCAAAAAGGAACCCAATGAATATTTTTTTTGATAATCTATTTGGAAAGAAATCTAAGACTAAAGGTGAAGTTGAAATAGTTACTTCATCTGAAAATAAGGATATAGATACTCAAAGTGGCAAGGCTGAAAAATGGTCAGTTGCATACATTGAGGACCTTACTAGTCCTATTGTAGCGGGCAGTAACTATCTAACGCTATTCAGTACGATACCTGAAGTCTTTTTCCCGATCGATTATATTGCATCGCGAATTGCAGGTGCTAATTTTCAATTGAAGAAAACTAAGGATGACAGTATAGTATGGGCGAATAAACGAATGAATGGCATACTTAGTCGTCCTAATTGTTTGATGCGTTGGAAAGAATTGATTTATCAGCACCATATTTATAAATTGTGTACAGGGAATAGCTTTATTCGTGCCGCTATGCCTGATGTCTTTTCTACAGCTGAAAAATGGAGATATTGCGATAATTATTGGGTGCTACCTTCTGATAAGACTATTGTAGAACCTGTTTACGGGAATATGCCATTGTTTGGTATTGCCCAAACAGAAGATATTATTCGTAGCTATCGTTTGGAGTATGGTTGGAATGGTAGTTTGGAAATTCCTCCATACCAAATATGGCATGATAGAGACGGAAGTGCAGAGTTCTATTCAGGGGCTATGTTCTTGAAGTCCAAAAGTCGTCTTGCTTCCCAAAATAAGCCAATGTCAAATCTAATAGCTGTATATGAAGCTAGAAATGTGATTTATGTAAAGCGGGGTGGATTGGGCTTTATTGTAAGTAAGAAAACTGATGCTACCGGTTCAATAGCGTTGACTGACGATGAAAAGGAACAGCTTTTGAAGCAAAATTTTGAGAAGTATGGTGTAAGGAAGGGCCAGGTACCTTATGGTATTTCAGATGCAGATATTGACTTTGTTCGTACTAATCTTTCTATTGCAGAGTTACAGCCGTTTGAAGAGACTTTGGCTGATGCAATAAATATTGCAGGGGCATACGGCATCCCTGCCGTTCTTGTTCCGCGAAAAGACCAGTCCACATTTAGCAATCAGGCTACTGCTGAAAAGAGCGTATATTGTTCAACTGTTATTCCTATGGCCAAACAATTCTGCAAGGATTTTACAGCTTTCCTTGGTCTTGAAGGAGGGGGATATTATTTGGATTGTGATTTCTCTGATGTTGATTGTTTGCAGGAAGGATTGAAAGAATCCGAGGACGTAAAGACAAATATAAATAAACGTTGTCGTGAACAATTCTCATGTGGGCTTATAACGCTCAATGACTGGCGTGCCCAAATAGGTGAAAGTATGATAGAAAATCCCTTGTTTGACAAATTGAAATTTGATATGTCAGATGAGGAACTGGATAAAGTAAATCGAGTTTTTAACACTAAAAGTGGAGATGAAAAAGATGGAAGAGAAAATCAAAAGCCTTCAGTACAAGACAAAGGCAAATGATGTTGATGAGAAGGGTATCGTTACCGTTGCGGTGAATGGTATCGGTGTGAAGGACTCACAAAATGACATATCTATGCCCGGCTCATTCAATAAGACATTGAAAGAAAATATTGGTCGGATGCGTTGGTTCCTGAATCATCGTACAGACCAGTTGTTAGGTGTTCCGTTGAGTGGTAAGGAAACAGAAGGTAATTTGGTTATGGTCGGTCAGTTAAATCTTGAAAAACAGATTGGCCGTGATACGTTAGCTGATTATAAACTGTTTGCAGAGAATGGCAGAACACTTGAACATTCTATTGGGGTCAAGGCCATTAAAAGAGATTCTGTTGATCCCTGTAAAGTGCTTGAATGGCGTATGATGGAATATTCAACATTGACAAGTTGGGGGAGTAATCCCCAGACTTTCCTTGTGAATATTAAGTCTGCTACTGCCGACCAGGTAAAGGAGGCTGTTGATTTCGTTCGGAAAGCGTTCTTGCAGCATGGATATAGTGATGAACGTTTAAAAGGTTACGATATGGAATTAAGTTTATTACTGAAGAGCCTCAACGGTGGTGCCGTTGTCTCATGTCCTCATTGTGGTCATCAATTTGATTATGATGCAGAAACAGAGCATACCTTTGCCCAACAGGTATTAGATTATGCTGCTGATTATCAGAGATGGATAACACAGGACATTGTAAGGGAAGAAATGGAGAAGCTCACTCCAGAGATTAGAACTCAAGTAATTTCTCTTATTGATTCTGTAAAGGCAGAGGAGAAAGAATTCACTCAAAAGAGTTTGCAGGATCTTATGAATTATGTAAGATGTCCCCATTGTTGGGGAAAAGTATATCGTTCGAATGCTATTCTGCAAAACACTTCTGAAGATACCACCGGAAAAAATGAGCCGTCTGTTGACACTCAAGAAAAGAATGACGGGGAAAATGGGAACGATGAAGTGACGATTAAAGCCGCTGATAATGGCACTTTATTCGATTTCAAGAGTTTGAATAGTTGTTTCGAGAATAAATAACTTAAAATTTAAATTTTATGCTTAAAAAATTTACAGTATCAGATTTTAATCTGAAAACGGACGGCTTGCCGGCAGAACAGAAGGCGTTTATGGAAAACATCGTCGGCATGATGTGTGAAGTAGTAAACAAGTCCCTTGAAGGAATTGCATCACCGGATGAGGTATCAAAACAGTTTGACGATATTAATAAATTGCTGAAATCCTATGACAATGAGAAGTTTCAGCAATTGGTTAAAGACAATGAAGAACTCGTTGCCCAGGTAAAGACCCTTGGAGAAAGTATTGAGAAAATGAAACAAAAGGGCTTGTCTATGAATGCTATCAACAAGTTCGATGAGAAGTTGAACGAGATGCTTGATTCTGAAAAATTCAGAGATTTCGCAGAAGGAAAAACACGCAAATCAGGAGAATTTGACGGCTTCTCCTTGAAAGATGTCGTTTCCATGACTGACAATTACACCGGTGATTTGTTGATTACTCAACAACAGAAACGTGTTGTGACTCAGGTTGCCAACAAAAAGTTGCATATGCGTGATGTATTAACGACGCTGACAGCTGATCCTGCATATCCTCAACTCGCCTATGCGCAAGTATATGCTTTCAACCGCAATGCCCGTTTTGTAACAGAGAACGGTCGTTTACCGGAATCAAGTATCAAGGTAAAAGAGATACAGACAGGAACTAAGCGCCTTGGTACTCATATCCGTATCTCAAAACGTATGTTGAAATCAAGAGTGTACATTCGTTCCTACATCTTGAACATGCTTCCTGAAGCTGTTTGGATGGCAGAAGACTGGAACATTTTGTTTGGTGACGGTAATGGTGAGAATTTGCTTGGTATTATTAATAATACTGGGGTGACTTCTGTAGAGAAGATTATTAGTACAGCCATTGTTACAGGTGCCGCTGGTGCTGTAAAAGCTATTACCGGATATAACGGTGATAAGGATGTGATTGTAGAGTTTGCAGAACCACAGGATTTGATTCTTGATGGAATGAGTATCACGTTCGCTGGCGCCGCTGTTCTTACAGAACTGAACAAAACACACGCTCTTGTGAAAATGGAAGATGGTCGTATCCTTATTCCTGGTGTCGCGTTCTCCGGTGCTGAAACGGCTACGGATAAAATGACATTCAGTGTTCATGAAGCCGGCTTTAAGAACATTGAGGAACCCAACTCTGAAGATGTAGTGAAAACAGCTTTCGCCGCAATGACATATGCCCAGTATTTTCCGAATGCTATTATTCTTAATCCAATGACTGTTAACGGTATGGAATCAGAAAAAGATACGACAGGACGTAATCTTGGTATCGTTAAAATGGTTGATGGGGTGAAATATATTGCCGGTCGTCCGATTATCGAGTATGGTGGTATTCTTCCAGGTAAGTATCTTTTAGGTGACTTTAACCAAGCCGCAAATTTGGTTGATTATACCACTTTGACACTTGAATGGGCTGAAGATGTGGAGACCAAGCTTTGCAATGAGGTTGTGCTGATGGCACAAGAAGAAGTTATCTTCCCGATTTATATGCCGTGGGCTTTCGCTTATGGGGATTTGGCCGCATTGAAGACTGCAATAACTAAAGCGTAGGATTATGGATTACATACTTAGAGGTAACGATAAGGATGTAACCAATGTGCTTAAAGAGCAACGCATTCGGATTAATAGAGGGATGATTCAACTCATCCCTATTTCCGAATGTGGTCTTGTTACAGAAGAAGATGCCCGAAAGACATTGGAATGTATGCTTGCAGAGAAAAATGAAGAGATTGGCAGGCTTACTGCATCCATTGCAGAGAAAGATAAGACAATTGTTGAACTGACAGAAGAGCGTGAAACAATGAAAGCTCGCATTGCAGAACTTGAAGTACAGGTGCCTTCTGATGAAAAGAATCTTCCGGTTGCCGATTCAAAAGATTTGCAAGAGGAAGATGCCAAGGAGGTAACTGTTACAGATGATAAAGCCGTTTCCGTGGAAGATGAAAAGAAAACCGGGAAAAGCAAGACTTCTAAATAACTATCGCTATGTTGATTGATGTTTCATATTTTATGTCAGGTCCCAGGCATATTGAGAATGTTTCGGTCGCTGAAATGCCTTCGCCCCAATCTCTTGCTGTGAATGAGGTGATAAATGGGTATATTAAGGCATTTCAGCCCGAATTTCTCCGGAATGTTGTTGGTGTGACTCTTTCCCAAGCTATCACAGATTATTTGGAGCTTATTGAACGGGAAAAGGAAGATTCTTCAGATGAAGTTGATATTTCAGAAGAGAAGGAAGCCCCCCAGTCCGGATATGCAGTATTATGCGAGAAGCTGTGTGAACCGTTCGCTGACTATGTCTTTTATCATATTCTTCGTGACGCAAACACCCAGGCTACAATAACCGGGCTTGTCCGTTTGAAATGTGCTAATGAATATGTAGCTCCTTTGAAGAGACAAGTAAGCACATGGAATAGCATGGTAGAGAAGAATAAACAGTTTGTTGAATGGGCTATGTCGAATGATTGTCCTTTCGATGTGCAAATAACCAAGAATCTTTTGACCCCAATTAATGCTTTCAATTTATGATAGATTTAGATATAACAGAACTGTTTGAGGAGATTGTAAAGGAACTTCCAGAAGGGCTTGAAATCCTCTATCCAAATGGGAAAGGGGGAACTAAAGTTGTGAAGTCCCCAAGGTTGAATTACATCTTCGGTAGCAGTCAATATATCAAAGATATTTTAGATGAATACAGTAAGTCTTCTGCCCAGTCTGAAAGGAAGTTTCCATTGGTTGCACTATTCACTCCAATTAGTGAGGATAGAGGTGACGCGGATTATTTTTCAAAAGCAAAGGTTTCGTTAATTATAGCATGTTCTTCTTGTAAAGAGTGGAGCAATGAGATGCGCAGAACCACATCTTTTAAAAATATCCTTCGGCCAATCTATAAACGTTTATTGGAAGTATTATATGAAGATTCTCGGTTCGACTGCGACTATGACGAAAAAGTGAAACATAGTTATTCAGAAAACTATTCATATGGCAGATACGGAGCCTATACAGATTCCGGTGAGGCTGTGAGCGAGCCGATTGATGCCATAAATATACGCTCGATGGAAATAAAAATTAATAATCTTAATTGTAGAAGAAAATGAGAAAGATTAGAACGTGTAAGGGTTCCCGGATGAACACTGGTAGTTCTGCTTGTAGCATTGACTGGAAAAAGGTCAAAGGTGCTATCTTGACAGAACATGGTGTCAAACTCCCTGCTGATATAACAGGTGAGAAGTTGCTCGAATTGTGCCATGCAGACCGTCCCGGGCGTATTTACCCTATTTTGCCATTCCTGGAGTATGCCAAGAATGGTGGAGAGCCTCAAGTTAATCCTGTAGGGTACGGTGCAAGTGAATACAACGGGCTAAGCGCTCAAACAGACACCTTCACTTTGAAGAAATTTGATGAGGTTTTGAATGCCCAGCTTCTGAAATGTGCCAATAAAGGATGGGACGTTTACTTTTGGAATCAGGATAATATGTTGATCGGTTATAATGATGACACTGATATCCTTGCCGGTATTCCGATGTCTACTGTTTATCCGACCGTGACACAGTACCCGACCAGTAGTGCTAAGTCTGCGATGACTGTTAGTTTTTCACATGAAGATGTGGAAGACAGCCAATTGCACTTTGACTACGTGCAGTTAGACTTCAATCCCAAGAATTTCGTTAAAGGCTTGGTTGATGTTGTGTTTCAAAAGTTGGAGGCCGAAAATACTTACAAAATAGTTGAAGTTGTTGGTGGTTATGACCGTACAGAAGAATTTGGCAGTCTTATTGCTGATGGTGCTGCTGAAGTTATGAATAACGTAACTTCTGCTACGTATTCGGATGGTATCATTACCATTGTTCCTAAAGCCGGGGCGGTTCCTTCGTTGAAAGCTCCTTCTGTATTGTATGAAAAAGGAATCAGAGGTATTGAGCAGGTGTCATGAAGGTAGATAATGTTACGTTCGTCGAAGCTGCTGTGAAGGGCATGACGAAGGAAGAGTTTATTAATGCACACATTAAAGTCGTGTGGCAGGAACTGAAGGAAGCTGACCGTAAGAAGAAGCTCTCGGAAGTGTACGATGCGATAACTAAGTAACCGACGGGCTGGGGTGTGATTACAGCCCAGCCCGTTATATTTTTACTGTATGGCAGATTTTGATGAATTACATAGAGTTATTCATTCCATTGCATCCGGGTTTGAAGAGGAATGTATTAGGTGTATGGAAGAACATAAGAATGTGCTCGTTGATTGTATTCAGGAGCAATTATATTCCGGTCTGGACGGTACTGAACATCTATTGAATCCTGATTATGATACTGACACCTATTTTAACGAGCCCGGTCCCTGGCAGAACCGTGCGGAACGATATAAACGATGGGAGGAGAGGATAACTCCACCTCTTAGAAGTGAGATGCTTTATTTGCCACCGCGTCCGATTGAGGTACCTAACCTCTTTATTACTGGTACTTTCTATGATAGCATAACTGCCGATAGAATTGATTCCGGGCTTCGATTCTCAACGAAAGGATTTACGGACGGTAGTTCTATTGAGAAGAAATACGGTGAGCAGATTTTAGGCATTGGTGATACAGCTAAAGAGTACTTTAATATTATGTATCTCCGTCCCTGGATGGAACGTTTCTTTTCAGAATGTGGATATCTGTAGAAAATGGCTTGTAGTTGCGAAATAAAAAAGATGCAGAGTGAACTGGAACGTATCAGTGATCTTGCAAAGAAAGCAGCTGTCTTGGATGGTTGCATGTATGTCGTTTATCAGAAAGAAGATGGTACCTATGCTTTTGATAAACTAGGAGTTGAGATAAAAGGAAAGATTGTTGAATATAGACATTACCTGTAATTATGGCAGATTTAAAATTAAAAGATTTCGTTGATGAGAACGATTTGCAGAAATTGGTGGAGCTTGATAATACTATTGAGCGTGTGAGGGCTGATTATGTTAATGCGGCCAAAGAATTAGCAAAAGGTTTGAAACTAAATGTAGAAGGCGTTGCTGATCTTGAAAAGTTGAGTAATCTTTATAATACTCAAGCAAAAACGGCTGGTTCTGCATCTGCTGAATTAACCGAGGCTCTTAGAAAACAGTCTGAAATAACTCAAACTGTCAGTAAGAAGATAGAGGAAAAGCTAAATGTAGAGAAATTATCTGCTGCTGAATTGAAGAAACTAACCAAGGCAAACTCGGATAATGCTGCGTCCTTGGAAAAGGCTGCTAAAGCGGAAGCTAACTTGACAAAAGCGCAGAATGCCGGTAATACTACTCGTAAGAAAGCTGTTTTATCTGAAGAAGAACGTTTAAAACTTATCAGAACTGCTATTACCTTGACTAATCAGGAAGTACATAGCCGTTCACAAGCAAAGGAAATGAATAAGCAGCTGCAAAAGGCTGTTGATGTTTTGAAAGATACGGATGAAAACTATATTCGTACACTTGCCCGTCTTAATTCTACTATTGGAATCAACACTGATTACATAAAGCGAAATTCCGATCGATATAGTCAACAGAAAATGACAATTGGTGCATACCGGGAAGAAGTGAAGGCTGCATGGATTGAAATACAGAACGGTAATAAGTCCATGCAGAACATGGGAATTATTGCCCGGAATGCTGGAATGATGCTTAAAACGGAGATGGCTCCTGGGCTAAACAAAGTTGGTGCAGGATTGAAAGGGTGGGCTGCTGGATATATTGGTGCACAAGCTGTTGTTAGTGGAGTTGTTGCTTTATTTACAAAACTGCGTGAAGGAGTAGGTGATATTGTTAAATTTGAATTAGCTAATAGTAGGCTTGCTGCAATATTAGGAACCACTTCTGATAAAGTGAAGGAGTTAACTGCGGATGCTCAACGTTTGGGTGCTACAACGAAATACACTGCATCCGAAGCTACGGATTTGCAAATAGAACTTGCTAAACTAGGTTTTACTCGAAAAGAAATATTAGACGCAACAGAGCACGTTCTAAAATTTGCACAAGCTACCGGGGCAGAATTAGCAGATGCGGCTTCATTGGCAGGTGCTTCTCTTCGTATGTTTAATGCTGATACAAGAGAAACTGAAAGATATGTGTCTGCGATGGCTGTCGCAACAACCAAAAGCGCATTGTCGTTTTCATATCTCGCTACTGCATTACCAATTGTTGGACCGGTTGCAAAAGCCTTTAATTTCAGTATTGAAGATACTTTGGCTTTGTTGGGTAAATTATCGGATGCCGGCTTTGATGCTTCAATGGCTGCTACTGCTACCCGTAATGTTTTTCTAAATTTAGCTGATAGTAATGGAAAGCTGGCAAAGGCGTTAGGTAAGCCCGTTAAAACATTGCCTGAGTTAGTTGAAGGATTGAAATCGCTAAAAGAAAAAGGGGTAGACTTGAATACTACTCTTGAATTAACTGATAAGCGTAGTGTTGCCGCTTTTAATGCCTTTCTCACCGCTGTTGATAAAATATTACCACTTAGAGAACAGATTACTGGTGTAGAACGTGAATTGGGCGATATGGCTCACACGATGGGAGATAATGTTCATGGAGCTCTTGCTAACTTATCTTCAGCATGGGAAGCGTTTATGCTTTCTTTCTCCGAGTCAACGGGACCTGCTAAGGAGTTTCTTAATTGGATGGCTGATAAAATAAGAGGTATCGCCAATGATTTGAAATCTCCTGAAGAAAAAATAGAAAAGATAGATTATAATTTTAGAACACTTGCAAAAAAAGATGCGAACAAAAAGTTATTGGAAGTAGAAAAAGATTTTCAGGCAGAATATAAGAGGCTTATTGATGCTGGTGATACAGAGGAACAAGCATACACAAAAGCTGTTATTCAAATGAAAAATAAACGTATTGAAGTAACGGCCCAAGAGAGAGAAGCTTTAAAACGGATGAAAACTCGTGCTCAATATGCAACATCAGAGTTTGAAGATATGTCTTGGATAAAGAATGGTGCTGCTAAAATGTTTGGCTATTACACATCGGAAGCAGAAAAAGCGGATAAGGCTCAGTTGGAATTTTCTAAAAACTTATTCAAAATAGCATCTAGCGATGAATTTAATCGTGGACTTGATGTGATTGCAGAAAAGTTCCGTCCAAAGGGTAACGACAAAAATGGTTCAGGTATAACAGTCCTTACTGATAAAGAAAAACGTGAACAGGAAAAAGCTCTCAAAGAGAAGCTGAAAATTCATGAAACTTATCAGGAGTCAGAACTAGCTCTTATGGATGAGGGACTGGAGAAAGAACTTGCTAAAATTGGTGTTGCTTACTCGAAGAAGATTGCTGCCGTCAAGGGTAATAGCAAAGAGGAAATTGCTACACGTCAGAATTTAGCTAAGGAAATGCAGGAAAAGCTAGATGAGTTTACTATTAAGTATAATTCTGATCGTGAGAAGAAGGATGTTGAGAACGCTCTTGCTGTTGTAAAAAAGGGGTCCCAGGAAGAACTTGATTTGAAATTGCACCAGTTGGAATTGCAACGTGAAGCAGAAATTGATGCAGCAGAGAAAACAGGTGAAGATGTTTTTCTCATTGACGACAAATATGCAAAAAAGAAACAAGAACTTTACGAAAGACATGCATCCGATCAGGTGCAATTAATAGCAGAGAATGCAGCGCATGAGCAGGAAATCCGGGATGCTGCATATGTTATGGATACGCTTGCTCTTAAAAAACAGTTAGCTTCTAAGGAAATAACCCAGCAAGAGTATGCAGAACTTGAGTATCAGTTAAAATTAGATTATGTACGTAAAACAACCGAAGCTGCAATTGATGCGTTGGAGTTGGAACTTCGAAACGAAAATTTGAGTGCAGAGGATAGGGCAAAGATTGCAGAGCAGTTACAGAAATTGAAAGCGGACCTTTCCCAGCAAGAAGCAGAAGCGGAAATAGATGCTATCAATAAAGTTACTAAAGCGGATGAGAAAGCACAGAAAGAACGTCAGAGGAATCTGAAAAAATGGCTTCAAACTGCATCTCAAGCAGTGGGTGCTATTGGTGATCTAGTCTCTACTATTTATGATGGTCAGATTCAGAAAATAGAAGAAGAGCAGGAAGCTAATGATGAGAAATATGATAAGGATGTAGAACGAATACAGAATCTAGCTGATTCGGGAGCAATCTCCGAAGAAGAAGCAGAAGCTCGTAAGCGTGCGGCCAAGGAAAGAACTGAAGCTAAGAATGCTGAACTTGAAAAACAAAAACAAGAAATGGCACGTAAACAAGCCATTTGGGAAAAGGCGACTAGTGTCGCTCAAGCTGGAATAGCCACTGCACTGGCAATAACTGAAGCTTTACCGAATATTCCTTTATCTATTGTTATTGGTGCCATGGGAGCAATTCAGGTTGCAACTATTCTTGCAACTCCTATTCCTTCCTATGCAGACGGTACTCAAGGTAATGATAGGCATCCCGGCGGTGCCGCTTTAGTTGGTGATGCCGGTAAACATGAAGTTATCATGTATTCTGGAAAAGCATGGATTACTCCTGATACTCCAACTTTAGTTGATATTCCTAAAGGTGCGCAAGTCTTTCCTGATGTTGATAAGGTAGATATCTCTAATTTTGATATACCGGATTGGGACTTTCCCACATTTTCACCGACATATTTTGCATCTTCTTCCGGTGACACCATTGTTTTCAATGATTATTCCCGATTAGAAAAAAGGGTTGATAGAACAAATTTCCTTTTGATGAAGAGTCTAAAAATGCAACGCCAAGATGCTTCTAACCGTGAATTTGAACTGTATAAGTTATCTAAACTGAAATAGCCATGATTGAAAGATTAAATCAGATAACATTGAGTGATTTCATTGAACTTTCATGCGGAAACTATGCTTGTTTGCTTTCGGATCGCGAATTTGTGTCAGAGAGCACGCTTAAAGAGATAGCATCTAAATTGCTCATTGAATACAGAAGTATTGTTAATCCTTCAAATATGAAGGCTATGGTAATGGACAAGGAGGATATGCTGAAAGAACGTGCCAAACTATTGAGCCTTCGTATATGTCAGACTCTTGTTTCTCTTGGCTTTTATGATGATGTTCGTCAGGTATTGGAACAACTAAATGTAGATTCTCGGAATATGAGTGATGAACAGGTAACATCGAAGATTGACTATTTGCTTCATTCTGCAATTTTTGAGCAAAAACGGAATGAGGAAAGACGCAGTGAGGAACATAAAGGAAATAAGGTTACTCCTGAACAAATTCGTTCTTCTTTCGATGCCGAGATTGCTTTTCTAATGACATTCTTTAAAATGAGTATAGATTCCCGTGTAATTAATGCTGCTGTCTACGCAAATATTGTTCATCAAGCCGATGTTGAAATATCGTTCAGAAAAAGAAGCACATGATAATATTGGTATTTACATATATGCTGTAATTCGATTAATTTTTAATTAAAGCGAATTATTTCATACAGTCGTTTGTACATCTCCTTTAGAATCACAAACGACTTTTTTATGAATAGAAAAAACAGCATCCATTGTATAAATAGGCATTTATACAATGTTTTATTGTCAGAATTACGTACATTAGAGACGAAGTGTAATCGGATAACAGCAGAAGTGTCCGAGGTAAAAAAAATGATTGCCTTATTGCCCCCCGATATAGGCACTCTTATTAGTTCAATCGAGCGTTCTGCTAAGGAAATGCACGAGCAAAGTATCATGCACCGGGAATACGTGGAAAGGTGCATTAATGGCGAACCGAAGATACACCTAATAAGGAGGGCTGACAATGGACTTTGAAAAGGAATTATCAGAAATATATCCTTGGATATTAAAGGTGGCAAGAAAATTCTGCTGTTCCATGCAAGATGCTGAAGACTTAGCCGGTGATACAGTTTATAAGCTACTTGTGAATCGTGATAAATTTGATTGTTCTAAACCACTTCAACCGTGGTGCCTTATTATAATGAGGAATACTTATATAATAAGATACAATAGAAATTCCCTTATACATTTTACAGGGCTTGATATGGTAGACGGAAGTGCCATTTCTAACTGTACAGCTCATTCAATACTGTTTGATGATTTGGTTTCCACAATACAACGGTGTGCTAAAAAATCCCGTTGTATTGATAGTGTGATGTATTATGCTAGTGGATATTCTTATGATGAGATAAGTGAAATCCTGAACATTCCTGTTGGAACTGTAAGAAGTCGTATTTCTTCTGGCAGGAAGCTTATACTTCAAGAAATAGGATAATAATGAGTAAGGTTTCAAAATGGTAACTTATATATGCTCATAATAACCTGCAAAGTGTTCTGAATTACAAAATTTGAGGGTCTTTATATTTGTAAATTTATAGCAATAGAATGAATTATGGAAGTATATTCTATGTGGATATACAAAAAAAACTTATATTTGTAATATATCCGAGTTTAATGCTATTGGGTGAGTTGGTGAATAAATTATTGTTGGATTAATAGATATATTTTTGAAAAGAATAGATATGAAAGATTTTTGGAATGACTATAAAATGATAATATTAGTGATATTATCACTATTGATTTTTTCTTTTGTATTGATGTTGAGAGAAGAAGAACTTGTTAATAATATAGGAATAAGCCTTTTTGTAAATGTGAGCACGACTGCTCTGACAGTTTTGGTAATTGATAGATTATATCGAAGAATTGAAGTTAGAAAGAAAAAACCGCTTGAGTTTGCGGCATATAATGATGTAACTCTTTGGTGTAATAAATTTATTAGCTTTTGGCAAACGGCTTACCGTGATTGTGGATATTATGCCCCTAAAACAGATAAAGGTATTTTCTTGGAAGATGAATTTCGAAGAATTTATGATTCTTTGCAACTTGATGCTATTGCTCCTGTTACCCCAAAAATATCTTGGGAAAGATATTTACTTTCCGAGAATCAAAGAATGATAGATGGAGGAAGAGAAATTCTAGTGAAATATGCATATTACATTCCTCCTGAAATATATAAGGTAATATATCAGTTAATTGATTCTCCATTTATATATACAATTTGCAATATACCGGCAATAAAATTGTCAGATATTGAATTTAAAACAAATAGGAAGAATGTATTAGGAGCATATACGGCTAAACCTAAACAAGCAGAATTAGATTTATTTTTAAAAGTTCATGGTTGGTGTTTTACTAAACATAAGGAACTAGGGAAACTATTTAAAGGGGTACGTACTGTTTCTGCATTAATATAATTGTTTTTATAATGCATATTTAACCTGTAGAACATTTCTATGACATTTTAAAAGGGAAAGATTAGTCTGTAGGACATTGAAAAGTCCTT
>ENA-OURU01002122-OURU01002122.1-human-gut-metagenome-genome-assembly--contig:-NODE-2122-length-20766-cov-4.494906_pt1 | contig 20766 bp, 11 predicted proteins | sample MGYA00242137_ERZ509064 | MGnify/ENA primary metagenome ERZ509064 (study PRJEB26280, sample SAMEA2338777) | human gut metagenome | biome: human gut; feature: human-associated habitat; material: faeces...
GTGGCACGCGAGCTGGGTTCAGAACGTCGTGAGACAGTTCGGTCCCTATCTGTTGCGGGCGTAAGAGATTTGAAGGGAGCTGTCCTTAGTACGAGAGGACCGGGATGGACGTACCTCTGGTGCACCAGTTGTCCTGCCAAGGGCATAGCTGGGTAGCTAAGTACGGACGAGATAAACGCTGAAAGCATCTAAGCGTGAAACTCCCCCTAAGATGAGATCTCTCACTCTTCATGAGGTAAGGGCCCAGGAAGACTACCTGGTTGATAGGCCGGAGGTGGAAGTGCAGTAATGTATGGAGCTGACCGGTACTAATAGCCCGAGGGCTTGACCTACGATTTATGCAGGCAGCCTGAGAGCGGTTGCTGGAGATACATTGTTCGGTTTTGAGGGTGCGGAAAGCGTACCTGAAAAGGGATTTGCACCTTTAGCTCAGTTGGTAGAGCAACTGACTCTTAATCAGTGGGTCCCCGGTTCGAGTCCGTGAAGGTGCACCATGGCCCGTTGGTCAAGTGGTTAAGACAGAGGCCTCTCACGCCTTTAACATCGGTTCGAATCCGGTACGGGTCACCAGCAGTTCTGATAAAAAGCAGTTGACAGGAAGCGCGGGATGTGCTAATATTAAGCGGTTAGAAGCCGAAAGGCTTTTGACAATAAACGATGGCGGAAAACGTCATCCATATGAGTTGGTATTGATTGCTGTGAGGGTCCACCTGTTCCCATCCCGAACACAGAAGTTAAGCTCACATGCGCCGACGATACTTGCCGGGTGACTGGCCGGGAAAATAGGTAATGCCAACATTTGAATGGACATCCAACAGGATGTCCATTTTTTGTATATCTGCTTCGTGCAGCCACTGTATGGTGCGTATTTACTGCGAACAGGGTTGGTACGTTACCGCCAACGTATTACGTTTTGTGAGGACAAAGAGATGAAAGTGTTTCTGTCGAAGGCACCCAATGTTTTATTGGAAAGCGTGGAAATGCTGTATGCTTATGTCAATGAGATCCCTGTGCGGGAGCTCGCGGGGGAAGGAAGCTACTGCATTCCGGTTCATATCATGCAGAAAATGATGGACACGGCCTGCGCTGGGATGTCACGCAATAATCCGACGCTTCAGTTTTTTTTTGAAAGGACGCAGTTGCAGAACGAGACGAAACAGTATACCTGTGTCGCTCGGAATATGGCCTATAGTACGGTAAACTTTTCCTGTACGACAGTAAAAGAATCTGTGCAGATGCTGCAAAAAAGGTGGCGGCATTTTATGCAGATTGGGGAGTACCCCGTAGGGATTGAGCAATATGCAGTGGAATGTGGTGGGCGGGGGGAGGTAACCTCCCTAGCCCAAAGTCTGGAAAGCCTGCCGATCACGGCGAGTTATCGTGTCCGTTTGCAGGAGGCACTGGAACATTTTGATCAGTACATCCTCCAGCTTGAGAAATTGATTGAGCCGGTGGCCCAATGTCTCTTGCCGTTTCTGGAGCGATGGGCTGCTAAATCCGAGCCGCTGTTTCAGGAATGGGAGGCCTATTTTGCGCAGCAGGACTTGCAAATGTGGCTGAAAAACCGCTGCCAGCTAAGCACCTATAACTGCTATGAAGTGCTGCAAATCGCACCCCGGTACATTGGGGCAAGAACTGCCCGCTATGAATTGGACGAAGCAGATCATATGGTCTCACTCCAGATTGGGGTGGGTTTTCCAATCCAGAAGAGACAGGAAGCAGGGTTGGAGAATTGGGAGCTGCTGGCCTTGCGCCTTTTAGCAGGGCCGGCAAGGATCAAAATGATCAGCGCCCTGCGTGAACGCCCCATGACCACCCGAGAAATGGCCCGGGAGTTGGGTTTGCACCTGGGCACAGTAGGCCGGGATGTGAGCAGTTTGCTGGATGCCCGCCTGCTGTTGGTTGAATTGAACGATGGACGTATGCGCTACCGCGTGAATCCAACGGCATTGGACATTCTCGCCGCTCGCCTGCTTGCATTAAAGCCAGATTCCGATTAATATGTTTTCTCCAGCCATTCCTTCGGCGCTTTCTCCCCAGGAATGGCTGAATTTTTTTGCCATTTTTCACAAAAGAGGAAAAAACTGCTTGCAATACAGCTGAGAATATGGTACTATTTTACAAAACTGTTCGCAAACTTGCGAGCACTGTCAGGATAGCTTGTAAAATTACACGTATGCGCATGTGAGCATTGTGTATATAACCGGCATGTCGGTTTATATAGGGTCAGCCGTCCCCAGCGGTAAAACAATTACAAAGGAGTAGAAGAGATGAAAAAGGAACTGTTTATGCGCGCAATTTCCCTCATGCTGGCTGCTATCCTGTGTATGGGTTTGCTTGCACCTGCCAGTACAGCTGTTCCGGCGGAGGGAACCACGAAGTTGGAGTTTACGCAGGTGGACAACCGCGCAGTATCCGCCCAAATTACCCCAGCGGAATTCACACAGGCTGAGGATGCCTCGCCGTATCAGGCAACGGATGTGGTTCGCGTATCCATTTTGTTGGATGGGAAATCCACCCTGGAGGCGGGCTACTCCACCTTGGGTATTGCAGAAAATGCCTCTGCCATGTCCTATCGCCGGAACTTGGCCAGGCGCCAGGAGGCCATGGTGGATGCCATTTCTGCAGAAGCTTTGGAGGGGGAGCCATTGGATGTGGTGTGGAACCTGACACTGGCTGCCAACCTGATTTCTGCCAATGTTCCGTATGGTAAGATCCAGGCCATTCGGGAGCTAGCTGGTATTCGGGACGTGATTTTGGAAACCTGCTATGCTCCATGTGTTGTGGATCGGGAAGAGGCGGATGGTCCCAATATGGCTACTTCTGCTTACATGATTGGCTCTCATCATGCCTGGGCCGCCGGATATACCGGCGCAGGCAGCCGGGTAGCCGTGATTGATACGGGCATTGATACGGACCATCAGAGCTTTGACGCCGCTGCCTTTGAGTACGCTTTGGAGCAGCAGAACGCTCAGCCGGACCTGCTGGATACGGATGAAATCCGTCAAAAGCTGAGCAAGCTGAACATTGCCAGTCTGGGCTATCCTGCCAAGGAGCTGTATGTAAGCTCCAAGATTGCTTTTGCCTTTAACTATGTGGACGAGAACCTGGACATTACGCATGATCATGATCATCAAGGGGAGCACGGTTCCCATGTGGAGGGCATTGCGGCGGCCAACGCCTATATTCCCAATGGAGATGGCACCTTTACCCCGGCGTTGGAGGCGGTTAAAACCCAGGGAGTCGCACCGGATGCGCAAATCATTGCCATGAAGGTTTTCGGCACTGGCGGCGGCGCCTATGACTCGGACTATATGGCAGCCATTGAGGATGCCATCATTCTGGAGGCGGACGCCATTAACCTGTCCCTGGGCTCTGCGATGGCGGGAACCAGCCGCCACAGCAATGCGGCGTACCAGACGATCCTGGACAATGTGGTCAACAGTGACACAGTTCTGGTGATTTCTGCCGGCAATGCCGGTGGATGGGCTGATCAGACCTATGGCGGATACCTGTACGACGACGGCGTCAATCTGGACACCTTAGGCTCACCCGGGTCTTACACCAATTCCCTGGCCATAGCCTCTGTGGACAATGCAGGGTTTACTGGCACGTATTTTCAGGTTGGTCAACGGATGTTTAGCTACACGGAGACCACCGGCTATTCCAATGAGCCCCTGGCCACCATTCCTGGGGAGTATGACTACATTTTCATTGATGGGTTTGGCACAGAGGAGGATTTTGCTGCGCTGAATGGGGCGCTGGAAGGGAAAATAGCCTTCTGCTCCCGCGGTTCTACCTCCTTCTACCAAAAGGCGGAAGCCGCTGTGAAGTATGGCGCTGTCGCTACGATTGTCTACAACAATCAGCCCGGTTCCATCAATATGGATTTGTCCGATTACACCCAGAGCCAACCCTGTGTGTCCATTCTCCAGTCGGATGGAGCCCGCATCCGGTCTGTGTCGGAGCCTGTAACAGACGATGGAGGCCAGGAGCTGTACCGCACCGGAACCATGCAGATTGTTGCCGAGGTGGACAGTGCCATTTACGATTTGGAGTACTACAACATGAGCAGCTTCTCCTCCTGGGGCGTCCCCGGTACGCTGGAGCTGAAGCCGGAGCTCACTGCCCCCGGTGGATCCATCTATTCGGTCAACGGCGCAGTGGCGGGTGGAACACCCTATGAGGTCATGTCAGGTACCTCCATGGCCGCGCCCCAGGTGGCTGGAATGGCGGCCCTTGTGGCCCAGTATATCCGTCAGGCAGGGCTGGATGAAAAGACCGGGCTAAATTTCCGGGCGCTCAGTCAGAGCCTGATGATGTCCACTGCGGTGCCACTCCGGGAAGAGGCTTCCCGTGGCCAGTACTGGTCCGTTCTGAAGCAGGGCGCGGGTCTGGCCGATGTTGCCAAGGCCATCTCCGCCCAGTCCTATGTCCTGATGAAGGAGGACGCCACCGCCTCCTATGCCGACGGCAAGGTCAAGGCGGAGCTGGGCGACGATCCGGATCGGACGGGTACCTATCATTTTTCTTTTACGCTACACAATCTGACAGACAGAGAGCAGCAATTCGTCCTGTCTGCCGACCTGTTCACCCAAGACCTACTTGCAGACGAGGAAGGCACCTCGTACATGGACACCTGCACCGCCATGCTACAGGGGGATGTGCGCTGGAGCGTGGATGGCCAGACGCTGACTCCAACAGAAGACCTGATCAACATGGATTTTAACGGCGATCAACTGGTCAACACCGGCGATGTACAGGCTCTGCTGGATTATGTGGTTGGCGAGCTGACGGAGATCGCCAATGAGCCAAATGCGGACCTGGACGGTGACGGAGCGGTTACCACTTATGACGCATATTCTCTCCTGAAAGGGCTGAACTCCGGTCTCATGACCTTACCTGCAGACGGCCAGGTGGAGGTCCAGGTTGAGCTGTCTCTGACCGAGGCCCAGAAAACCAACCTGGATGAATCTTACCCTGCTGGCGCTTATGTGGAGGGGTATCTCTACGCCCGGCAGCTTCCTACGGCGGAAGGTGTGGAGGGAACGATCCATTCTATTCCAGTGTTGGGATTCTATGGTAACTGGACAGATGGGTCCATGTTCGATGTGGGCAGCTATGTGGCCTACCAGTCCGGGGAGGAGGACCGCGTTCCTTATCTGGCCTCTGCCACGGGCAATGGCGCCTTCTTTGCCAATTCCCTGGCGATTCGCTATGCCGGACAGCCCGGGAAGCAGTACCACTTTGGCGGCAATCCCATTGTGGCGGATGAGACATACATGCCGGAGCGCAATGCCATAAACGGAGAAAATGGGGATCAAATCAGCAGCTGGAACTTTGCTCTGATTCGCAACGCCGCAGCCTCCCGCTTCACAGTGACCCATGCCGGGGAAATCATCCATGAAATGAATACCGGCAGCCTCACTGCGGCTTTCTACCATGTCAATCAATCTGCGTGGCAGAACACCGGGTACTCTCTGAAACCCAATTATACCCCCTCCGGTCTGGAAGAAGGAGACCAGATTGAGCTGGCTTTGACCATGGCTCCGGAGCTGTACGTGGATGCAGCGGGCCATGTGGATTGGGATGCCCTGGGGGAGGGCGCATCCATGGAGATGCCCATGGTCATTGACAACACGGCTCCCACGCTGGAGGATGTGTCGCTGAGTCTGACCGGCGATAGTCTTCAGGTTACGGCACGGGACAATCAGTATGTAGCTGGCGTAGTTTTGTATAACGCGGCCGGTACGCAGGTGCTGACAGAGGCCGGTGCCAAGCAGGAAGCAAAGCCTGGTGAAACGCTTACCTATACTCTGGATATGCACCAGGTGGAGGGAGAGCGGCTCCTGCTTCAGGTCTATGACTATGCCATGAACGCCACCACCTACAAGATAAAACTGGGTGGGGCCGCTACGGTGGATACCAAGTTCATGGCGTTCTACTTACTGCCCAATGACGATTGGTATTGGGACAATGCAGGCTGGATTGGCTTTGATGAGGCCGTCAAGGGCGATGTGACCGCGCTGGCCGGGGCAGACTATATATTTACAGCAGCGGAATTTATCGGGGATCATCTGTATGCCATGGATGACAATGGTCAGCTGTATTGCTTCGGCGGCGGTGACTTGACGGCGGCGCCGGTGCCCCTGGGAGAGCCCGTGGTCCAGGAAAATCCGGATGAGGGTATGATCAATAAGGTTATTTTTACAGACATGACTTATGACGAAACCAGTGGCAAGCTGTACGCAGCCTACTCTCTGTACTGGATGTGGGGCGGCTGGAAGTATATTTCCCACATTGCAGAGGTGGATCCCCGAACAGGTCAGATCACGGATTTGACGCCGGAAAAGACCATAGGCATAACGGACACAGAGGGCAAAAGCTTGCAGGTCTATGGACTGACGGATGACGGGGCAGGCAACCTCTATGCATTGGCAGAAGATCCGCAAAGCCATTGTCTGGAGCTTTACAAGACGGCCACTGCGGAGGAAGGCTTTGGAAACCGGTTTGAGCTGGTCTTTGACACAGGCTACACCTGGGTTTCCTCACGTATGACCGTTAATAGTGACCGGGATAACCCTCTGCACTTTGTCCCGATGGTCTGGGAGGACGGCAATCTTTACTTCTTTATAGAGCATGATGCCCCTCCGGCTTACGAAACGGTGGAGCATGTGCTGGTCAAGATCAATCTTGAGGCAAAGACTGCCGAGACTGTGGGCCACTTTGATGAAGAAGCGTTTCCCAATGTAAGCTGTCTGATGCTGAACCGCAACGGGTTACATGTTTCCCTGGACGCTACTTCCCTGGAGATGCTGGTTGGTAGCACAGAAAAGCTCACGGCAACCGTAACTCCCTGGGAGGCAGATGGCAGCGTCACCTGGACCACCTCTGACGAGACTGTTGCAACGGTCAACGACCGGGGGGTTGTAACAGCCCATTCCTTTGGCAATTGTACCATTACGGCCACCGCAGTTGCCGACCCCACGCAGTCTGCAGCCTGCGAAGTTGCGGTCAAGACCATAGATGTGACCCTGAAGGGTGCACTTCAGGATCAGGATGGGAATCCCCAATTATTTACCTGGAATTTGGAGACAGATGAAACTTGGACGGCCGGTCCTGCTTTGCCGTCGGATCTGGCTGCGGTAGCCTATAGTGTGCCGAACCAAGCCTTGTATGTGCAGAACAGGGACAGCGTGATGTTCCGCATCGATCCGGTTACGGGGGAGAAGCTGGATGCTTCTGCCGGGGTCAGCGCCTTTGGTGCGGCGATGCAGGATATGGCGATGCTGGAGGTCTTTGCCACTGCGGACAGCCCGCTGGCCATGGGCGTCTATCGCGCCTATCTGCTGGGCCCCAACGATCCGCTGGCCAATACCTTCGACAACGGTTGGAATCTAACCGGCGTTTTGAACCAGTACACCGGTGCAACTAAGTTTGTCGCCATTACCTCCGGCGGCATGGGGACCAACGACAAAGGTACCGCGTGTGACTTCCTGTTTGCACTGGACGATACCGGCAGTGTTTGGACCTTCTGGTATGATGGCTCCGGCAGCATCAGTTATAATTTCTATTCCTCCACCCTCACGGGGTTAGACTATCCCACGGAAAGCGGAGCGCAGAACAGTTCTCTGGTTCTGTCGGAGGATGGCAGCACCCTGTTTTTCTCCTATTTCACCGGCACAACCAACGAGATTTATGTGTTACAGCTGATGCAGAGCAGCAATCAGGAGTATTATTTCCGGGCCCGCTGCGTGGGGGATATGGGCGACGGCGTTTGGCCGGCAGCCCTGTACGAGGCTTGCGCCAATGGTGCGGCAAATGGCATTCCAGCAGTGTCCCTCTCCACACAGAAGCCCACTGCAACGCTCCAGGCGGAAATGCTTGCCCCGGAGCAGAGCATGGCTGCGGGTATGCTACACGCCTACCCGGGTACTGCGGAGCGCCAGTCCAAGCCCTGGGTTTCCACAGACAGCAAGACGGTTACCCTGGCGCTGACCGCAAAAGATGCCCAGGGGGTAGATACGGGCTCCACCAATGGCCTGCTCACAGTGGAATATGATGGGGAGATCATGACTCTGACCGATGTGCAGGTGGCTGCTTCCTATTGCTCCATTGCTCAGGCAGAGGGGGTTGTGAAGCTGGCCTATGCCGGTTTGGATCCCATTGAGGCTGGCAGAGCAGTAGCCACCTTGACCTTTGCGCGGAAGGATGAGATGAGCACCACCATCACTGTGAACAATCAGGAGGTGAATGACACCCGGCCTGCTTACCGGGAGCAGATGGAGATTGGCCCACATAAAAGCCATTGTCCTTCCGCTGCATTCGAAGATTTGGACGTAAACGCTTGGTACCACGAGGCGACGGACTTTACCATTGCCCGGGGCTATATGAACGGCGTCAGCGCCACGGGGTTCGCCCCCGGCAGCAGCCTGACCCGCGCTCAGGCGGTCACCGTTCTCTACCGGATGGAGGGCGAACCGGAGACTACGGCAGAAAACCCCTTCACAGACGTTGCCGCAAATAAATACTATACGGAAGCTGTCATCTGGGCTGCCGAGAACCAAATTGTGAAGGGTATGGATGCAACCCACTACGCCCCCAACACCGCCGTTACCCGGGAGCAGCTGGTCACCATACTGGCCCGCTACGCTGCGTTCAAGGGTGCAGATGTCAGCGCGGAGGCAGATCCGGATTTCCCGGATGTGGGACAGGTCAGCCATTACGCCATGTCAGCCATGGCGTGGGCGGTAGAACGCGGGCTCATCTGTGGCATTGACGGCAAGCTAAGTCCCAAAGGAACGGCCAGCCGCGCGCAATTTGCGACTGTTATCATGCGTTTTTGCGAAAAAATTTTGGGAGAGCCAGGCTTCTAATTAGGGGAAAAGTGGGACAGTCAAGCTGCTTCCCGGTATCTAGCAATCATAAGCGCCGGCTCTGAGATGGACCTCAGGGCCGGCGCGGTTAAGTTTTAACCGGATTCAGTTGGGACATTCCATGAGAGCAGCTAGCAGCATCCGCCTCACGCGCCGGCTGCGGGCTCTAGAACGGCAAAGCCTTGGATTGCCAAAACTTGGTTTTGGATTTCGGCCGTTCCCTGACAGAAGAGAATGCGGTAAGCACTGTCCAGGGGTAGGGCAAGGGCTTCCACGCCAGGATTTAGGGCGCACAGGAGGTCTCCCCGCTTGTAGGCGAACAGCCGGGAGCCAGGCTCTGCGGAGTAAACTGAGAAGGGAGACCTGGCTTGGAGCTCCGGGTGGCTGTGGCGCAGGGCAATGAGGGCGCGGGTGTAGTGCAGAAGGGATTGAGGGTCTTCTTCTTGCCCCTCCACCGTGGGCGCATTTGGGTCGGGGTCTACAGGCAGGTACAGAGATTCTGGGGTGCCTGTGGAGAAGCCCAGGTTCTTCCCCCGGGACCACTGCATAGGGGTGCGGGAACCGGTGCGGGTGTAGCCGCCCTCTTTACTGGGGAGCTTCCGGTAGGCCATGCCGATTTCGTCGCCGTAGTACAGGAAGGGGGCGCCGGGCATGGTGAAAAGAAGTCCATATGCTACCTTCAGCTCCTCGGCAGAGAGGTTGAAGCTGGGTCGTGTGGTGTCGTGGTTGCAGGTGAGGAAGCACCAAAGGCCCTTGTCCTTGGTGTCTGTGTACTGGGGCAGGTAATCTGCCAGAAACCGGGTGACGTCTGTACCGGAGGCCTGCTTAAAGTAGCTGGTATCAGGACCCTGCATCACCATGTTTCCGTCGGTGTCATAGTCCCGCATCAGGCTGGAGTACCCGTTGCCGTGCCACTCCAAATAAAAGTCCATGTCAAAGCCACAGTTCAGCGCCTGACGGGGCAGGCCCCATTCGGAGACCAGAGCGGCCTCCGGGAATTGGGCGTCCAGCTTCTCCCGGATTTCCTGGTAAATGGCCTGGGTGTAGGAGCAGTCCGGCGTGTCATGTTTCACCAGAGAGCCGGCCATATCCACTCGGAAGCCGTCGCAGCCCCGCTCCAGCCAGAACTCCATGATGTCCCACAGGGCAGCCCGGGTGGCCAAGGCCTCCGGGCTGCCGGCAGGCTGCTGCCAGGGCTGGTTACATTGGCCGTAGCCGTAGTTTAAAGCCGGCTGACACTTGAAGAAGTTCAGGATGTAGGCTCCGTTCCGGGGAGCTTCTCCGCTGACAAAGGGCATTCCGTCCCCCCGGGCGAACCAGGCGTTGGTCCAGATGTACCGGCCGGAGTACTCGTTGGGTTCCTCCTGGCAGCTGGCTTGGAACCAGGGATGCTCTTCACTGGTGTGGCCTGGCACCAGGTCCAGCAGCACCCGGATTCCTTTCTCATGGGCTGTTTGGAAGAGGTGGATGAGATCTTCGTTGGTACCGTACCGGGGGGCTACACGTTTGTAGTCCCGCACGTCGTAACCTGCATCCTTAAATGGAGAGTCAAAACAAGGATTGATCCACAGGGCGTTACAGCCCAGGGATTTTACGTAGTCCAGTTTTTCTATGATGCCGGGGATATCGCCAATGCCGTCACCATTGGAGTCGTAAAAGCTTTGGGGATAAATTTCATAAAATACAGCGTCGTTCAGCCAGGAAGCGGCCATGTTCCATTCCGTCCTTTTCATTCGTTGTGCAGCGCTTGCTGCCAATTTCATTATAGCACAGGCAGAGACATTTGTCTTTCTTTTTTAAAAAGGCCGGGTCCTTTTTGTAAGGGCCCATATCTCTACAGCAGGTCAGGAAATCGCAATCTCCTGCAGCGCCAGGGGATTGTCAAGGGAAATGCAGAGGGGTCAGAGTGACATTGCCTGGTGTATGGCATATCAGCTGCCGCTCATTTGAATTATGCATTTCGTTGCACAGTTTCAGAACAATTTTAATCAAAAATACTGGCTGGAAGGTCCTTGCATTTTGAAAGGGAATGTGATATAAGCTAGGCGAAAAGGTTTTGTGGAGATCTGGGGCAAAAGTGGGAGTGTCAAGGAAAACTTTTGCGGGGGATTGTGGGAGACTTGACGTATGACATCAGGAGGAAGTATTTTATGAGAGATTTCGGTGCGATGCGGGGCGCCCCATGGACTGTGGGGGACATACTGAGGCGTATGCTGTTAAGCTGGCTAACGGCTGTCTTGGTGCAGTATCTTTCCCTGAGGGCGGAGCTCCGCGGTTTGGAGGGGCTGGAGGGCTTGGCAGCTCAATCCGTGTTGCTGCTGCTGGGCATGGCAGCATTTCTTTTTGTACTGTTGTCCCTCTTGGCCAGGCGTTTTGAAACGCTTCGGTTAGAACGATGGGCCATATTTGTGGTTTTTGGAATTTTGATGATCACCTCTCTTCGCGTTTCCTTCGCGCCCCGCTATCTGCTTGCGTGCCTGATGGTTTTGGGTGTCTTGGGTGTGTACGCCTGGCGTGGCTGGTGTGGAACCGAGAAGGCGGTCCGGCAGGCGGGAGACCGGGGCCGAGGTGGACGGATTTGGACGGCAGTGTTTGCGACTGCGTTTTTTATTTTTGTGAGTTTTTGGACGGTGTACCGGGTCTTGACCTATCGGGCGCCCACCTTTGACTTCGGCATTTTTTCTCAGATGTTTCACCAGATGCGGACTACCGGCCTACCTGTGACCACGGTGGAGCGGGATGGCCCTCTTTCTCATTTTGCAGTCCACGTTTCGCCGATTTATTACTTGCTTCTGCCCTTTTATTGCATTTATCCCAAGCCCGTGACGCTGCAGGTGCTGCAGGCGGCGGTTTTGGCGTCTGCAGTGATTCCTCTGTGGAGACTTTGCCGCCGGCATGGATTTTCTGCTGGCGTCAGCGCCGGGGTTTGCCTGCTGCTCCTCCTCTACCCGGCGTATTCCGGAGGCACCAGCTACGACATCCATGAAAATGTGTTTCTAACGCCCCTGATTTTATGGATGTTTGATGGAATTGACCGTGAGAAGCGATGGGAGGCTCTTCTGTGTGGCGGTCTGACCTTGCTGGTCAAAGAGGATGCGGCGGTGTATGTGGCGGTAGTGGCGCTCTGGCTGATTTTACGGGCATGGCTCCGGGGGTGCAACCGGTGGGGGCTGGTGACCGGTGGGGTTCTGCTGGCTGGCGCACTGGCGTGGTTTTTGCTGGTTACAGCTTACCTGAGCCGCTACGGCGATGGGGTTATGACCAACCGGTATCAAAATTTTATGTATGGAGGGTCCGGTTCTCTGTTTTCGGTCATCTTGGCGGTGTTGCTGTCGCCAATGAAGGTAATTTACGAATGTGTCGATCGGGAAAAGCTCTCCTTCCTTGTCCTGACGATGCTGCCTCTGCTGGGTATGCCTCTGTGGACCAGGAAATATGAGCGATACATTTTGCTGATTCCATATGTTCTTGTCAATCTGATGTCGGACTATCCGTACCAGCACAGTGTCTTTTTTCAGTATACCTACGGGTCGATAGCTTGCCTGATCTATATGACAGTGGTCAATTTGGAGGATATCATGGCAAGCTGGGAGCCAAACAGGGCTCTATTCCGGTATATCCCCTTGGGCCTGGCCATTGCGATCTCTGGCAGTTGCTTTGCTTCTGTGGTCGTTCCAAAGGCTACCGGGTATTTTGACTTGTACCAGAACAACCGGGAGGAATATATCCAGATCGGGGAATTCCTCAGCCAAATCCCAGAGGATGCCACTGTGACGGCAACCACCTTCTACACGGTGCCCCTTTCTCAGAGGGCGGTGCTGTATGATGTGCGCTACTGCTCCAGAGAGCACTTGCTCAGCACCGAGTATGTGGTTCTGGATGTGAACCATACAAGCAGCTACACCCTCTATGAGGAAAATGGGGAAGATGGGTATCAAAACTTGGTGAAGTTTCTGGAGAAAAATGGCTATACGAAATTGGATGCATGGGAAGACCGGCTGGAAATCTACCAGAAGAAATAGACGAGAGGTATTATTGAATTAGATTATAATTGAGGCGGAAATGCTGGACTGGTTAGCGATTTTCCGCTTTTATTCGTGATTTTTGTCGATTTTTCTCTTGCTTGTGAAATGGAACGCTATATATGGTAATATAGTTTTGCGAAATTTTACAAATAAAGGAGATGTGCAATATCATGGATAAGCTTGAAGGTCTGTTGTTTCGCTTCGGCATCTACAGGTGCCAGGAGGGCTACGATTGCATCTTGGCGGCGATGGAGCTGGTGGAGGAAGATGAGACGCTGCTGAAGCGGCTCATTGGAGGTCTGTATCCGGCTGCGGCGGCACGCTGCGGCAATACCCGGACCAGCGTCGAGCGCAACATCCGTACGTCCATTGCAAAAGCATGGGATGCAAACCCTGGGTATTTCTCAAAGATTGCCCACAGGAGCATTACACAGCCACCCACGGCGGGAGATTTTCTGTGTATGCTGCATGAGTATCTGCGAGAGCAGAAAGCCAGAAAGTAAAAAGTCCATATTGCAGGAACCCATGGGAAGCGCCCTGTTCTGCTTCGGCTCATCCGGAAGCGGCAGGGCGCTTCCTGTACGCCGGCCCGTGCCGTTACCGGGGTAAAGGCACGAGCCGGCGTTTTCCCTGAAATGGGGCAGTGGCGCCGGGGAGACTGGGCCCTGCAGCTCCGGAGCGGGGAGAAGATGCCCAGCGAAGTGAAGCGGATGAGGAACGGCGACATGTTGCGCTTTCTATGGACTGACGGACAGAAGTAGGGGCTTCCACGTCGTATGGCTCCTGCCTGCCGGTTTGTAAGGAAGAAATGCTGCCGCCCTGTAGTCTGCCGGAGCAGCGCTTGACAGGGCAGGGAGAAGTTGGTATGCTAAGTGAAAAAAAGACAGGAGAGCGCAGGAATATGGGACAGGGAAAAGGCGGGGCGCTGGCGGCTTACCTGCGGCGGAGCTGGCCGGCGGCGGTGATTTTACTTCTGGCGACGGCTGTGTTTGCCGGTCTGTACGGATATGCCCATAGTGGGACGGCAGAGGAGCAGCAGCGGGGGGAAGCCTACGTGGAATATGAGACCGGAAGGGTCCTGGAGATTCTGTCAGACTCTTGCGAGCCCGACGCCGAAGCGGATGGCGCATACAGAGGGGACCAGAGCCTCCTGGTGGCTGTGACATCGGGCCAATATCGGGGGCAGACCCTTTTGACGTCCAATGCCGTTGGGCCGCTGTACGGCGAGCCAGCGGCCTCAGGGGACCATGTGACGCTGTTGATCTCCACCTATGCCGATGGAAGCCACAACGCCACCGTGTATGAGCATGACCGGAGCATAGCCATCGGCCTCATTCTGGCGGCGTTTCTCCTGGTGACCGTATTGGTGGGAGGGAAGACTGGCGCAAAGTCCATTTTGGGTTTGGCGATGACGGTGGCAGTGCTGGTGCTTCTTCTGATTCCCCTGCTTCTGAAGGGGTGGCCCACGGTGTGGACGGTGTTTTTGCTGTGTTCTTATATTGCAGTGGTCTGTTTTGTGATTCTGGGCGGTGTAAACCGGAAAATTTTATGCGCCTGCCTGGGGACCATTGCGGGTATGGCCTTGGCCACGGTGTTTGGACTGGGCGCGCAGGCTCTGGCCCATGTCAACGGCTTACGCATTTCCGACGTGGAGCCGCTGCTGCAGCTCCGCCAGACGGGAACGCCCATTGGCCTGCGCGGCTTGCTGGTGGGTGGAATTATCATTTCGTCTCTGGGCGCCGTGATGGATGTGGCCATGTCTATCTCCTCGGCCCTCAGCGAGCTGAAGGCGGTAAACCCGGAGATGACCCTGGGGGAGCTGTGGAAATCCGGCAGGAACATTGGAAGGGACATGGTGGGCACCATGACCAACACCTTGATTTTGGCCTTTCTTGGCAGTGGGTTTACCCTGATGATCTATCTCTACAGCCTGGACCTGCCTTGGCGGGAGTTGATGAGCTCCAGCTACCTGGCCTTGGAAGTGGTCAGCGGCGTCTCCAGCGCCATCGGCGTCATTTTGGCAGTGCCAGTGACAACCATCATCGGCGCCCTGCTTTTATCCAGGAAACAATGAATTGCAGCGCCGCAAAGTCCACTTCGGACCTCGCGGCGCTGCGAATGTTTTGGTCATAAAAGTCTTTAGTTGATGGTGATCCAGTCGGTTAACCAACGAGAGTATGTAATCGACCACAGACGCATTTGGTTTTTACCATCAGACGTGGTACGGAAATACCACCTAGTTTCTTCCGCCCGTGCAGTGCCAGCTACCTCTGTAGTACTAACTGGAGTGGGGGAGGGAGCCGCAGAGACTGGAGCGATACTAAACGTCAAAATTAAAGCAGCCAAACAAGAGATAAAAAACTTTTTTCCCATATACTATTCTCCTTCGATGCGAATTAGAAGCTGATCCAAAGGTTCTCGTCCAATAGCTTCTGCAGGTAAAGCGCCAAAATAGGTGCCGTTTACCCACAGTTCATAAGTCCCAATGCTTGTTTGCAGAATATAAGCGTTATCTGCTGTTATTTCTACTTGCTGTTCAATTTCCTTGGCGGGAGGATCTCCTGCTGGCTGAAACAGCACAAAATAGGACGCAAAAAACAATGTAAGACCTAAGACTGCAATAGCGGTGTGCGCAAAAGGACGCTTCGGTCGGGGATGTTCAACTGCGTTCACACGGTCTACTAGAAGACTCTCCGCATGGTTGTGCACAATGAACGTACACATGTGGGAGCGCGTCTGACCGCCCCCGCTGTCGCTGTTTTCATTTGATTGCTGAAGGACATGGAGGATGGATAAGAGATAGATCTGGTTATCCAGCGCGGGACTATTTCGTGTCAATAAGTAATCGCAGCGAAATTCCAGCAGGTCATTCAGATTATTTTCCATGCGATGCATGAGTGGATTCCAGAAAAATACGGCTTCCAGCATCAGGTACAAGAATTTAATCCAAATATCGCCGTTTCGCAAGTGCTGGCGTTCATGTTTCAGAATCCAGACCCACTCCTCATGAGACAGATCTGCATCGGGCAGATAGATGCGGGGTTTCAGAAGCCCCGATGCAATAGGGATATCCACTTGAGGAGACACGATGATTATCCGCATCGGAATTCCCAACGCGGCGGCTGCGCGGACAACCTGATCGTTATGTACGTGGACCCAGCCTTGCCGGGTCCGCCTGTCTTGCAGACAGAAATAAAATTCGCGAAGTAATACAGTCGAGCCGCCCACAATCCAAACAGCCACAGCGAATACCCAGGTTGGCACAGCGTCGAATAGCTTATAAACCAGTACTTGCTGCAGAAAACGCAGGACAACGTGGGACCTAATCACCAAGAACATGGGAGAATCCAAGGGGAAGAACACCCGGACTCCGGCCAGGATTGCCAAGGCAGCCAGGAGGGCAGGACTGTACTTCATTGCAATTTTCCAACGGGCCTGTAAAATGGCAATCGGAATTAAGCCCAGATTGAACCAAAAGACCGCGTTGAGAAAAGAGAGCACGCTAAAGCTCATTTATTGAGTTCGTTCCTCCGGGTCTGGATCATCCCCTCCAGTTCATCCAACAGAGCGGGCGTCACCCCGTCGCTGTTTACCAAGCCAGCAAACAGCCGGGACAATTGGGCACTGTCTTTCCGGTTGAACAGGTTACCGGCAAAGTAAGCTTCTTCCGAAATGGCGGGGGTGAATACACGGCCATATCCTTTCCCACGGCGCACGAAGCCGGCTTCCTGGATGGCCTCTTTCTTCAGCATGCTGTTCAGCAGGATGTGGACAGAGCTGTCTTTCCAGGTTTTGTCCTGGGAGCGGGCAATGATGTCCGCACGGCACAGGGGCTCATCAGCGGCCCACAGTACCTCCATGATCTCTAATTCGCTTTTCGTCAATCTCATCATGACAATCCTCCTTTTTGGGGTAGAAAGGTTACACTAAAAATATACCATGAGATAGCTCTGCTGTCAAGAGATAAATATACAACGGAAAAAAATATGGGTAAAATGGCAAAAACGCCGTTTTTTGCTGGGTTTCGACTGAAATAAACTGGGTTTTTTGCGGCTTTTGGGGGAAATTAGAGAAGCTGTGACCTGATTTCGACTTTTTACCAGACGAATTTACATATCAAGTAAACGTTGAAAAACGCAAGCACAACCGCATTGCAATCAAGTATCCAGCGACATATTATAAAATTTAGGATTGCACCAAAAAAGAAGACCCTCACAGAAATTAGACCAACCCCCCACCATATTTTTTACAAGTGAGCACAAATTCCATCTTGACATGCGTCCAGAAATATGATATTTTATTAGCAGAGCAAAATGTATACGGTGTCAAGCATTGTAATAATGCTTCGAAAGGAGGCGATGCCCATGTGCCGCAAAGAGTATTCCTATTTTTAATTTTACACAAAAATGAAAGGGCCTGAAAGGGGCTGCGTAATCATGAAAAAAGCACGATTGCTACTTCTTACTTTTCTATTGGTAGGCACTTCTATCATATCAGCCGCTGCTCAGGCACAGGTTCCATCACAAATATCAGATACCGCTCGGCACTATCCTATAACTTTGACACCAAATTGGACAGAAATGAAGCGCACCGACCGAGTAGATGCATGCCAACTCTCCAATGATGCAATTGAAAACATGTCCACAGAAGAATTGCTGCAAACTGTCCTGGCATACCCATTTATGATAGATCTATATGCATTTGACACCTACCGGGCCGGCTTTGAACATGTATATCGGGAGTTCCCTGCACTGGCAAAATTGACAAAGCGCGCAGATTTTGGGGCCGTATTAATTGACTTTTACCGTAACATTCCTGTAGAAAATGCATATTCTGTGTCTGCGAACGCAAACTACCAAAATATAAGGTCCCTGTCAATAATCGAGATTTTGATTGCACAGGAAGAAGTGACTGGTGGCTTAGATGAAGCAGAAGTTAACTTGCTCATCCAGATTTCTGAAGAAAAGAACCTAGAAAGAAAACGTAACCTAGAGGTAAACTGCGGAAATCTTACCACATTTCATAACGCTTTACAAGAAAATCCCGATCTACCATTGCCCGTGCAGTAGCCACAGTCACAACTCCAAAAGGCACAAAAGTGGAAGTAGAGAACCAATCGTCTATTGTTGATTGGTCTGCCGCTGAAAAAAGTTCCCTAAATTCACAATGCCTGGCAGCATACCCAACTGCAACAAAGGTACGGGATGCAACGAAAAAGTATAATTGCCATTCGTATGCTTGGTATTCCACATCAGCTTCTAACTACTACTGGATGTCCGATCCAAGTCCCTATACGACAGATGGCAGCTATCAAAAAACATCCTCCTCCAGCAACGGCAATAAAGTATACTGGCAGGAAGAGATTTATGGTACATTTTACCCGGAGCACTCTGGCATTCTTGCAGATAATTTAAAAAATAGCCCCTATATCTCTTGTAATTCTAAATGGGGACAACTTGGTTTGTACAATCACCCCTTAGATGACTGCCCCGACTCTAGCACTTGGTCTTACTGGACCCGCTAAACACGAAAATGTTTTTTGAATAAAAGGCCAAGCAAAATGGGCCTGTTGCAAAAAACAAATTTGCGGCAGGCCCTCATTTATATTCATTTTCATACCGAAGACAGAATTTTAGCCCAAATTGTGGAAAACTTTTCACATTTCGGGCATGCTTACGCAGGCTCCACCGTTTTGGTGGGGCCTGAATCTTGATATTCTGCATTTTTCTATGTTTACGCTGTTTTGATTGTGGATAAATGCGTCTTTTCGCGGTTCTTGCCCTGTTTCATCCACCGTTTTTTTAGGTTAAATCCCATCGCCAGAAAGAATAGCTCCGTGCGTATATTTCGTTTCCCTGTGGAAAAGAATCGCCGAAAGCCAAAATCATGCTTCATAAGACCAAACGCACCCTCCACCTGAATTGAGCGGCACATCCTCAGCATAATCCCTTCTTCCGTTGTAATATTCGCCAGAGACGCTGCACGCTTTTCTTTTAGCTGCTTTTTTACCTGTAGCATTTTTGGCTTTTCGGCATCCTTGGACGAGCAGCATTCAGACCGGCGAGAACAGCCGGTGCAATCTTCACATCTGTAATGGCTGATGGTACTCTCCCGTTTGCTGTACTTGTTCCTGCTTTCCCGGATCAGCCGTAACTTTCTGCCTTCTGCACAGATGTAGCAATCCGCCTCTCCGTCGTAGCGCATATTTTCAGCCCGGCCAATCTGCCGCTTATATTTCTTCGTTTTTGCCTGTTCATAATTCTGCGGCTTAATGAAGCTGACCTGGTCGTTCTCCTCCAGATAGAGATAGTTGTCCAGACTTTCATAGCCGGCGTCTGCCGTTACTTTCTTATATTTTTTCCCGTGCTTTTTTGAAAGCTGATCTAAAAACGGCTCTAACGTGCCATAGTCTGTACGGTTGGAGTATGCTTCTATGCCTGTGATGTACTCACTGTTCACTGCAATCTGCACATTATACCCAGGCTTTAGCTGGCCATTGCCCATATGGTCATCCTTCATCCGCATAAATGTGGCATCTGGGTCTGTTTTGGCATAGCTGTTCCGTTCCTTGCCCATAATCTTCAGCTGTCCTTCGTACTTTTCCCACCGCTCCAGGTAACTTTGCAGCTGCTCGTATTCCTTTTGCTCAGCACTTTTCCGCTTCCCGCTGCCATGCACAAAGGCAATTCCCTTTGCCTTTCCCGCCAAATATTCTCTGAGCTTCTGCATGTCTCTAAGTCCAACCGCTTCATTTACCGCACTCTTCACCTTCGCCAGATTCTTTTCTACTCTCCCACGCCATACAAAAGTGTACCGGCCTGCTCTGCTTTCCAGCTTGGTTCCGTCCAGAAAGCAAACTTCATGATCTGTTTCTCCCTGTGCCTCCAGCACCTTGACATATTGGTAAAACAGGTCTTCTATCGCTTCTGCATGCCGCCTCCGAAAGCGGGCAAAGCTGCTGTGGTCCGGTACTTTTTCATCTCCCAGCAGCCACATAAAGTCTACTCTGTACCGGCAAGCTTCTTCCAGGTCTCTGTTACTGTAGATACCGCACTGGTATCCATAGCATATTACTTCGAACATCACCTTTGCATCGGCTGCCGATTTTCGACCTTTGGTCGAATACGCTTCGTACAGTTTCCTGTAGTCCAGTTCCTCAAGCTGTGCGCTGGCCAGCCTTACCGGTGCTGTCTCTGGTAATATTTTTTCTGAATTTAATGCAAGAACCAGTTGACCTCCGCGCTCATATGCGCTAAACTGTTCTTGCTGTTGTTTTCTTTTCACACACTAAGCATACAGCAAAAAGGCAAATCGGCCAACCCCTTTTTCGGAGTTGACCGATTTGTTTTTTATTTTTCTCCTCGCGCTAATACTTCATTTTGCCACATTTTGCAACGCGCCCCTGCGCAGGTACATGTTGGTAGGCAGGATCGATCAAGGCGTAATGTGTTTCCTTTTTGCGGAACTGCATATGAACCAGCCGGATTTCGCCTGTCCCCCTAAAACCGCCGGTCAGTCAGGGATTCTGCCAGCTCCTGAAGCCATGCCGCATCGGCAAAGGGCGTCAGAGCGGCAACCGCCAGCTCCGTATGCTCCGTCACCAGCGCCTGGCAGGCTTCCATGCCATACAGGCGGACAAAGGTGTTTTTGCACTCGTCCACACCCACAGCCTTGCCCAGGGTTTGGGCGTCGCCAATCACGTCCAGCATATCGTCCCGGATCTGGAAGGCCAGGCCAAGATGATCGGCAAAGGTCCCGGCTGCCTGCTCCTGAGCCTCGCTTCCGCCTCCGGCCAAAACGCCCAGGAGGCAGGCAGCCCGAATGAGGGCCCCGGTTTTTCGGCTCTGAATGTCCAAAATTTCCTG
>ENA-OURU01002129-OURU01002129.1-human-gut-metagenome-genome-assembly--contig:-NODE-2129-length-20716-cov-4.975267_pt1 | contig 20716 bp, 20 predicted proteins | sample MGYA00242137_ERZ509064 | MGnify/ENA primary metagenome ERZ509064 (study PRJEB26280, sample SAMEA2338777) | human gut metagenome | biome: human gut; feature: human-associated habitat; material: faeces...
GCCGTAGCGAATTGGCTTACTTTTGAAAACACTTCCTATACCTTATACAAACTTTGAGGGGTGTTTTTAAACCGGGTCTTTTGAAAATTCAAAGAAAATTCATTTTTCCAACGTTCCCCTCTACCTATAACAATCTAAAATGGGTGTTTGGCAACCAGTTTTTTAAATTTTGTTGAACTACCTAATTTTAGAACATAGATTTTGTTTATTTTCCACTCATAAAACTAGAGGAAAGCCGTTTCACAAAAGATTTTGAAAACCCCTACACTAATAGGAATCCGCAGAGCTGTTTTGGAATACAGTTCTGAAAAAATTTATAATTTTAAATAAAAAGAAAAACGGCAAAGTTCAAAATCGAACCTTACCGTCATCCATAGAGATGTCTTATAAAGTAAAAATACTGCGGCAGACAGGTGTTGCGCCTGCTCATCGTGGACATATTGCTATTTTAACATTGTGTAACTGTTACTGATATTCATGCACTGAAAATTTTTGTAGATTACAGCAGTGCAGTTTCTATCAAGCTATTGCTTTTCCCTTTTTCCAGATATATAATTCAGACAAGCCAATTCGATTTATAGGTTTTGTTGGGAGGTTTTCTCATGGCAAAAGATCGTATTGAAAGCAAGTATGTCACTGTAGCCCCCGGTGTGGAGTTACATATCTTGGAAAAAGGCGAAGGTAAACCGTTGGTCTTCATTCCCGGCCTGACCTTCTCTGGTGAGATTTTCAAGAACCAACTGGAGTATTTCTCCTCTGAATATCGTGTCATTGCTATCGATCCTCGCGGCCAAGGCTATTCTGCCAAAACCGTAGATGGCAACGACTACCTGACTCACGGCCGCGATGTAGCAGGTCTGATTGATGCATTGGGTCTCAAAGATATTGTCCTGATTGGCTGGAGCACGGGCAACCTTGACACATGGAGCTACGTGCAGCAGTTCGGCAAAGACAAGCTGCGCGGCGTTGTGACTATCGATATGTCTCCGCTCCCGCTCTCCCCTGACCCGAAGTGGTGGACTGAGGGCACGATTGAAGAGCTGTCTCAGGTCGCCACGCAGGTGCTGACTTCTTCTGAGGGCTGCCGTGAATTCTTCAGCGAATATGCGACTGGCATCATGATCCAGCATAAGATGGAGCCTGATGAGCTGGAGTATCTGCTGGATATTTCCGGCCGCACGCCGTACTGGATCTGCCGTCAGCTGTTCTGCGACGCTGTGTTCTCCAACTATCTTGAAATCGCAAAAGATGTCGGTGCAACGATGCCCAGCCTGATGTTCATTGCAGAACACTGGCAGGACATTGCAAAGCCCTTTGTCGAAGCACAGCTTCCCGGTTACGACACCTACGTCATGGGTGGTCACCTGATGTTCTATGAGTACCCCGAAAAGTGGAACCGTGTTCTGGAAGACTTTTTGAATAAGCTATAATGTGATTTCAGCCGCCTGTGGTTCATTCTGCAGGCGGATTTTTTTGTGATCTCCGGGTCACGCAATGACCTCAAACATTGGGTGATGCCCCCCTGCGGCATCCGTGTCAGAACGATTTTCCAAATGCTTTCTTCATCTTTTCTTTTGCTTCATCCGGCACGTCGATCAGTCCAAACCGATAGAACATTCCATATATATAGGTCACACCCCGGATATCGCCCAGTGCTTTCGGTCGTTCAACTACTTCTCCTACCTTTTTAATATGGCCCCGAGCCAGCAGCACAGAACTCCACGCCAGGCTTTTACTATTCTCTCTGCGATCGATCCACAGTTCCTTAGTGTATTGCCCATTCCGGCCCTTTCGTATTTCATAGGTAAAGGGTAAACCTGAGTACGTTTTGAAGCGCACACCTGCATAAAGAAGAACCACCTCCCACAGATGCTCTTCTGTCGGCTCGGTTCTCAGTTTTCTTACCGCTCTGTATCTCCGCTGCCGCTCTGCTCCTACGCTGATTTTCTCTTTTTCTGCTGTGTTTGGAAAGTACACGCCTTTTTCATAAGGCAGGTACGATGTGACGGAGGCTTTGGAAAGTTTAAGAACTGCTGCAGTTGATAGTATGGCGGTTTTGTAGTCCTGTGTTTTTCTATACTCTTCAAAAGTGTTTTTCACTTTCTTCGCCGCATTCGACTTATACACTCCAGCTGTGATGAGTAGCTTTCTCACTTTGATTGGGTTTAGGTTTAGCACATCGGCGATGGATTGGAGGGAGCAGTCCTCCTCATAGAGCGCCACAGCCGCATCCATCTGATCTTTCAGATTCTTCCCGGCATCGTATTCCGGCTTTAACTTTTTCCGGCCGCCGCCAGGCTTTCTGGCTTTATATGCTCTTTTCTCTCCCATAATTATTCGTGCAGTTCCAGCGGCAGTCCATCCGGGTCGTGGAAGAATGTCATCTTCTTGCCGGTGTAATCATCCACACGGATTGGCTCACATTCAATCCCTATCTCCGCCAGCTCTTTCACCGTCTGCTCCACGCTCTCCACACAGAATGCAAGATGACGCAGGCCACAGGCTTCGGGACGGTTCACACGCTTCGGCGGGTTTTCTTCTGCGAAAATCTCGAGCTCTGTGTGCTTATTGACACGAAGATCTAGCTTCCAGTCCTTACGCTCTGGACGGTAGTTCTCTCTGATGACAGAGAAGCCCAGCTTGTTCACATAAAAATTCTTTGCGGCTTCGTAGTCAGATACGATAATTGCAATATGATGTATTTTAGATAAGTTCATTTTCTCACGCTCCATTTTTTTAAATTTTGTTCTTCTTTTATTTTCGTTACAAACTATACGGCATCCTTCAAAAAATACCGTGTGAACTCCTGGAGTTCAGTTTGTCCACACGGCATTTATTTTTTTCTCGGTTTTCTTGGTTATTTCAGTTTTTCGAGGATCTCGTCCGCACTCATACCGCTTGCCAGTAACTTCTTCAGCACAGCCTCTGCTTCGGTCTTCTTCGCTTCTTCAGCGGCCTTAGCATCTGCCTTGGCCTTCTTTGCTTCCAGAGATGCCACTTCTTTTTCGGCCTTCTTCAGAGCAGTCTTTTTCACTTTCAGATCAGCCTTCAAAGTGTCAATGTTTGCCGTGATGGATGCGATTTCCGCTGTGAGTGCTTCCTTTGCGGACTGCTTCTCTGCAATCTGCGTTGCGAAACCAGCAGTCACAGTTTTGGGCTTATTCTTGCTACCTTTTGTTCTGGGCATGAAATCCTACCTCATTTCATTTTATAATGCTATCTAAGTATAACATTGTGAGTGAAAAAATACAATTATTTGATTTACGATTGTCCATTTTGTAATTTCACTTTATTTATTTCCTGCGTATACTTCGCAATCAATTTTCTCTCTTCTCTTGCTTTTAGATATAACGTCACATAGGACTTCATCACATTGCCATTCAATTTACCTTTTGCATTTTGAGCAACCCAATCATTGTCTTTACTCTTAATCATATTGGTCATTGCTGTGATTATTAGTTTTCTATTATCTAAATCATCAACTGTAAGTGGCCAAAGAACAATCTCCTTTTCATCTGATTTTATATATATCCTATAGAATTCCGTCAAAGTATCCAGCAATTCTGGATAAAACTCAAAATTGACATTCTCTATAACATTCATTACATACTTTGCCAACTTCTCTTCATTTTCATAGTAAATTTCAATAGAAGATTTTGCACCCTTTTTCGGAATCATGAGTGAGGCATCATACATTCCTGCCAAATCCGTAAATGCAAACTCATCATCTTCTGCCACATTGATATGAATCTCACTTACATCCAATTTATTAGGGATTGCAATACTTGCATACCCTTCCAAATAAAGCAAAATAAATTGCTGCATAATTCTATCATGCCTTAGGATTTCGTTTGTTTCTGCGGCTTTTCTGTTTTTTGTTTCCACAGCATCAATATATTTTTGTGCAAAGAAAATGGTGATAATCAATCCCAAAAGAAAATTAAAAAAATAACTCAAGGTGTTATCTGACAATGTGAAAGCTATTACTGCAATAGCTAAACCGGTTCCAAACAATAACCAAAATAGTTTCTTCACAATATCGCTCCTGTTTACATAATTAAATTCCTATATTCTTAATCTCCTTGCTGCGTTGCTTGCTGACTGCACAAAACAGTATACAAAGTTTCAAACAACAAGAGCCACGGCTTCCCGTGGCTCCAGTATATCATAAATCGCTAAACAAATCTGTCTTATAGACACCCTTTTCTAACATTTTCTTGAAGCTGTCCTTTACGGCTGCAACATCTTCGTGGTAGGTCATGCCGTACCAGGTGTCGTTGGTCTTCAGAACCTTCACAGACATCTTGCCCTGCTCCAGCAGCTCACCGATGAAGATAGGAATCAGATACTCCGCCTTCAGAGGATTGCCCGGAACCTCTTTCTCGAAGAATTCTTTGAAACCTTCCTCCAGCACATCCAAGAACTCTGGAGTCAGGCCCCACATATTCATGGATACCAGAGAATTCACATCAACAACCACACCGTCTGCCTCTGCTCCATCTGCAGTCTTGACGATGTTCTTGGTTTCCACAACCTCAGTCAAGTTTCCATTCTCATCCATTTTGCAGATGCCACGAGTCACGCCACCGTTATCAGACAGGGTATTCTTCAGTACAAAACCAGCCATGCAAGACTCACCGCCATTTACCAGATACTCGTGGACGGCCTTGAAGCCTTCTTTACCATAGTAGTCATCTGCATTGATGACAATGAACGGAGTATCAATCACATTTTTCGCCGCAAGGACGGCCTGGCCAGTCCCCCACGGCTTTGTCCGGCCTGCCGGAAGTTCTCCCGGAATATCGTTGATATCCTGAAATGCGTAGTCCACAGTTACATTGTGGGACTTGCAAATGGAGGCAATGCGATCACCGATGACCTCTTTGAACTCCTTCTCGATATCCTTGCGGATGATAAACACCACATGATTGAAGCCAGCCTCGATTGCATCATGAATCGAGTAATCCATGATGATATGGTTAGAAGCATCCACCGGCTCCAGCTGTTTAATTCCCGTTCCGAAACGGCTACCGATACCGGCTGCCATGATAAGTAATGTTGTGTTCATATTTTTTCTTCCTCTTTTCATTATTTTTTGTTGCATAGCCCAAACAGCTATACCTATAAAGCCACCAAGCGTATTTTGGAAAATATCCGATAACTGAAATGTTCCTACTCTTAAAAAAAGCTGACATATTTCAATTAAACATGAAAAACCAAAGGAAGTCTTTACAATATTAAACAAGATTTCCTTGTCCAATCCATCTTGTTGAAAAAATCCCAGAACTCCAAAATAAGCAAGTGGGACAAACAGAAGAACATTAAGCATCCCTTCCGTATTCAGAGTGCCATCTGAAGCGAAAACTCCCCATTCCCCAATTATATTTTCCCATGGACATTGCCATATACTGCGGCAAATCAAAGTTCTAGACAGCACCATAAACAGGATGGTAAAGAATGCAAATTTATATCGAGTGATCTTATCCGTTCTAAGCTTATGCCACTGATGAATAAGGCACTTCTTTAATCCTTTATGTTCTACTTCGGGCAAGGCAATCATGCATATTACTGCGAAAATCAGCCCGAATCCTAAATATTGATATATGCTATAAAAAACGTCATCAGCTACTGCTTGCATCTTTTCCTTTCCCTAATGTAATTGAATAGTATAGCAATTAAAGTCGCACTTCCTGCGCAGATAAAGAAGGATACGAGATTATGGTAATCTTCCTTATACAAAACAAGTGCACACAATGCCACAAAGTACATATGGACAAAATATATTGTTCCACTTAAGTTTCTCAGTTTCTTATAAAAATCTCCATGAAGTTCCATCTTTGGACATTTATATATAATCAGGCAGAATAGCATGAAAAAGATTGGAAGGTCAAGCATCTGGCTGAGGTACTGCCCCCCCCCCGATAAGGCTTATAGGAATTTTTATTAGATAAGCAAATAGTGCAATCTTTCCCTTGTGAAGAATTTTTGTCAACTCACCCGACTTCTCAATGTCAGCAATATACATACCCAAAGAAACAAATACTAACGATTGAAAGAGACCATTTCTTGTTGTTGCAAAGATTGAGAAATAAATATTAACTGGACATGCTAATAATGCCGGTAACTTGTCTTGATGTCCCCCAAAAGCGGTAAGAACTATACCAACAAGATATGCCACTGATCCAAAACCTACAATCTTTTCTATTGAAATTCTTTTTGATAAAATATCTATAAGAATCAAGGCGAAGATTAAACCATTGAGATACCATAGCGCCCATGAATAAAAATTATCTCCCACGAGGATATAATTCCGAATACAAAGAGCTGCATATTCTACTGTTTTATTTCCTTCAATAAACCATCCATAAACTGTCACTGGCAAATACACGATAGACCATATGATATAAATATTAAAGATCTTTTTTATGCGGTAGCCAAGTTTTGTATGCAAATCTTTTTCCGGTTGTTTAACAATCAAGAAATATCCAGTACATGCATAAAAGAACGGTACTGCATAGTTTGATATATTATAGTACACAACTTTGTCTAAGAGAACACTAACAGCTTGAAGTGGTCTCGTGTGTATCCCAACTACAAGATATGCACACAAAAATTTTATCAAATCTATCAGTTTGTATTCATTATTGCGTTGCACTTCATCCACCATCCCACTTTCTTCATATTTAGGCCTTATGTGAGATTTTCCCTTTCACTTTATTCACAATCTCGAATATCAAGGTGTTCTTCATAACCAAGTTTACTGCTGTGTATGCGATAACACCACATGAAATCTCTAATATAAGCCCAACAGTATTTGGCAATTTAAACTGCATAATGATGTAGACACTCAGTGCCATCACTGCTGTACTGATAAGTCCCTTCGTCAATGCTTTCATATTAATAGAAAACTTCACTTTTTTCTTCATATAAATGAATTGTACAGCATTCGTAACCAATTCACTAAACACAGATGCTATTACGGCACCATTTTGAAGAAGTGTCGGAATTAAAGCTGCATTCGTTATAATATTTATCACAGATGCAGATGCTGAAGCAGGCAAAATAATCTTTTCGCTCTTTGTACTATAAACAAGCTGGTAGCAGAACAAATCTCCAAAGCCTTTGATTAGAATCAGGGGACACATCAAGCGTATCGTTAAAACAGCAGGTTCAAAGGCCTCACCGTATAAGAACTCAACTGCTTGCGGAGCAACAAGCACCATTCCTACTGTCATTGGAAAAGTCATAAAACACAAGACTTGAAAACCTTTATCTAATAATTTATAAAATCCTTGTCTATCATTGTCATAGTAATAGCTAAGTCTTGGTAACAATGCAGCAGTAATAGCATTCGCCATGGTCAAAACCATTGTAATTGTCTTCTGTGCGTATGTGTAGTACCCAACAGATTCATCCGTTGCCAAGATGTTGAGCATTGTCACATCAATTTTATTGTAAATACTCGATAAGAATATAATACACGCAATTAAAAGAACAGGTTTCATATGACGTTTTAACTCGATTCTAGAGAAATCAAGTGCGACATATTTTCTTGCGTTCAGAACATTAAAAACATAATTTCCGCCTGTGGCCAAACTAGATATAAGCGCATATATTACATAATCTTCCCTTGTTTTCACAAATAAAAATAATGCCAAAAGAGAGAGGCCTTTAATAAGTAAGCTTCGCCCTGTAATATATCCATATTCTTCCAGGCCCTGATACATCCAGTCAATATTAAGATAATTAAAGGCAATAGAAAGACCACAGGCTGCATAAAGTGCCCATTGTCCACTAAAACCCTCATTAACAACCACTAGACCAATGAATCCAACAACTGCCAAAGTTGTCGATATAATATTCACAAGTAGAAGCTCGGTGAACAATTTGTTTCTTTCATATTTTTTTTCTCTAACTTTTGCAAACTCTCGTACTCCATAGGATGGCAATCCAAGTGCTGCAAGTGTCACAAAATAGGAAACAATATTCTGTGCAGAAGCCACTTTACCAACGCCGGCCGGCAGAAGAATCCTTGAGACATAAATAGATGTAGCAAAAGGAAACAGGATATTAGCTATCGTATAAATTACGTTATATATTGAATTTTTAGTTAATGATTTTTGCATTATCTTTTACGGACTATTGTCCAAGAACTCCTTCCATTATTTAACATCGAATTTCTACACAGTCAACCTTATTGGGACTTTTTCACTATTTTAGTTATCTTTTTTTCTACTCTATACGGCAAAGAAATAATCTTAGTAACCGTATGAGCAAATCCATATCCAAACCGTTCTGTAAGATTCCATTCTATATTCTGAAGTTTTCTTTCTTTTGCATTAATCCAAGTCATTGAAAATTGATGGATACTTACAGTTTTGTTTGTAATTGTTGTTTTCCCTGTTAGTGGTGACTTCGGCGAAAACACTTCTTCTTCATAGACCACAATTCCTGCATCTAAGTGTTGATATGTTCTCCTTGTATCATCTAGTCCATATTCTTTTAGGATTTCCGTTTGATAATGCGGACACGCCATTAAATTCAGAGTTCCATCTTCGTTATAAAAGGAAATCCTATCATATAAATCAAGAATCTTTTTCAAAGCTGGATGGCCTTTCTCTGCACCAAATCCCAATCCAAACGCCACTGAATTCTCATAGCTTCTTCCCAGTTTGTCTAGCAATGGGTCTCTCATTTCCCACCCACAATACATTCTATCATTTAAAAAACTATCAAGCTCCTTTACTAACTCAACATCAGTGTCCATATATATGCCACCGTACTTATACACGACATCAATTCTGGCATAATCAGATACAAAAGCCCATTTTTTTTCTTTATAAGCGGCTTTCATATATTCATTGCTATTCACATCGTAATTATTTTCATTCCACTCTATTATCTTGTAGTCTGGACAATACTTTTTCCATGATTCAATACAACGCTTTGCTTCTTCTGGAAGAGGATTCCCTCCAAACCAGCAATAGTGTATTACTTTAGGTATCATAAATTCATCCTCGTCTTCCTTGTACTCTTAAATAACTAGGTCACAATATATATATTCAGATTGTCTTTCTAACGATCTGCTTCCACTTTCTGATTACCCGCTTCTTATAATTATCAATCCAGTACAAATATGGCCATCCGATTGTTAACAAATGTAGTTCGCTACGATTTTTCGGCAACTCTTGCTCAACAAACCTATCTGGTAAGATTTCAAAGCATGCATCTTGTACAGACACTTTAACACGCATTTTACGCATTTGGAGATGAATATAAGCAAATTCTGTCTTCACAAGTTCACTACCATTCCACTCGATTCGCAAAACATTTCCATTATTCCAATAATACCGTGCCTTTTTATACATTTCATTAACAAAGTCGTGTTTAGAAACATCATAAAATGCTCTAATAAATTTTGCAGAAAAGACAGAAGGATTCATGCTCAAATCCTTTTCATAAATCCTTGCTCCATCTTCACGAAAAATGCTATGGACATTGTCATGACTATTACAGTCTTCATCAAACACAAAAATTTTGTCCGTTGTAAATGCTTCTTTATATAAAACACGTCCTTTATAAGACTTCATAAAGCGACGATTATTTTCATACGTGTTTTTATATATTGTCAAATGTCCCGCAGCGAACAATTTATCATAGTCCTCGTTCAACAATGGCGTAACATTTTTTTCGAGGTTTCCAAAAATCAAATCGCAATCACAGTGGCCCCAGTAATCAAAGTCCTTAATGTATTTCTCAAATAGAAACCCATAGGCAGGTTTGTAATCACATAATTTATATGCTGATTCAAGTACAATCTTAAATCCAAATTTTTCGTTAGCTATCTTACGTATTTCATCAAGTGTAGTTTTAATAACATGAACATTTTCTGGACAGGCATACTTAAACTCATTGTCAGTAAAAATCATCCATGTGTATGTAGGGTTGGCCTCACATGATTTAAGAAAAAGCGGGAAATAATTATTAAATTGTCCAAAGTAGGGTAAAATCAAGACACATCTTTTATTTTTCTTCCTCATCATCAAAACAATACCTCATAAATTCTTCATAATTAGAAAATTCAGGAGCATGTTCTTCCATATACTCAATTGACTGCTTTTCTGTATTGCCTAGCTTAAGCTTATTTGAAAACACATTGTTTATTAAAACGCTACTTTTTGTTTCAAACAGCATAAAGTACTCATGAAAAACCTCTGGATCGGGCCGACGTTTAAAACGCTCATAATACCTCTGAGCTAATTCTTTCGCTTCAGCCTTTTGTTTAGCGTAACGTTTGTCAAAGAATTCATTAATACTCATCAACTTTCTCGCTGGAACGCCCGCATAAACGCTGTCAGACTCGCAATCCTTTGTAACTAGACTCCCTGCTCCAACCACAACGTTATCGCCTATTTTCACATTTCTTTCTATAATTGTATTCATACCAATAAATACATTGTTTCCTATTTCGACTATACCACTAGCTCCAAGGACCCCCCCCCGACAATTTTTAAGAACCGACCATGAATAATCGTGTGTTAAAATTTTTACACCCTCAGTAATCCTTACATGATCACCAATAGTAATCATCCACGGATACTGCTCATCAATTAGCGTCTTTGTCGGGACATATATAATGCAATCGCTTCCAATTTTCATTCCTATCGATCTTAAGTGTTCAATATAAGATGATGATTCTGCCTTATACCCATAAGCGGTCTTTCTCAAAATGCTTTTTATATTCACTTTAGCAATCCTCCTTAATTTCATTGCTATCATACTGCATTGCTACAAAACCAATTGCCATTCCAAAATAAATTATATAAGCTGTATCCACTCGAATTGCTGAGCTGTGCCACATCAAAAAAATCATAGCGACTGTGAAAATAGCACTTGCAATCATATATGGTCGAATCGCATTAGGATACCTTTTTAACTTTGCCAACAACGTAATAATCAATGTAACAAAGAAAAACACGTACAATCCAAAACCGCCAATTCCGCATTCCAAATACGTCCATTGATTTGTAAACCAGCGATAATTATAGTCTCCATAAGCTCTGTAAAAGTCACTCTGTAAAAATGAAAATGCAGATGTGTCACAATTACCAATACCCAAACCAAACCACTCTTTAATCGGAGTTCTCAGGAATAAATTATTAATCACTTGGAATGATCCGACACGTGGAATTCTATACCCCTCATCAAAAGTCGCAGTTGCATAATCCATAAAATTCTTTTTATTAAAAAGAATATTCAACATATCCGGTGCCAAACGATCAACCAAATTGATAACAACCACAAAGCCCAGTAATAAACCAACTAGAATACCTAACTTTCTAACTGTAAGACCTTTTTCAACATATTGATTAATCAGTGCTGACAAAATAATGCATAACACGGCCAACATTAACATCATCTTTTCCTCAGCCATTGCACCTAGCATAAATGTAGCCGCAATAATAAACGCAAATTTTTTGAATGTAGTTTTTTTAGCAAAATAAAGGCTTGAGTAAAAGCATAAAAGCAACAGGCAGAATGGATTCAAGCCACCACCGCCCCAAAAAATTCCTCCACCAAAATCATCGCTAAAAAGCCCAAGGACAAAATACTTATATATACCAACAAGCGCATTAAGTATTTGTGATGCAAAATAAAATCGAATCACTTTTTCGACATCATCAAGTGTAAAAAAGAGAATTACTCCAAAAAACAATATAAAATAGCGGCAGAGATTTCTTATTCCCCAAAAAATGAGCAACGGTTTTACATAATTTATTCCAGCGCCAACCATTAAAAACAGCAAAAGTGCAATCAAAATATAGAGAAGAGGGGCGCATCGATTTTTAATCTCCTTAATATACTTTGCTTCAAAGTAAAGCAACATCAAATTCAAAACATCACACAAATAGAATGTTGAAAGGCTAATACCAAACAAACTATACGCTACAGAGAACACAATGCATGCGTATAGTATCCAAAATATGCACTTCTTTGGTGTAACTATAAATAATTCTCTTCGCATACTTTTATCTCCCTAAATATTGTTGAGCTCTTATCAACACGATAGTGCTGAAACTCATCTTATGTCTAATACAAAAATGAATCATTCTTCTTGCTCTTGAAAAACTAGCATCTGGTACCATCCATACAATTTTTTGAACCATCTTATTTGTACACATTTGGGAAATCGAACGATGGATTTCTTTAACACCAATTTCTTTTATACAATTGACTTCGCTTTTCATACAAGCAAGCAAGTTATCCAAAAAAGGTCTTTTAATCCTGTATCTCACTTCATCGCTGTAGACATCTGATGCACATAATTCTTCTAAATGCAGTTGAAATGCGACAAGCTTTTCAAAGCGATCTGGCTTATATACATGTGTAAGCGACTGGTCATTTTCGCAATAATAATAATATGCCTTATGTACAACATTAACACTATGTACATTCGGCATGAGTTTCATTAGCGAATACACATCTTCACTAATATACTTTCTTTCGGAGACAAAATGGAAGTTGCATTCTGCCAATAGTTGTCTTCTATATAAGCAACTCCACGCGCTCATTAACAAGTCACTGGCTGTTCCTGTTTTAGGATCTGTACAAATCAACTCTGGTAGGAATTTTGATAAAACTTCTTCACCTTCATACTTTTCCAACGGTGTTTTTGGAATAAATGTTTTGGTAATATTTCCCTGTCTATCAACGTCATGATGTCCAAATTCAATCAAATCTGGATTATCGGAAATTATGACTGTATATAATTCTTCAAACAGTCTTGTATCAATATAGTCATCACTATCAAAAAAAGCAATATAATCTCCAGTAGCAACATCTAAGCCAGAATTTCTCGCCTCACCCAGACCAGCATTTTTTTTATGTACAACCTTAATACGATCATCAACTTTTTCCCAATTATCACACATTTGTGGGCAATTATCCGGAGAGCCGTCATCAACAAGAATAATTTCAAGCTTTTTGTAGGTCTGATTCATGACACTATCAAGGCATCTATTCAGATATTTTTCCACATTATAAATTGGCAGTACAACACTAAATTTAATTTTTTCTTCTGTTTGCTTCATCATATTCTCCTCATAGATGCGCTAAACTGTATTTTTCATACAGCAGTACTACAATTACATATCGTTAACAATAATTCTATACTTCTCATCCCATGTTAGCTTACTGTTCACATATTTATAACCATTTAGTCCCATCTGCTTTGCCAGTTCTTTGTCCTGTCCTAATGTTACAATTGCTTTGCACCAGTCTTCCTTGATGCCTTCAAGTGCCTGGTCCGTATTTACGAATACACCGCAGTCAACTTCTTTTAGCAGCCTACAAAAACTTGTATCAAATGCAACTATTGGCACTGCATATGCCATTGCCTCGAGCAGCACATTTCCACTTGTTTCTCTAAGACTCGGCAAAACAAAAACATCTGCCTGCTGATATGCTTCAGCAATTTGATTCAGCGGACGGTTACCCATTAATTTTACATTTTTTCCAATACCACTATCTGCTATTTGTTTTTCAATTAATGCATGATCATCGCCATCACCAAAAATCAAGAGTTCCCAATTCATATCGGTAGGCATCAAAGAAAGAGCGTCAACAAGAAAAGCTATTCCTTTTTTTCCAATCAATCTTCCTACAAAAACGATTTTGAGAATATCGTTGTTTCCTTTCCGAATAGGAAGATTTTTGTATTCATCTCTTAATGCCAACTCCGGCATTAATGGCACATCTTTTCCTACGATGCGAGAAATTTGCTTTTGAGTTTCATTATTTATGCAATATATCTTATAATATGAGCGCAGTGCTTTCTTATAAAAGGGATTCCATGAACAGCTCTTATTTACAAACTCTCTAAAACTCGCAACCAGTTGATTCTTTTCATAGACCTTCAATGGCCTTGGTGTTACCTGCGCACCTCCCATTGGCCCCCAAATCACCTTTGCACCTTTAGCCTTATATAACTCACTTGGGATTCTGTAATCATTCATAGTAACATGATGAATTACATCAAAATGGATTCCTGAATGTTTAACCCAAAGCCATGCCCAATGCTGCCATAAAATATAATACATATGATGAAAAGCGGAATGCTTTTCTCTGAACCAGTTAAGTGCATTAGGGACATCAACAATAACTAATTCGACATGTTGTATATTAAATTCTTTGAGGCCTCTTCTCGTGTCCTTCTCATTGAATTTCTTAGTAAGAAGGATTATTCTATCTCCTTCTTTATAGTTTTTCTCGTACTGTAAAACCCAATTCCAACCAATACTATCCTCTGAACCCTTATAAGGGTTCACGCTATATGCAGAAATAAGATAATTCACCATTTCACCTCCCAAGAATCAATGTTGAAAGCATATGATTTTTTCTAACGACGTATTTTGACAGAAAAATCGGAGCAATCAATCCCAAAAACAGCATCATCCATGCGTATACTAAATAATCAAATCCTAAAATTTTGCCGCATACAACAAAAATCGCCTGCTGCACATAATAACCAATCATATATATATCCATTCCATAATCACCTAGCACCATCCATAGCTTTTCTCCACAATGGTAATGTTCAATCTGCACTGCAATAACAAAAAGCAGAAATACGCCAATAACGGTTACTGCAGTTGCCAAACTCCAAGACTGAGACTTATAAATACTAACAAACGCAAGCATCATATATCCTACGGAAACAACCGCTATTAACACTATTCCTTTTACTGACATGAGTAGTTCGGAATTCTTTATTATTTCAAAAAGATGCTTTCTCACAGCACCGCCCATAAAGTAAATCCATGCGTAACTCAGGAAAAAGCCAACAATATATCCAGACTGTTTTAATACAACAGTGTTTAGCATATATAGTACAAACATAACACCCGCTAAAACCGTACGACTCACATTATCAAATAAGATTCCAAAAATAGAAATAACAAACAAAGCATACAGAAACCAAAGACCACCATTCGGATTGTTTCTTCCAATTAAAACATCTACTGCAAGAGTAGAATAATTAAGTGGATTCCTTGCAAATGCTCCAAATAATAGCTTAAGAACGGCTGTGACCACTGTTAAAAAGAAATACGGCACCATCAGCCGCTTAGCTTTTTTTACAATAGCTTGTTTCTTTTCGCTAATGCTACGTCTTTTCTCGCCTTCAAGAAATCCGCTAATAAAGAAAAAAGCTGGCATATGAAAACAATAAACAAAACTTTTTATAAAACCCAAAATAGTAGGCGTTTCTGTCGGATTAAAAGAATGTCCAATGACGACACAAAGCACAGCCATTCCACGCATTATATTTATTTCATTAAAATATTGTTTTTTACTTTTTTCCATCGTCAAGCCTTTCTCTTTCTATCTCTAAAAATTGTTCTACCCTTTGTTTTGTAGAAAGTTTGTATCTGTATTTCATGCAGTTTTCAATATACATTTCACTGTTAGAAATCACGTCATTCAAATCGGATTTATTCCACTGTTTCTTCGCAATGCCAAGTTGATAATCTTTGATATAGGTAGAATTTAGCGGAACGTCTATTGTGACAATAGACGTTCTAACTTCAAACTCTTTGGGAAGATGGTCAAAATACGGCAAAATATATGCTTCCCTCTTCATTCCCTAATCCTTGTCCTCTCCACATCTTCCTCAATCCCACTTTAACTAGAGCAGTTGCATGACATAATTATTCTTTTATATCTCGTTTCCACTTTCCATACAATAATTGACTCGGAAGGAAAAGAGCACAATATAAAATTTTGTCACTACTATTACTCAAAAGCTCACCACTTTTTCTTCCAGCGAACTTTCCGTATATTTGATACTGCAGCATTGATTTGATTCTTATTTTCATGCAAGCATTCGAGTCCAAGAATGCCTCTGCTCTAGCTATGCATCCATTCGGGGACTTTATATTGTGTTTTCTACGGTTATTAGTCAGACCATCTTCGAGATAATCTGAAATGTAAATTACGCGATTAAAGAATCGCATTTTATACTTTTCAGACATTCTAACCCAAACGATATCCTCACCTAGAAACTTTTCCCCTTGAAACTCAGGAAATAGATATTCTTTTAGACAGTGCGTATACCACACTTCCGCCATATCTCCACCAATATTTCTATTAATTCGGCACTCAACATAGGATTCTTTCATCCCATCCTGTGGCACACCAGATGTACTTAGATATCCACCATCCGGCTTTCCTCTCAAAAAGCTAAAGCCACAAAGATCACTCTCGTTTTTGTACTTTTTATAAATCTCATTGACACAAGAAATTGCATCTACTGTAAGAGAATCATCGCTGTCAACAATAAATGTCAACGGAGCCTTTATAAACTGATATGCATAATTCAGAGCCGTGTGCTTTCCGCCATTTTCTTTTTTATGATAAGAAATTGGAAAATCTGCCGTCTGCTTCATTTGCTCGACACGTTCGCTTGTATCATCCGTACTACCATCATCTACAATGAGCCACTCAAAGTCCTTACAGTCCTGAGCACATAAGGATTCATATAGTTTTTCCAGAAGTTTTCCTCTATTGTAGGCGGGTGTAAGAACTGTTATATTGCTCATTTTAGACCCCTATCATTTTTATAATTTCACTTTTCTAACTAAATTATCCTGGACAATCTGCAACACACTTGACAAAAGTAGGGTTAATCCAATTGTCCACAATACAATTTCCAAGTTACCTACTTGTTTTCCTTCCGTTGTCTCCTTTTCAAAGAAATAAAGAATAAACGGATGGATGATATAAATTTCATAAGATATTGTTCCTAACCAAATCAGAAATCTTTTCTGTATCTTCACTTTTTTCAATAATTCAATTAGAGGAACAATAAATGCTATCGTGATAATATTCCGAAGAACCGACTGAAACAATTGATTATCAAAACCCACCACACTTAATGTGAGTCTTCCGATAAACAAAATTACAAAAGCTACAATTGCAACAATTTCTTTCCTCAAAAAACCGATTTCAAAATAAGAATCTATTTTTCTCTCATACATCGCCCACAAAATGCCGAGAGGCATTCCAATAATAGATGCATACATTTCATCTCGCGGGTTAACAAAAGCACTTATCAAGATATAAGCAATAGTTATAACCGCAAACCAATATGCTCCTACATTGATTTCTGTATGGTTAAACACTGCATAGAATACAATGTATACGGCTATAATCACCCATATAAACCAAAGTGGTTGGATGTATCGAATTGTAAATGCTTCAGCGATTGCTCTTACAGGTGTCTGCCCCCCCAGATAATTTCTAGCCCTATCCAGGTGATTGCGACTATCACATAGGGGACAATAATATTCAAAAGCCTTTTGGACAGAAACCCTTGAAGATAATTCTTCTTTTGCAGTAACCCACAGGTCAAGCCATAGCCTGACATAAAGAAGAAGAACCCCACTATCGGAAATGCAATGTACCAAATCGGTTTCACATACACAGGTAAATTTGATACTCGAAAAGATATGTGGTGCAACATGATAATTATTGCCGCAATTCCTTTACAGCAATTCGTAGTCGTCCTATCCAATCGGCCATCCATTACTTCGTCTCCATCTGCTGTGCGATATCAGCATCCACAATTTCCTCGCCGGTCTTATGCTTCAGCTGCTCCTTAGAAGCCTCACTCAGACCGTTGTTGATCACACAGTTCATATCGCAGGTGCTACACTTATCCAGTTCCTCTTTAGTGACTTTGCCATCACGGTAGTCACGGCAGATCTTCAACTCGTACATGCTGTACGGATGCTTGGTAAACAGAGCCTTAAACTTGTGAACCAGAACCCAGGTAGCAGGTTTCCAGATATACTTGTGCATAGCCGGGCTGACAGAACCAATCATCCAGCAGTCACGGTCGCAGCAACGAACCTTTGCACGAACCTTCTCTGCTTCCGGGCTGTTCCACAGCTCATCCCAAGTCTGGTTGTTCAGGTTGCCCATGACCTCTTTATCCTTGGTGCCATTGCAAGGCATAACATCGCCATACGGATCGATGAAGAAGGTGTCAAAACTCATGTCGCAAGGCAGCAGACGCTTCTGTCCATAGATGTAGTTGATCAGACCATGGTTAAAGTAAGCGCGGAACCACTTCTTCGGGCTGTTGCTGCGGAGCAGTTCGTTGACCAGATTCTCGAAGTTCTTTGCGACCATCGGACGATCGTGGATGATATTCTTCGCCTCAACGAAGTAGAAGCTGTTATGCAGAGAAGCAGTTGCAAACTCCATGCCCATCTCATCGGAAATCTTGTACAGCGGAACCAGGTCAGGAGCATTCTTGTCCTGAACGGTCATACCAAAACCGACATCCTTCATGCCCATTTCACGCAGCTTCTTCAGTGTGCCGTAACCACGCTGGTAGCCGTTCTGCAGGCCACGAATCTCATTATTGGTCTGCTCCAGACCTTCGATAGAGATACGAATACCAATCTGCGGGAACTCTTTGCACAGGTCAACGATACGGTCAGTGAAGAAACCGTTCGTGGAAATAACGATACGGTCAGACTTCTTGTACAGTTCACGCACGATATCCTTCAGGTCAGTGCGGATGAACGGCTCACCACCGGTGATGTTCGTAAAGTACATCTTCGGCAGCTTCTTGATGGTTTCGATGCTGATTTCTTCTTCAGGCTTGGAAGGCGCTTTATAACGGTTGCACATAGAGCAACGAGCATTGCAACGATAAGTGACGATGACCGTACCATTTAACTTCTTTTCTTCAGACATAATTAACTCTCCTATTATTTACTCTCTCTTTTATGAATGTTCAGATTTTATTTAAGGACCTCTCAGCACATGTTAGTAATAGAATCAGACAGTGTAGATAACCATAACAACTGTAAATATGTATACTCCGCATAAAAAGGAAAACGAGGTTTGTGAAGGATGGTATCAACCGTTCAAACACAAATCCTCCTCATTCATCTTTTTCGTTTTAAACGACATGTATCCAAGCATTACCAGTAATATCACATGTTCTCATTTCAACGATTCACTCATATGTGTCTTTGATTCTCACAGTTTTTTATACTACATTCCATATTTTTCAAAAAAAGCATCCGTCCGTAACCGTTCCGATCGAATTACACTATATACTTTTTCGTAGTCAATGGGTCTCTTCATCTTTTCAGAAATACACGCGGCATCCCCCGATGTGACCATCCGATCTTCCAAGTGCAACATCGACATCAATGAATAGAATCGATCATTTTCAGCAGCACCTGATCCCTTCTGCACAAAGAACAAAAATTGCTTTTTGAAAATGATGCAAAACAGCATTCCATGATATGTATTGGTAAAGATACAGTTAGCATTTTTATAAAGACCAAGCCATTTCTCAACAGTTGGGAAAATCGGATTTTCATTCAAAAACAATGTGTAATTAGACGGAGAAGTTACTATTAACTTCATATTTTCATCCGCTGCATATCTCTTTATTTCATCAAATGAAACATTCTTTTTATCTCCAAGATTCAAGAAATAACAATAGCAATAATTTTTTTCTTCAATGTTTGCATATGGATATTCATCCATATCAAGCAAAAGCGTTGGATCAAGAACTTGAACTACTTCTTTATCCACGATTGACTCGACCATAGTAACTGCGGTCTTTTCTCGCACACTAATACCATCGAATCTGTTCAGCCACGGCTTGATTTTTTCAGCTATTTCTTTTGGTAAAGAGGTTCTGCCAAAGCTTGCAGCGTATGAAAGTTTGATTGCCTCATCTGGAGCATAATTCAAGAATCTACTTCCCGTTGGATTTCTCCAGATTTGATCACTCCCCGCAATAAAGCAGTCTGCCTTCGGACAATTTTTATACATTGCCTTTTCCGAAATATAACCCTTCGTGGATACAGCAATATTGTCCTTAATAAATCGTCCCATTTCAAACTGTGCAACTGCCTTGGCACAGAAAGGCTTAAACCATTTAATGTTTTTCAGCCTTTTCAGAATCAAAACCGGATTGGCACGATAGTCCCTTAAATGTTCTGGATCATGTCCCCTTTTTTTCAAATACTTCTGTAATGCATAACACTGTAGGGTTGATCCGTAATTGATATTTGTCCGAATATAACTATATGTGGAATTAATTGATATTTTCATTTTGATCACTCTCCCGATAACAGTTCTCTTAAAAATTTCATTCGATAAATCTGAACTCTCAGCTTATCTGGAATATGCGTCTTAATCATATTCTTCGCCGCATAGACCGTTCTTTTCTTTCCAACTGTATCGTTATAGTTTTCTTCTATTTTTTTGTATCCCTCCATATAGTAGTTTTCTAATACAGCATCACGCGCTTTACCACGTTTTGATGGCTTTAAAAGATTCGAGTTATGTCGTGTTATAGAAGCCAGATCTACTTCATACATAACCATCTTTTCCTGCAATTTAGACAAATACTGCATTCCCTTCTCAGTATTAACCATCATGCAGTTAATGCCTTTTCGGATTGAAAGTGCGGGGGCATTTCTTACTATAAATTCCGGATGTTCTATTTCTATAGCCCAGTAATCGCCAAATGTAAAATCGCTCACTCTGTTAGTATTTGACATTTCACAGCTGAAGCAATTCTCACGCGAAATATCTCCTCTCAAATAGTGTATTTCATGTGAGCCTCCTTCTTTTGGAAAACGCTTGATTTTGATTTTATTCTTATCGCCATTTTCATAGT
>ENA-OURU01002134-OURU01002134.1-human-gut-metagenome-genome-assembly--contig:-NODE-2134-length-20677-cov-3.380516_pt1 | contig 20677 bp, 28 predicted proteins | sample MGYA00242137_ERZ509064 | MGnify/ENA primary metagenome ERZ509064 (study PRJEB26280, sample SAMEA2338777) | human gut metagenome | biome: human gut; feature: human-associated habitat; material: faeces...
AGCTGAGCGGCCCCAGCAGTGAGGAGCAGCTGGACTCTTTGCTGCGCCGCATGGAGGATGAGGAGGAATGAGGCCGTTCATCTTCTCCAAAAAGCAGCGGCAGGTACTCACCTGGTGGCGGCCCAGTTCCCCCTACCGGGAGCATCAGGCCATCATCTGTGACGGGGCGGTCCGCAGCGGCAAGACTCTGTGCACCGGCCTGTCCTTCTTCTGCTGGGCCATGAGCTGCTTCCAGGGCAAGACCTTTGCCCTGTGCGGCAAGTCGGTCCCCTCGGTACGGCGCAATCTCCTCAGTGAGCTGCTCCCCCTCTTGAGGCAGCTGGGCTTTGTCTGCCGGGAGCGGACCTCCCGCAACCAGCTCACCGTCTCTCTGGGCCGCCGCAGCAACACCTTCTACCTCTTCGGCGGCCTGGATGAGCGCTCTGCCGCTCTGGTGCAGGGCATCACCCTGGCCGGAGCTCTGCTGGATGAGGTGGCCCTGATGCCCCGCTCCTTTGTGGAGCAGGCCCTGGCCCGCTGCTCTGTATCCGGAGCCCGCCTGTGGTTCAACTGTAACCCCGAGGGGCCGGGGCATTGGTTCCGGCAGGAGTGGATCCTGAAGGCAAGGGAGCACAAAGCGCTGCACCTGCATTTCACCATGGATGATAATCCGGCACTGGATGCCCAGACTCGGGCGAGGTATGAGTCAATGTTCTCCGGGGTGTTTTATCGGAGATACGTTTTGGGCGAGTGGGTCATGTCCGAAGGCGTCATCTACGACATGTTCAGCCAGACGGAAAACGTCTACCGGGATGATCAAAGGCCGCCATCTCTGTATTTTTCCGGCGTGCGGACAGTGGCTTGTGACTACGGCACCGTAAACCCCACGGTGTTTTTGGATATTTACGACTACGACGGCAGGAATTACATCGACCGGGAGTATCGTTGGGACAGCCGGAAAGAAGGACGGCAGAAAACGGACGAGGAATACGCCGATGATATGGTGACCTTTCTGGATGGTCGATCTGCGACCATCATTGTGGACCCATCGGCGGCATCCTTTATTGCAGCACTGAGGCGGCGGGGGCTGTATGTGATTTCCGCAGACAACGAAGTTCTTGCGGGGATTCGCCGCACCGCCACACTGATCAAGCGCCGGGAACTGCTGGTTCACGATTCCTGCGAAGGACTGCTGGATGAGCTCGGAACCTATTGCTGGGACACCAAAGCTGGGCCGGCGGGGGAAGACCGGGTTATCAAGGACCATGACCACGGGCCGGACGCAGTTCGCTATTATGTAAATTCTATGCCGGATTGGAGGTTTAGATGATGTCCAGGCGGGATAAAAGCACGCCGAAAGGCGGAAGAAAACCGAATAGCGGCGTGACTGCGCTGGACGCCTTTTCCAACCCGCTCTTCCGGCTGGGGTACGGCTCACAGTCTCCTCTGGAGGCCACCGAGTACCCACTGACCCGGATGACCGACAACTATGCGCTGCTCAACTCCCTGTATCGGGACAACTGGGTGGTGCAGAACGTCGTGGGGCTGATGGTGGACGACATGCTGCGGGAGTGGTATACGCTGCACGGATCCATTGCACCGGAATATTCGGATGAACTGAGGCGCGTGGAGCGTGTGACCCAGCTGCGGGACCGGATCAACCAGGGACTCTGCTGGGGGCGATTGTACGGCGGCGCCGCCGGCCTGATCCTGATCAAGGGCCAAGAGGGTATGCTGGCCCAGCCCATGGACCTGGAGACCATCATGCCGGGCAGCTTCATGGGATTGCTGATCCTGGACCGATGGAGCGGCATTGTGCCGGACATGGGACTGGTGACCGACATGAGCGACCCGGACTTCAATCTTCCGGAGTATTACATGGTCAACAACGCCGAGGGCCGAATGGTGGCCCGGGTGCACCATTCTAGGATCGTCCGCTTTACGGGGCGGAAGCTGCCGTACCTGGAAGAGATCGCGGAGCTGTACTGGGGTGAGTCCGAAGTGGAAGCCCTGTACAAGGACGTTGTGGCCCACGACAACGTCAGCGCCAATATGGCCGCCCTGACCTTCCGGGCCAACATCAACACCATGGAGGTCCAGAACCTGGAGCAGCTTTTCTCCCTGGGATCCGTTGAGCAGCAGCGCCGGTTTTGGAACGTCATGCAGGCCCAATCCGTGATGATGTCCAATTTCGGATTCCAGCTGGTCAACAAGGGCGACCAGATGAAAAACACCCAGTACACTTTCACCGGCTTGCAAGAAGTCTATGAAAGCATGTGCCTGAATCTCTGCGGAGCATCCCATTACCCCATGACCAAGCTGTTTGGCCGGTCTCCTTCCGGAATGAACGCTACAGGGGAAAGTGACCTGCAAAACTACTACGACTACGTAAACAGTCAGCGAGAAGCAAAACTGCGGCCGGTGCTGGAGCGCCTGCTTCCCATCATGGCGGTGTCCGCCTGGGGGGCGGTACCTGACAACCTCCAGATTGATTTCCCGCCCCTGTGGACCCCCACGGCCAAGGAAGTGGCAGAGATCGCAAAGGCAAAGGCCGAGACCATTGTCTCCACGTACCAGGCAGCGCTCCTCAACGTGGATACCGCTCAGAAGGAGCTGAAAAAGCTGGAGGACGAAACCGGTATGTTTGGCAGTATCACCGACGAGGAAATCAAGGCAAACGCCGGAAAAACCTACCAGGACGCCACTGCGCTGCGTGATCCCCTGGCAGGGATCGGGTATGAGGAGGATCTGAACAATGCCGCTGCAACGGGCACCGAATGAGAAAGAGGTTCAGAAGCTCATCTCCATCTACCTGAAAGCCGAGACCGACATCATCAATGAGATTGGCCGCCTGCGAGCCCAGGGATTGGTAGACTACCACGCTGTGGCGGCCCTGGAGCGCGTGCAGGCCATTCTCAACAAGATGCAGTCTGATTCCTGGGAATACGTTCCCCGCATGATCGAAAAGATGTTTTACGTGCGGGTGCCGGAGGCCCGGAAGAAGCTGGACGTCCCGGAGACCCCCGCCAAGCATCTGATGGGATATTTGAACGCCACCACTTTGACTTCCACACAAACAGACATCGTGCAGAAGCTGACCATGAACCTCATGGGGGAGCTGTCTGACGCGGCGGCGGTGGCGCTGTCATCCTTAGAAAATGCCCTGATCGGCCGCCGGGAAAATGATGTGGTGCGCCGGGTGGGCCTGGAGCTGGTGGCCAACATGGAAGCGACCGGAAAAAGCACGGCGGCCACCGTACCGGAGTTCGTGAAGATCCTACAGAGAGAGGGAGTAACCGCCTTCGTGGATAAAGCCGGGCGGAACTGGAGCCTACACACCTACGCCAGCATGGTGACACGCACGACGTCCCGGCAGGCAGAAGTGCTGGCGGTGCTCACAGCAGACCCGGAGCACGACCTGTACAAGATCAGCAGCCACGGCACCACGTGCGCTCTGTGCGCCCCCTATGAGGGCCGGGTGTACAGCAAAAGCGGAACGGACCCGGACTTCCCGCCACTGGCGGCGGCGTTTGGAAAGGTTGACCCTGCCGGCCCTGACGATCTGTCCAATACCTGGCTGAACATCCACCCGAGCTGCCTGCATGTGCTCATGCCGTGGACACCCGCCGGGCGCTCTGAAAAAGAGATCCAGGAGATCAAGGACTTTTCCAATCCCCACAAAAACCCGTTCACGGTGGACCCCCGGACCAAGCAGCAGATCGAGGCATACCGGGACAAGGAAAAGGCGCGGGCCAAGTGGTTGGACAGCTACCGACAGTATGAGCGGTACCGGGTGACCATCCCGGACCACACGCCCAAGACGTTCAACACGTTTCTCAAGCACAAACTGGCGGATGATGACAAGTACCAGAAGTGGATGAAGCTGTACAGGGAGGCAAACCGTGAAACCTGAAACCATCCAGGCCATAGAGGCCATTCTCTCAAAAGGCGACCGCGTGGAGCTGATCCCCGTGAAAGATGGGGTCAAGGTGGTGCGCATCCGCCGGGAGCCTGTAAAATGAAAAAACGGTATGTATGGTTTGAAGACCTTGATGGGGTTATATGTTGCCCGAACTGCGGACAACAGGTGGACATTTATTACCGATCCTCTATACAGGGTGAAGAATCATTTGAGCCGAACTTTTGCCCGGAATGCGGCCAAGCGTTAGATTGGTCCGATTCGAGAAGCTATGGTGTAATCGAAGAGCACGAAGTCAACTGAATACCGTTCCTCGCCCTAAGTGGTGGGCGGGAAGAGCTAAGTGGAGCTGACAGGAGAAATCCTGCCGGCTCCTTTTTATTTGCCTGCGAGGTGATGAACATGACCTATCTGGAACTCCTGCAAAAAAATCTGGTGGACGAGATCGAGGCCACCCGCTCCTATGCGGCTACCATGGCCGTGGCACCGCCCGGGGACATCCCGGTGCTGCTGGAGCTGCTGGCCGACGAGACGGACCACATCGCCCACGTGGCGCAGCTGATCTCCCAGCAGACTGGTGATCCCGTGGACTACTCCGCGCTGGTATCGGGGGTGGAGTAATGGCCATTGCGTACTACGGAGCCCGCATCAGCCCCCACATGACCCGCACACCGGAGGGATACCTGATCTGCCACGACGTGCCCATCAACCGCACGGGGGACCAGGAATACACCGCCCGAGATCTTCAGCTAGGCGGAGACCCGGACCGGCTGGTGATCGTGCACCGGTACCCGGAGGATGTGTTTGACCCGGCGGCCCTGGCCAGCTTTGAGGGGAAAGACATCACCCAGGGGCACCCCCCGGAGAACCTGACGCCGGAAAACCAGGCAGCCTATTCCAAGGGGCACATCGAGAATGTGCGCCGGGTGGGGGACAACACCGTGGCAGACCTGTACATCAAAGACGCCGGCCTGGCGTCGGACGTGGAAAACGGCGTTGTCCGGGAGGTGAGCTGCGGGTATCTGTGTGACTATGTTCCGGACGGGAACGGATACAAGCAGCAGCGAATCAGAGGCAATCACGTGGCCGTGGTCCCCCGGGGCCGTGCCGGCCACGATGTTGCAATAAAAGACGCCGCCCATGAGGCGGAGAAGGGAAGGGACAACACTATGAGCAAATTTGCCCACGCTATCCTGACCGCCTTTGGTATGGCGGCAAAGGACGCATCCGAGGAGGAACTGGACAAGCTGGTGACCACCACCGCCACCGCGCTGGATGCCGCACCCGCTGAGCCTGCTGCTGCTGAACCCAGCAAGGCCAAGGCGCCGGAGGCAGAACCCGCAAAGGAGCCTGCAAAGGACGAGATGGTGGAGAAGGCCCCCAAGGGCGACGACATTGGCTCCAAGCTGGACCGCATCCTGGAAATGCTGGAAGCCAAGGCCCGCGGCGGCCGCGGCGAGCACCCCCTGCATGATGAGGGAGACCTCGACAAGATGGTGGCCAAGCTGGCCGGAGGCGAAGATCCCGAGGCAGCCGTTACTGTCCGCGCTGAGGAAATGGAGGACGCCTGCATGTCCCAGGCTGCCAAGGACGCTGCTGTGCAGTTGCTGAAGAAGGTGCGGCCCATCGTGGCCGAAATGAAAGACCCCCAGGAAAAGGCCCGCGTGGTTGACGCCATGCTGTCCACCATCAAAGGCCCTGACACCGTGGGTGCCATCATGAAGGCCGCCCAGGACAGTGCCCGAAAGAGCTCCGAGGACTCTCGGAAAACCACCTATGAAAAAGCGTGCGCAGACGCTGAGAGCGCCTATGCCGCACGCAATCCCCACAAGATGAAGAAGGAGGGCTAAAAATGGCTGGACTCAACCCCCAGGTGATTGGCGAGACCATGACCGCCGGATTTGCCGGATCCTACGCTCGCCAGCCTGACATGATCGTAAATACCCGCCCTGCCGGTGGCAGCGCTGCAATCCCCTTTGGCGCCCCGCTGGTTTACTCCGGCACCGATGTGGTGCAGATGGGCTCCGGCGCCACTGCTGCCCAGTTTGTTGGCGTGGCTGGCCGTGAAATCAAATCGTCCCTGACCTACCTGGAGCAGAGCCCCGGGCAGTACAACCCCGGCGACCCTGTGAGCGTGTTCCAGCGCGGCAGCATCCAGGTATATTGCCAGCGCGGCACTCCCACTCTGGGCGGCGCGGTATATGTGCGCATCACCGCCAACGGCTCCTACGAGACTGCCGTTGTGGGAGGCTTCGAGGCCGAGGCCGACAGCTCCAATACCGTGCAGCTGACCAACTGCCAGTGGGGCGGCCCTGCTGATGCCAACGGCATCGCCGAGCTGGTGATCCTCACCCGGCTGAACGCCTGATAAGGAGGAAAGCAAATGAACAGATTTCAGAACGTCGGCACCACCAATGCTGGTGTCGTAAAGTTTACCGGCGCCGCCCCGGCAATGGGAATGGGCGGCGTGCCCACCATGGATGCTGCCGGAATCGCGTCCGGCGGCGCGTTCCTGGTGTCCGAACTGGAGAAGCGGGACCCCATGATCCGCAAGCCGCTGACGTCCGTCACCTATCCCCGTGACATCGTGATTCAGACCGGCGGCGGCTGGGTGGACTATGTGTCTGCCATGAGCGTGGCCTACGGAATCACCGGCGGCTCCGGGGCCTCTCCGGTGCAGGCCGGCGGATCCAACGGAATCCCCACCGTGCAGGCCAGCGTGGACAAGGGCGTTTACTCCGCCCACGTGTTTGCCGTGGCCCTGCGGGTCATGTTCCAGGACATGCAGCGTGCCAACTTTATCGGCCGCAGCATCGACCAGCTGCTCCAGGACGGTGTCCGCATGGCATTTGATAAGCACCAGGACCAGAACATCTATGTGGGCCTGGAGGAGTATGGCTCTACCGGAATCATCAACAATCCCAACGCCACCGAGTCCACCGTGGCTGACGGCGCCAGCGGAAACGGCAACTGGAACGGAAAAACCCCCGCTGAGATCCTGACCGATGTCAATACGGCCCTGATCACTACCTGGGAGCAGGCGGGCTATGACACGGCGGCCATGCCCAACCACATCCTGCTGCCGTATGAGGAGTACAACAACATCCTCAATACCCCGGTTTCTTCCCTGGCCACCAAGTCCATCTACGACTACATCATGGAAAACAACATCGCCACCAAGAACGGCGGCGACCTGTACATCGGCGCCACGCGGTGGTGCAAGGGTGCGGGTACCGGCGGAACCGACCGGATGGTGGTATATGTCAATCATGAGCGGTACCTGAAGGCGGACGAGCTTGTCCCCCTGTCCCGCATCATGAGCGCCCCCAACGTGGCCAATGTCTGCTACGACACCGCCTACATGGCCAACCTGTCCGAGCCGGAGGTCATGTATCCCCAGACCATCACCTACTGGGACCAGATTGGCGGAGATACCTGATAGGAGGAGAACAACATGTTTGTAATGACCAAACAGGCCGTGCTGTTCCGCCGGCCGGACGGAGAAACCTTTTATGCGCCCAATAACTATGTAGGCGCGGTCCCTGACTGGGTGACTGAGACCAAGCAGTTCCAGCGCCAGGCGGCGGCCGGAAAAATCGTTGTCAGCCAGACCTCCAAGGATAAGGACCTGGAAGCTGCGGAAAGCAAAGCCGCAAAGAAGGGGAAGGGCAAGGGCGGCAAGAAGCCCGAGCCTGCCCCGGAAAATCCGGAAAGCGGAGAAGGTGAACCCGAGCCCGCCCCGGAAGCCGAAGGCAAGCCGGAAGAGTAAGAAAGGAGGAACTGCGGAATGTTTTTTGGAAATCCCCAGTTTTACGGAGTCCGGGGTATGGCTGCTAACATCGGACAGGCCCAGGGTAACTATACGGCGGAGATGTTTCAGCAGGACTTTCCGCAGTTCTTCGGCCCTGATACGGTGTGCCTGATCTCCTCTACCATGCTGACGGAGATCATCAACATGGCCAACGCCTGCGTGCAGCCGGACAAGTGGATGGAAAGCTGGCGTTATGCCGCAGGGCTGTATGTGGCCCACTACGCCACTTTGTACCTGCGCACCTATTCGTCAAGCAGCCCCACGGCGGCCCAGGCGGCCGCCTCCGGGGCGTTGGTGGGCGTGGTCAAGTCGGCCACCCTGGGAGACAGCTCTGTCACCTATGACACCAGTGCGGTCACCAAGGGCACCGAGGAGTGGGGAGATCTCAATGCCACCACCTACGGCCAGATGCTGGCCAACCGGGCCAAGTTGATCGGCCTGGGCGGATCCTATGTGATTTGAGGTGAGACCATGAACTTCTCCGACTGGTACACGGACACTGTGGACATCTGGCGGGTGGTTCCTACAACCACCAACAACCTCACCACCAACGCCCTCACGGAGCTGTACACCGGCGTTCCCTGCCGCATTTACCAGAGCGACAATCAACCCATCAACATGGAGCAGACGGCCGCCCACGTCAAGCAGGCGGACCGGCTGATGTGCGGGACCACCGTGGACATCCAAGCGGGTGACCAGCTGATCATCCACCGGGGAGCCGGGCTGGGACAGACGGTGTCGGACATCCGGGCGTTTGCCGCAGACCCAAACCTCTACTTTGAGCCGTTTGGGGCGGTGCTCCCGGGGCTGGCTCATATGGAGGTCCGTCTGCTCCAACAGGAGGTTGTGAAATGACATTGGAAGAGCGCATCCGGCAGCTGCAAGCGGTTGAAGCTCAGTTTCCCGGGGAGCTGTCCAACATCGCAAAAAACGCCACCATCCGAGCGGTGGAAAAGGCCGTGGAAATGACTCCACCGACACAGGACGATCTGCGCGGGACCAATACCAGATCCGGCGGCATGAAGCAGCACTGGCCAACCGACAGCGACACAACTCCCCAAAAAGCAGGAGACAAGTACACCACGATCCTGGCCAATAACAAGGGCTATGCGTCCTATGTCAACGATGGACACCGGATGGACCGGCACTTTGTCCCCGGGCTTTATATCAACCCTTCTTCCGGACTGCTGGAGTATGATCCCAGTGCCAAGGTCGGAATCGTGGTAGGGACAAAAACCGCCTATGTCCCGGGGCTGCACATGGAAGAGGCAGCCCACGAGGAGTACCACCGGACAGTGGCTGTCGAAGCGGCAAACCTGAGGAGGCTTTTGGAGTGAACTTTACGATTTCCACGATTGCAAGCTCTCTGGCGGCCTACTTGGGTTCATTGTTCCCCGGAGTGACCTTTTACGAGAACCCAAACCAGCAGGGGACACAGGCGCCTTGCATGTTTCTCCAGCAGCGGTACAGCTACATCAAGGTCAAGACGGCAGGGCGCTTCCTGCGGCAGATCGGCCTGGACCTCACTTATCTGGTGGATTACAACCTGCCCAACATGCAGGAGCTCTACCAGTCGGCGGCAGAGCAGCTGGACATGGTGATGGAGACGTTCCCTTATTCTGACGGCTCTGACGACGGGACGGCGTTGCTGCGTACCTACGATAGAGAGTGGCGCATTGATCTGGACGCTATGCACTACAAATTCGAGCTGCAGGTGTGGGTAAAGCAGCCGGAAGAAATTACGCCTATGGAGTCCATAGACTATCAGGAGGCCGTGACAGATGGCAACTAAGAAATACACCCGAAATTCCTTGCTGCAGGCACCCGAATTCCAGAAGTACCAGCGGGATTTTCTCGCTGCCGTCTTGTACAAAGACGAATACACACTTGCCGAGGCCCGCAAGGCGGTCAAGGCATTTTTTGAAAAGGAGTGATCTAAATGCCCAGTGGAACCTGGACCAGTCAAAACAAAGTCCTTCCCGGCGTCTATATCCGATTTGCCACAGGCCAGGCAAACGGCCTCACCGTGGGAGAGCGGGGGATCGTAACCATTTGTGAGCCTATGAGCTGGGGCCCTGTGGGGCAGGTTACCCCCGTGACGCTGACCACTGATGTCACGCCCATCACCGGCTATGACATCACCGACCCTCACAATCAGTTTCTTCAGGAGATGTTCAAGGGCACGGACCGTACCAGCGCCCCCACCACGGTACTGCTGTACCGGCCGTCGGCTTCCAGCTCCGAACAGGCCAGCGTAACCACCGGACAGCTGACTGCCACCGCTGTGTACACGGGTGTCCGCGGAAACGACATCTCCATCATCATCACCGAGCTGACGGATCCGGAAAGCACCTTTACGGTGTACACCGTGGTAGATGGAACCGTTATGGATCAGCAGACGGCCGCCAACGTCGAGGATCTGGAAAGCAACGACTGGGTGACCTTCTCCGGCACCGGCGCACTGGCGGCGACCACCGGCGCAGCGCTGACCGGCGGCGCAGACGGTACCGTTCAGAGTGCTGCATACTCTGCCTACCTGACTGCCATTGAGCCCTACAAGTTCGACATCATGGTATACGACGGCACCGACTCTACCGTGCAGACCGCCTTTCTGTCGTTCATCGAACGGATGAACGACAACAACGGACAGTATTGTCAGTTGGTGGCGTCCGACCTCAGTAATCCCAATAGCCGCTATGTTATCAACGTCAATTCTCCTGTAAACCTGTCTGACGGCACGCAGCTCACCGCACAGCAGGCAACGTGGTGGGCTGGCGGCGCCCAGGCTGGCGCAATGTACAACCAGAGTCTCACCTACGCCCAGTATCCCGGGGCGGTGTCCACCGTCATGTGGACCGCTGACGAATACGCCAATCAGATCGAGGCCGGAAATTTCGTCCTGTTTGCGGAGGACGGCGTGGTCAAAGTGATGCAGGACATCAACACCCTTACCACTTACACCCAGGACATCGGCAAGATCTACCGGTACAATCGTACCATGCGCCTGTGCAACACCATCGCAAACGACATTTTTAAGCAGTTCTCTGCCAGCTTTATCGGCCAGGTGAACAACAACGAGCAAGGCCGTGCCCGGTTCCAGGCCGCCATTGTTGGCTACCTGCAGCAGATTCAGGACAACCAGGGGATCCAGAACTTTACCTCGGAGGACGTGGAAGTGCTGCCGGGAACTTCCATTGACGCCATCGTGGTCAATGTGGCAATTCAGGCGGTTGGCTCCGTCGAAAAAATCTACATGACCGTTGAAGTTTCCTGAGGAGGTGCACGATGAGCTATTTACTCGCAAGAGATACCGTAAATGGTGCGGAAGGTACCATTTTTGTGACGCGCAACGGGCAGAACGTGGAAGTGGTCGGCATGAAAAACATCCAGACCACGGCCAGCCTTCAAAGCACCGATATGCGTACCATCGGCACCAGAACCATCCAGGACAAGCCCAACGGCGCCAAGCAGACCGGAAAAGGAAATGTCTACTATGGCTCCAACGGCTCCAATATGTTCCGGGACATGGTGCTCAACTATATCCAAAACGGCGTCACGGAGTATTTCGACATTCAGATCAACAACTCGGACCCGTCCACCAGCGTGGGCAATCAGATCGGCGCCTATTATGGATGCCATCTGACCGGCGATATCCCGCTGTCCATCCTGGACGACGAGCAGGCCATGCTGAGCTACGATTTCAATTTTGCCTATACCCGTGTGGCCATGATTCAGAAATTCACCGACCCCACCAATGTGGGACAGTAAGGAGAACATATGAGCAGTTTATCCGCGTTTTTGCATCCTGTTTCCTCTGTGGAGGAAAAGGAAATCGTGATTTCCACCCGGTTTGTGGATGAAAACGGTCTTCCTGTGCCGTTCCGAATCCGGTCCATGACCCAAGAGGAAATGGACTCTCTGGTCAAGAAATCCACCAAAACCGAAGCAATCAAAGGTGCCCAGTCCGAGCACTTTGACGCGCTGGAGTTCAACCGTCGTCTGATCGTGGCGTCCACCGTGGAGCCGAATTTTGCGGAAAAGGATCTGTGCGAGGCCTACGGCGTGGTTTCTCCCCTTCTGGTACCGGTCAAGATGCTGCTCCCTGGAGAGTACAAAAAGCTCTTGGCAGCCATTTCGGAGCTGAACGGCATTACCGATCAGGAGGACAGCAAAGTGGGCGAAGAGAACAGCGCGGAAAAAAACTAATTGACGGGGGCCCCATGGATCTGGACATGCTGGCGGCCTATTACTGCTTTGTCAACCTTGGCTGGCCTCCGTCAAAATTCAATGATCTTCCGTACTATGAAAAGCGGCTGGTGATCCTGTTTGTCCTCCGGGAGCTGATCTCCCGAAAAAAAGAGCAGGACGCCGCAGAATCCAAAATGAAGGGGTGAGTATATGGCAACCATTCAGGATACGTTAATATTGAATGACCAATACTCTCCTGCCCTGAACAACTACATCCAGAGCTTGCTCCGCGCTCAGAACGCCGCAAACCAGACTCAAAATGCCAACCGCCGCTTTGCGGACAGTGCTTCCGAAGCGGCGCGCAGCACCAGCTCCTTTGCAAGCAGCCTTCGCAATCTTGCCGGCGCCTATCTGGGAGTTCGAGGGCTGTCTTCGCTTTTCAACCTGTCGGATACCATGACGCAGACCACCGCCCGTCTCGACATGATGAACGACGGTTTGCAGACCACCGCAGAGTTAAACCGCATGATCTACGAAAGTGCCCAGCGTTCCCGTGGCTCCTACCAGGCCACCGCCGACATGGTGTCCAAGCTGGGCAACCTGGCAGGCGAAGCGTTCAACAGCTCCCAGGAGCTGGTGGACTTTGCGGAGCAGCTGAACAAGCAAATCACCTTGTCCGGTGCGTCCACACAGGCCGCTGACGCTGCCATGCTGCAGCTCACCCAGGCCATGTCCTCCGGCGTCCTGCGCGGTGAGGAGCTGAACTCCATCCTGGAACAGACTCCCACCATCGCCAAGACCATCGCGGACTACATGGGCGTTTCTACAGGCCAGATGCGTGAAATGGCTTCGGAGGGGCAAGTCACCGCCGAAGTGGTCAAAAACGCTTTGCTGGGCGCGGCGGACGAGGTAAACGCCAAATTTGAGCAGATGCCCATGACCTGGGGGCAGGTTTGGACATCGTTCAAAAATACCGCCATTATGGCAGTGCAGCCGGTATTGACGGCCATCAACTGGATGGCCAATAATATCCAAATCATTGGCCCGCTGGTGCTTGGCGCAGCGGGAGCATTTGCTGTGTTTCAGATCGCCGCCCATTGGACAACCATCGCTACTGCGGCCACAGCAGCTTATCATTTTGTGGTCAACCTGCTGACTATCGGATATGGTGTTCTGACGGGAAGCGCCGGTGCGGCATCCGCTGCGGTGTTTACTTTTAATTCCGCGTTGCTGGCATCTCCGATTACCTGGGTGGTCATGGGTGTCATGCTGCTGGTGGCGGCGCTCTATGCAGGCGTCGCGGCCTACAACAAGCTGACGGACTCCAGTGTTTCGGCCACCGGAATCATCGCCGGAGCGTTTTTTGCGATGGGCGCGTTCATTTTCAATTCTGTGCTGGTTCCTCTGCAAAATAATTTTGCGTCTTTCGTGAACTTCATTGGGAATGTTTTCAACAATCCTGTGACCGCTATCAAAGTGTTGTTTTACGACATGGCCATTAGTGTGCTGGGATACATACAGAGCGTAGCGGGGGGAATCGAGGATCTGATCAACGCCATTCCCGGCGTGGAAATCAATCTCACCTCCGGAATCGACAGCCTGTACAAGCAGCTCCAGAGCAGCCGAGATGCAGCTATTTCTTCGGGAAGCTACAAGGAGTATATCACCCCCTGGGAATACAAGGATCTTGGAACGTCTTTTGGAAATGGCTACAACTGGGGAAGCAATTTAAATTTGTTTTCGGGCGGAAATTATGCTCTTGGGAATTATGACAGCGTTCCCACCTATGACCAGATCTCTGGCATTGCGGACAGCGTGTCCGGGATTCAAAAGTCCATGGAGATGACGGACGAGGATCTGCAATCCCTGGTGGACATTGCCGAGCGACGGTACGTCAACAACATCAACCTGACCTCTCAGGCGCCGGTCATCAATATTACCGGGCAGAACACTGGAAATACGGTGGCAGACCGACAGAACCTTGCCAACGCCCTGCGGGATATTCTCGTGCAGCAGGTGGCGGCGGGGTCCGTGCAGACCACGGCAAAAGCATTTTAAGGAGGCGAATCATGGCAAACAACTTCGGGCTTTTCTTCACCCGGGACGGGGCTGTGATTCGCCTCCCCGTCAATCCGGAGCAGCTGCCTGTGGAAAAGGACAATTCCAACGACGATTACAACGTCTTGGGCATCGGCCCCATTATGGTCCCCAGAAAGCCAAAGCTGCGGGTGGTGACCATCTCCAGCTTTTTCCCCGGGCGTTCATTTCCCGGCGTCCTGACGTCCAACGGATTTCAGCCGCCGGAGTTCTACATCAATTTTTTCAACTCCGCCATGGACGAGAAAGCCGTGATCCTCTACACCCCGGTGCGCTACTACGAAAACGGGGAACCGTTCATGTCGTCCGACACCGGCTTTCAAGTGCTGGTGACATCGTTCACCTACACGGAGAAGGGGGGAGAGACCGGCGACTTCTACTATGACCTGGAGCTGACAGAGTACCGGGATTATTCCCCGCAGACCATGCAGATCCAGACCCCGGCCACGTCTGACACGCCGGCGGTGGTGAGCACGGAAAAGCAGCGAGACATCCCGCAAGGGCAAATCGTTGTGGGCTCCGTCTGCGTTGCCAACGGGCGCTATTACGCGACAAGCTACGGCACGGGATCGTCCGGCAATGCCAACGGGCGGCGGGTGGCCGTCTCCCGCATTGTGGACGGCTCCCGGCCCTGCCCCGTACATATCACCACAGAAGGCGGCGGGGCCCTTGGATGGATTGCAAAATCCGCATTGCAGGTGGTGAGCCAGACGTGACAACAGAGCTGCTGATCTCCAACAAGCGCAGCGGGAAACTCTGGGAGGTCTCCAACTGCGTGGAGGAGGCCACCTGGACCACCAACCGCACCGGCTCTCCGGGAAAATTTGAGTTTACCCTGCTCAAAGCCGGGGATATTGCGTTTCTGGAGGGCGACGTTGTACGGTTTTCCGTGGACGGTCAGCTCCAGTTTTACGGCTGGGTGTTTACCAAGGAGAAAGACCGGTGGGGCGTGATCAAAGTAACCTGCTACGACAGGCTGCGGTATTTCAAAGCCAACGCCTCGTATGCCTTTTATGGCATGACCGCCGGGCAGATTATCCAGCAAATTGCCGGAGACCTGCAGGTGGACGTGGGCCAGATCGACGACACCGGGTACGCCCTGCCCAGCTACATCAAGCAGGACCAGGGATGCCTGGACATCATCGGCGAGGCGGTGCAGCGGACGCTGCTCAATACCGGGAAGATCTTTGTGTTTTATGATGACGGCAACGGCGTGGCCCTGCGGGAGGCGGGGAAGATGATCTCCAATGTGGTCATCGGAGAGAAGTCCCTGCTGACCGACTACACCTACAAAACCGACATCGACAGCCAGACCTACAACTATATCAAGCTGGCCCGGCCCAATGAATCCACAGGCCTGTGGGAAACCTTCGTGGCTGAGGACAGCGCCAACATTGCCCAGTGGGGCCTCCTGCAGCTTTATCAGACCGTAGACAGCGACGCCAACGACGCCCAGATCAAGGCGCAGGCGGCAACGTCACTGGAATACTACAACCGGCGCATGCGGACGCTGAAGGTGGAGTCTATGGGCGTCCCCGGGCTGCGGGCGGGGCAAATGGTGCTCATGAAAGTTCCGGATCTGGGGGACATCAACCTGGACCAGTATGTGCTGCTGGAAAAGGTGACGCACACCTGGAAAAACGACGAGCACACCATGGAATTTGACACCCTGGCGATTTGAGGGAACAGCATGGAATTAAAGGACATCCTTCAACAGATGATGCAGGAGAGCATGAAATCCGCACAACTTGCGGATTTGCAGATCGGGACCGTCACAGCGGTGAATCCCCTGGAAATCACGATCAGCGCATCCATGGCGCCGCTGCGGGCAAGTGTACTGTATCTGACATCCAGTGTGGTGGAGAAAAAAATCCCCGTATTGGAGCATATCCACACAATCACGGTACATGACAGCTACACCGGCGGCGGTACGGCAGACTGTGCTTCCGCCCTTTCCAATATTGCGTGCTACGAAAACGGTACAGCGCTGCCTACCAGCGGCGGGTATATCATCATCAACCGGGCCCTTGCAGTGGGAGACAAAGTCCTCCTGCTGCGGGTGCAAAACGGGCAGAAATTCATCGTATTGTCTCGGGTGTTTGAGGGGGTGAGCTGATGGCAGTATTACCGCAGGCCGGAGCGGCCAACATCACGGCCGGCGTTACGTTTGAGCAGCAGCCGTCTTTGTCTTGGTACATCAACAAAGAAACCAACCGGATCGAGGGAACGGTGGACGGATTTGCAGCCGTGCAGCAGGCCGTGCAGATCATCCTGAACGTGGAGCGGTTCCGCTGGCAGATCTACTCTCCCAACACCGGGATGCAGTGGAACGGGCTGATCGGGCAGGACCCTGGATACGTAGCCTCGGAAATCCAGCGGCGCATGCTGGACGCCATGAGCGTTGACGACCGCGTGCGGGGTATCTCAAATTTTGAGTACAGCCTCAACGGCAATGCCATGACGTGCTCGCTCACCGTGAACACGGTTTACGGTGACATCCCAACCACCGTGGAGGTGAATTTGACGTGATCGACTTCTCCCAATATACCTACGCATTTTTGCGGCAGCAGATGCTCTCCCAGGTGCCTGATACGTTTGACAAAAGGGATTCCGCACCGCTGCCCACGGCCATTTCCCCGGCCGCGTATGTGCTGGCCGGGTTTTACCTCACCCTGAACCAGGTGCAGCAGCAGGCGTTTGTACAGACCGCCTCCGGGCAGTCCCTGGATTATCTGGGGGTGCTTGCCGGGCTGACCCGGTATCCCGCATCCCCTGCGGTGCGCCTGGGCGTATTCAACACGGCGGTTCCGATGGGCGCACGGTTTTCCACGGTCAACGGGGAAAACTCCATCAATTTTTCCGTGACGGCGGCGGAGTCCGAGGCCAATCAGTACCAGCTTACTGCTGAGACCCCGGGCACCGTTGGCAATGAGTATACCGGCCCCATCCTCCCCATCACCAACGTTCCGGGGCTGACGTCTGCACAGATCACGGACATCCTGGTCCCGGGCGACGACGAGGAAACGGATGACGCCTTCCGACAGCGGATCATTTCCGCTCTGAACAACCGCCCGTTTGGCGGGAATATTGCGGACTATCAGCAGAACATCATGGCCATTGACGGCGTGGGTGCTGTGCAGGTCTATCCCACCTGGAACGGCGGAGGGACGATCAAGTGCTCCATTCTGGGCGCCGATTACATGCCGGCATCTTCGGAGCTGGTGCAAAATGTGCAGACTGCCATTGACCCGCCCACGTCTGGTCAGGGGATGGGCCTGGCCCCCATCGGAGCACAGGTGACGATTGTAGCCCCTACGGAGCTGACAGTCAACGTCTCTGCCACTCTCACGCTGGCGCCGGGGTATAGCATTGAGCAGGTGCAGCCGCTTGTGGAGGCATCTATCGAGACATACCTGCTTTCTGTCCGGCAGGCGTGGGGGAATCAGATGGGGTCCACAACGGCGGAATATGTTGCTGATGTGTACCTGTCCAGGGTGACGGCGGCCATCGTTGGGACCACCGGCGTGGTCAATGCCACCAATGTGCAGCTCAACGGCAGCACGGCAGATTTGATTTTGATGGAGACCGGAACTACCCAGCAGGTGCCGGTAATGGGGACGGTGACGCTCAGTGAATAATCTGGAGCTGGACTATGAAATGCTTTCCTTGCTCCCCCCGTGGTATCGGGAGGTGCTGGACTATCAGCAGATCTGCCAGACGGAGCAGGAGCAGATGCAGTCGCTAGCGCAGGAAATCACCGCCGTCGCAGACAACCTTTTCCTTCAGACAATGGACGCGGCGTCTGTGTCTCAATGGGAACAGATTTTTGGTATTGTTCCCAACATGACCACCGAGACGCTGTCGTTCCGCCGGGCGCGTCTGATCAACCGGCTTTCTGCCCGGCCGCCGTTTACCATTTGGTTTCTGCAGGAAAAGCTCGACGAGCTGATTGGCCCGGGGCAGTGGACAGTCAATATGGATTACCCTAATTATACCCTGTACGTGGAATCCAGCGCTGAAAACCAGCAGTATGCCACCGAGGTGTCCTACACGGTCAATTCCATCAAACCTGCCCACATTGTTTTTGTAAATACCCCGTATGTGCAGACAGGGATTTTGCTCTCAGAAACCATTGAGCTGTCCCAAAGAAAATGGAATTACAGCCTTGGAGGCTGGGGCCTCGGCGTGCTCCCGTTTGCATCCGAGGTATCGAAGGGAGTGATCAAAATGCCCGCCACGCCGTCTGTCCAGCAGGCGCTTTTGACTGGCACCGCCAATTATGTTTCCGGAGACATCGCAAGCGCCAGAATCAACGGATCCGTAATGATTTCCGCGCTGGAAAAATCCGTTGATGGATCAACACTGACCGTCACATATACCGTCCCTCAGGACCAGGTGTCGGCGGTTACTCTGGCGGAATTGCTGGACTCTGACGGGAACGTGCTGACATCGTCCACGGTTTACGTCCCGGTGGAGGCAAACACGGTAATGAAGCACATTATTCCCACATCGGAAGGAGTAAGTTCCAATGGCCAATAACCCGATTACAACGCCTCTGCCGGCAGATTTGCCCACAAACTGGACCTATGGACAGACCATCGGCGCATCAGGTACCGACGTCGGCCTGACGGCGCAGCACGGCTATAACTATCTGATGCAGCAGGTCAACGCCGCCCAGCAGGCCGCTACGCAGATAGGGCAGGCTTTTTCCGGGCTCCCCTCCCTGGGAAGTGACGGAAAGATCCCTGCCACACAGCTTCCGGCCATGAATTATGACCCGGCTGGCAGCGCGGCTACGGTTCAAACCAATCTGACAAACCATATAAACAACAAGAGCAACCCTCATGGCGTGACGGCGGAGCAGTTAAATGCACTTGGACTTACAATGAATACCTACGCGAATCTTGATGATATGCCGGAAAAACTGCTTATCGCCCTTACAAATAAGGATGGTGTATCTGGATTGCCGGATGGGTGGCCACAGAACCGAAATGCCTTCATCCGTTTTTTCACGGGGAACATAGCATATTCCCTGGATCTTTTGGCCAACTACGCAAATAAGAAACTCGCATACCGGTTTGCAAAAGATCAATGGGCCAGCTTGGTAACAGAGGCGGAGCTGGCCGGGAAAGCGGAGGTTCACCTGTTTTCCTATATGGGGACAGGAACCTATGAAGGTGACATCAATGCCGGAGGTGTATCTGTTACAGCAGATAAGCCGATTCTGATGGTCGGAGTCCTGATGCGAAAAGAAAACTCAACCGGCGAATTTTATCCGACGACTTCAACGAGGTCCTCCGATAATAATGCCAATACGATCATTTTGACCTCTCCGCTTACGACAGAATACACGGAGGGGACTGGCCTTGGAGATCCATATGAATCAACGACCAATGCAAAACTTTATGCGAAAAAGTCGCTGGACGGAAAGACGGTTTATTGGACGTGTAGATATTCAACTTCCTATTATGGTGGCCGATATGGGTTTGCCGAAGAAGGTTACACCTATTACGGCTTTTACATCTGCTGAGAGGAGGACACTATGAAGATCATCGAGCTTTCCGCGCTCTCCAACGGAGCGCACCGCAATATGGATTCCTCCGCACTCTCGGTACCCTTGGAGGGCTGGGCCATGATCCCGGAGGAGATGGTACTGCCGGACACTTACCCCTTTGTTGGAGTAGAGGCAGAGGAGATGGGCGGCGTCATGACCGTGACGGCGCTGACGCCGGGAACCATGCCGGAGCCGGATCTGGAGCCCATCAAGGTGGCTCGGATCGCCCGGAGTAAAACTGATCTGGCTTCCTATCTTGAGGCGCATCCGCTTCAATGGACGGATGGAGAATATTACTCTATCACCGCCGAAAAACAGCAGCAGCTCACCGGCAAAATCATGGCGGCTACCATGGCGCAGTCGCTGTCTCAGTCTTACACGCTGACGTGGAACAGCACCGGCGAGGTGTGCCGGGCGTGGTCGTTGCAGGACCTTTCCGCGCTGGCATTTGCAATTGACGCCCGTGTCACGGCACTTGTGAGCTACCAGCAAGCGCAGGAGGTGGCCATGCGCGATGCCGACACGCTGGACGAGCTGGACGCCATTGTGGTGGACTATGACTCTGTGGAGGTGCCCGCGTGATTACATTTAACAACTGGGTGATTGCCAACAGCGGCCTGATTGCCTATCAGTTTGACAATCTGTCCGCTGTTCTGGAGATCACCGGTGACATCCCTTCAGGGTGGACGTGGAACCTGTATCTACAATCCGGTTCAAACCTAAACATCGTGTCTCTTACGGAGACAGAAAACGGCATCGGCGTCGAGCTGACGGCGGAAATGCTGGCGCTCTCCGGCCAGTATTACATCCAGCTCCAGGGCACCCAGGGCGATGTGGTAAAACACACCAACATCATCCAGGTTTACATCCCGAACAGCCTGTCGGGGAACGTGCAGTGGCCCACCGTGCCGTCTGAGTTTACGCAGGTAGAGCAGAGGATCCAAACCCTCAACTCCAACCCTCCCTATCCCGGAGACGATGGCTACTGGATGATCTACGACATCGACAGCGGAGCCTACATACAGTCTTCCCTTCCGCTCCCGCCTGTGGCAGAGGGGCCGCCGGGGCCGGAAGGGCCCCAGGGTCCACAGGGCGAGCCGGGACCGCAAGGTCCGCAGGGACCGCAGGG
>ENA-OURU01002146-OURU01002146.1-human-gut-metagenome-genome-assembly--contig:-NODE-2146-length-20589-cov-18.063212_pt1 | contig 20589 bp, 19 predicted proteins | sample MGYA00242137_ERZ509064 | MGnify/ENA primary metagenome ERZ509064 (study PRJEB26280, sample SAMEA2338777) | human gut metagenome | biome: human gut; feature: human-associated habitat; material: faeces...
CATATAATTTTCACATAGTATCGTGTACTCCTCGGAGCGTCCGGGACCCGGGGCTTCCGCCGGGGCGTTCGCCCTGCCCAGATGCGCTCTTCAGGGTGGGGGATGATAGGGTTGTATAGTGCTTTGATTGGTGTATTGATGGACGGAATTGCGTGATGGATTTCCTCTGATTTTTGAAGAGATTGAAGCTGTTTTGATGTGCTGATTGCCTTTGATATCTCCTTATCTGTACCGCTCGATTGCTTTGCCTGTGCTCCCTCTGCTGTTCTTTTGCTGAAATTTCACCGGATGTAATTTTGGACTATGGAATAAAAAAACAGGTATATTATTGTTCGATATGAAACATTTTATCTATTATAAAACCGCGTGGATGGGATTTTGTAACTCAGTCCACACGGTTTGAGGTTTCGAAAAGATTATTTCAGTTTTGCGAGGATCTCGTCTGCACTCACACCGCTTGCCAGCAGCTTTTTCAGCACGTCCTCTGCTTCGGCTTTCTTTGCATCTTCTGCAGCTTTGGCATCTGCCTTCGCCTTCTTTGCTTCCAGCTTGACAATTTCCTTGTCGATAGCTTTCAGCGATGCTTTCTTCTCTTTCAGGTCAGCTCCCAAAGTGTCAATGTTTGCGGTGATGGATGCGATTTCCGCTGTAAGTGCTTTCTTTGCGGACTGCTTTTCTGCAATCTGCGTTGCATAATCAGCAGTCACTATTTTGGACCTATTCTTGCTACCTTTTGTTCTGGGCATAATAAAACCTCCAGAAATTATAGTAGTCCTAGTATAACACTCTTGCAACTTTATTTCAATATTATAGACCGGTCTTTCTGACACTCGTTTATCCCAAATTATTTTTCAAAAAAGAATCTTTGACGCATTCTAATTCGTTCTTCTTCACTATATTTATCATGCTGCCCAAACCATGGAAGTCTTTTGTTTTTCTCGTCTACCTTCTTCGCATAGTCTGACACACTCATAATGAAATGAGCGGGTACCCCCCCCCACACTTCATTTGCAGGTATCTTTTTATTTACTACTGATCCTGCTGCAATCACTGAATTCTCGCCTACATCTGCTCCTTGGAGTAGAATTGAATATCCACCAATAAAGCAATTATCGCGAAGTATAATAGGGCCGATTTTTTCGTATTCCTTAGAGGAAACCCCATTATATCTACACATATTATAAAAGCTTGCATCATGTTCAATGAATTTAACACCAGCCGCAACGATAACATCATCACCAATCGAAATCATATATGGTTCTGCGCCAAAATCATTGTTGCAGATTCTCGTATTAGTTCCAACATGATAGCATATTTTCTTTAACATTTTTTCTTTCTTCTGGTATCCTGCAAACTTAAACTCAATTCTAAAGAAATTCTTCTTTATTTTTCCAAACAGTTTATTAATTTTCATATTTTTACCTCGCACTACACTTTTTTCAAAAAAGTCAAATCACTCTTTTGCAATAATATAACTTCCTTCAATTTCAAATTTTCTACTTTGCAGAAATATATAACAAATAAACTAGCGCAAATAAAATAGCTAATATCCGAAGCCACTGCCGCCCCATTTGTTCCAAATTGTGGAATCAAGATGGCGTTTAATGCAATATTTATTATGTCAGCAATAAGTAATAAAAACAGATTGATTTTCTGCTTTCCTTTTACTACATTATATGTACTTATCATTTTAAAGAAAATCATAAATACTGTGCCAAAAACACAAATAATCGTTGTCGAATATGCGTTACTGTACGCTTCTCCGTAGAACAAGTTAACAAACGGTTTACCCAATACTATAATCCCAACTGTTGAAAAAAGGCATATCGGCCAGCACATTCTAATGGTTTTACATACTTCATTTCCACTTTTACCATTTGCCAATTTGGACAGCAATATTTCTTTTACCGCATTCGGAATCATAAAAACCTTTTCAGCCAAACTGACACCAACACTATATACGCCAATCTGTGCATAAGTGACCTCAGGTGCGGCTCTTAACATAATAACATCAACTCTGTAATTTAATGTTGTTAACAGTAACGCTATCATTGGAAAGAATCCAAATTTGATATACTGAGCAATGTCCTTTGCTTTGATTAAGTGCAAATCAAGTTTAAAGTTCAACGCAAACGAATAATACATTGCCTGCATCAAGAAAACAAAAGATGTCAGAAAAATAGCTATTAAATAAGACTGTGGCACAAACAAATACAATGCTACTAAAACTGCGAGGTCGATTACATACATTACTGTCATTGCAGAATTTCTCTTATTGGGAGCTTCAACCAGAGCAACATAGTTAACAATTGTTGCGTACCCCATAATCAGTGTAACAACTATACATGCAATCACTTCCAACTGTGGCTTGCATATTACAATAAAAAGCCCTGCTATTATAGCATACGATACAAATAGGACAATAGCAAAGCTCATGTACTCCGAAAGGTATTTTTTCTTTTCACGTTCTTTTCTAAAAAAGGGATATGCCTCCTGCAGCCCAAAAGTTACAACAATCGAAAAAATGTTTGCATAGTTTACCGCTGTAGCCGCCATTCCTTTTAACTCCGGTCCCAAATACCGAGCAAGAATCATTGAGTTAAGGAATCCAATCGCCACAATCACTATTTTTGTTATTACCGAATATATGTATTGATTGTGAAGTATTTTTTTGTTCATTCTATTCTCCAGTTTTCATGCTATTGATATATTTAATCACATTAAAGTATCTTCTCCAATGTTTCATTTTTGTATCATTCTGCACATACCCCACTTTACTATACTCCTTAAACCAGACTGTTGACGGATAACCTTTATAAGACTTTCCTGTAAAGCAGATTTTATTTTTAAATGGCAATTTTTCAAACTTTTCCAGTTGCTCTATTTTAAACAAATTCTGATCATTAAATTTCACTATCAACCTATCGTAGTTAATACGCTTCATACGATAATTCCACTTTTTTACAGCTTCTTCCGGATCATGATAATGCAGTAATACAATTTCTACATCTCCCAACCATCCAATTAAAGGATTCTGACCACGTCTGATGATTTCGTCTTTATATTTTGAAGATTCCAGTTTTTTTACTACAAGCGGCTGAGTCAAATAGTATTTCAAGTCTGTCAAAAATTTAATGTACTCATCTCCAAAAAAGTACATTCCGACTGTTGGACTTTGAAATTTCATTCCAAAGTATTTATATATTACTCCTCCCCAACAATTATTTGAAATTATTGTAAAGTCATCCGACTTCAGCATCAAATGGTGCATTTTCCCTAATATCTTTTTAAATCCTTTTGTTGTGTCCATTTTAATTCTCCATGTTGGCATTTATGAGTTTCACATATTGTTCTGCAATAACATCTCTTCTATAAAGTTGTGCCTTTCTTTTTGCATTGGCAGACAGTTTATTCCATTCATCGGTTGTTTTCGTCAGAACATTTTCTAGTCCTATTGCTACTGCCTTAGAATCGCCTCTGCTTACAACCCATCCATCGATGGCATTCTCTATAATCTCTTTCGGCCCAGTCTTGCAATCGGTCGCTATTACAGGTAGACCACACGCTAATGCCTCGATTACAACATTCGGGAAACCTTCATAATCCGAAGTGAGCGAAAAAGCGCTTGCTCGACACATATAATAGTATGGATTGTTTTGGAATCCCAAAAATTCTACTTTATCCATCAATTCACATGGAACGCTACCTTCGATTTGCTTTCTCAATGGTCCATCGCCCAAAATCATCAGTCTTGCTTCCGGAATTTTTTCAGAAACCATCTTAAACGCTGATATTAGGACATCGTATCTCTTTTCCGGAACCATTCGTGCATTTGCAACAATCAACTTATATTTACTTTTGTCGAACCACTGGTGTTCAATTCCACATTCTTTGCACCTACTTTCGATATAATCCAAGTCTACCATGTTATTTATAACGACAACATTATCCGCCTTGAATCCATACTGTAAATAGTCCTGCTTCATATCTTTTGTCAAAGCAATCAGCTTATCACATACCTTTGCTTCTAATCTTAATTTCAAACGGTTTGTGACACTTTTTTGATTGTCAAATACAACATTTGCCTTTCTAATAAAAAGCCGTGATTTCGGTATAAAGAGTTTTGCAATAGACACTGCAAAGTCCACATTGCCAACAGTGCTTAAAATGACATCCGGTTTTGTATCATTGACATACCGTATGATTTTGGGTATAGATCGTATAACTGATTTGCAATTCAACTCCAAAAAGGCAACATTATTTTCTATAAATTCTCGTCTTAACTCTTCACTTTTTCCCTTTCTCAAAAAGAGAACATTATACTCATATTTTTCAGAATTAAAATATTTACAAATATTCAAACAAAATCGCTGTGCTCCTCCTACGTCCAGAGCAGACATGATTATCAATAATTTACGCACTTTCCTTATTCTCCTTCATGTTAAGCGCCAAATATTGCATCAATCCTAAATACAACTCAGTAGTTACTAAAACCGATGTAATGATATGGGAAAACATTCCCGCTACAAAAACAAGCAAGATTCCAATAATATATTTCTTTTCCATGTGGGCAATCCGGCCACAGACTGTGTGCGCAATTCTTCTTATCGAAGAAATATACAAAGCCACAACTATTAGCGTTCCAGCGATTCCATACATTGTTAATTGCTCGATAAACATATTATGTGCCATATTAGACATTGTACTAGTTGTGGTTGTAATTCCTTCAATTAACGTTCTTCCGTATCCAAACCACAATACTTTTTTATGAGTTTTCAAGTACTCAATATACCCTGTCCAAAGAGTGAATCTTCCATTTGATACATCTCCACGTCTCGGATTCACAATTCGATCAACTAACTTGTCTACAAATGATATTTGAATGGTTCCGTTCGCCAATAACGCAAGGAAGATAATAATCGCCAAGAAAATCATTCCCTTGCGCGCAACTGTTCCATTTTCATTTATAAATAGCAACGTCCATACTGCACCTATTGCAGCGACTAGAAGTGCCGTTCTGGATGTACTAATCAGGGCGCATATCGCCATAAAAACAGAATATAAAATGTATCTATTCCCGTGTGCTCTTTCAGCAAAGCACATCATAAAACTATGTGAAAATAACAGTGCTGACAGAATACCAAGTAGATTCCAGTTGCTATCTTCTGACAGAGCGATTCGTGATGAAAGAAGCATCGCAGGATTAACGCAAATCGCAGCAACAACAGATAAAAACACACCCATAACTGCAAACGAAAGCTGCTTTTCGTAATTGCTTTTTGTCATTGCTCCTTCTTCAGATAGATATTCTGTCATAAATATAATCATGACCGCAAGCTTTATTCCTTGTAGCACATATCCCACACCAAGATCTACATAAATAATCGAATATGCTGCAATCAATAATCCCGCAAAAAACGTCTTTCCATAGACCGCCCCTCTTCTAAGTACAGAAAAGCGAATCAAATATATACACATAATGACAAGCTGAATTGATATTCCACCAACATCCAGAATACTATTATCCGATAGAAAGAACAAATTCATTGCCATCAGCATAGATTGGTCGCTTACAAAGGCCAGTAATAATGCCATCAAGTATCCAATCATCATAATTGCGTTGGAGTGGCTTTTTTCACTAATCTGTGCCAAGAGTACTACAATCGTACATACAATCATTGTAATCTGCTCTACATTGCACCCAACCCGTCCCAATTTTATACTTTTCACGTTTCCATCTCCTTTCGCAAATTTATCAAAAATCAGATAGCTTCTTGATTAGCTTCAATTCTCTGTAGCCACTCAGCGAAACTGTATGTTTTACGTTTGTTCTCATTGACTTCATTATCAATGTATGGCTCGGTTAAAAATCTCACCAGACCATCAAAACCGTCGTCTTTCAAAATAAACGTATTTTCTTTATCATAAATACAGTACCGCGTAATGCTTTCATTATTTGTTACCAATTTTCGTTTAAAGAACAACGCTTCCATTGGGCGTAATGTCATTCCCGATTGATTTTCTCTATTCAAATCTAAAACAGCTGCACTTTTATGGATTGCCTCTATAATCTCCTCATACTTCATTCTCGGAGAATACTGCGCTTTGACCGCAGCCGATTCGGTTGGAATTGCGGTCAAATTAAAACGATATTTCAACCCATTTTCTTTAAGATAATCTCCCAATCGAGTTAAAAGTTCCTTTCTCCCCGGACGATTGATACCCACATAGAATATACTACTATCTATTTTTTCACTGCTTTCTGATTCTTCAGGCGGAAAATAGTAAGTATCCCCAAAGTTCATATTATATTTTTGACAGTCATTACGATCAAATGACCATGGCTCACAGCCAACACTTTTGCAGTAATCCGGTGACAGTTCCTTATCTGTAACCATATTCCAGTACCACACTACAACTCTTTTTCCAGTCTTTTGTTTAATATATTTTACCGCGTACTTCGCTGCCTTTCGGGAAACCACAATAAACATATCATATTGATCTAATTGTTTTTTCCAATCCCCATAAACAAAATATAGTAGCGGTGAAAAAGCATAAATTCCAAGTGCCATTATTATTTTTGACAATATACTTTTGTTCTGATTTTTGTAAAGGCATTGATTTACACATCCTTCAACTTTTTCTCTCTGAACACGAAAATATTCACTTGAAGAATCAAATCCTGTATCAAGGTATAATACTTTCATCAATCATGCTCCTCAATCCCTAACGCATTTTCCAAAAAATGACGGTTTACTGCCCTCATTTCATCCAGCTTTTCATCAACATGGGAATAATCAATTTCTGCGTTTACCCACTGCTGCACATCTGCATCTCCACTTAAAATACGGCATTCGAGTCCCACCGCTTCAAGAAGTGAATCAAGTCGAGAATTTGTTTGTAACACATAGTTAGCCTTAAAACGCCTGAATGTAAAGAATCTTTTCTTATTCAAGATTGAAAAGACTGTCGCATGGAAAGAATCCGTACATACATACTCGGCATTTCGGATGTAGTTAATAAAGTCCGCTGAATCAACCGCATACGGGGTATAATCTGCATACTCCTCATCGCTCGGTACATATACATTCAAATGTAATATCGCAACAATATCACATCCAGTTGCATTTTTTAGTCTCTTAACGAAATCTCTCTGGTCTGGATTATCCCCCAAAAAATAGCAGAAGATGTATTTTTTGTTATACAGTGGTTCTTTCTTCTGAATTTGCAACCATTGTTCTCCCGTAAACATAATCGTTGGATCACATATAACCGTTGCTTCCCGGCCACATATATCTTTCACTATCTGCTTTCCTGTTTCTTCTCGCACGGATAGACTGTCGATTTTTTTCAAAAAGTTTGATGCGAAGGAGTAGTACCGTTTCGGTATAGAAGATACACCAAAGCTTGTTGCATAAGAAATTCGTTTGATTCCATCAGGAACCCAATTTAAGGTGTAGTAATCTGCATCCAGATTAGAAGTTAGCCACAGCTGATCACTTCCAACCAATACGGCATCATAAGTCGAAACAAACTTTGCTAGCTCCTCAAAACTATTTACCTTGGGAGACAATCTAAAATTTTTCTCAAATGCTTTTATCGCTTCATCCCTCAAACGCATATTCTCGCTGAGTTTTGATTTGCCAAATTTTTTTCGGATTCTGGCCTTAATATATCCTAGCTTTCCAAGGACAATTTCTGGATTCAAAAGTTGTCTTGCATAATACTTGTATTTTTGCTTTTTTATTTGCGGTTCCAGCCCATCATATCTTATGGTTACATTTTCAATCCCATATTCATCCAGAATTTTTTGTGTTGCCAATGCTTGAAGGGCACTTCCATAGTTTTTTTGAAAATAGCACGATGCTATTGCCACCTTACTTATTTTTTTTGCCATTTTATCTGCCTCTCATTTTATTCAAAAACTTTTTTGCGACACGGTACAGCCCTGTTATCAGTAAGAATTTTCTAATCTGCGTTTTTATCCGCACATTTGGTGTAATTGGATAATATTTCTCAAACAGTGCCTTTCCATCCAATAGCTGCGCGTCATTGAAGAAATCATCACGGTTTTCATTTGTCCCCACAGACTCAAACATTTCCCTGACACCTTTTACAAGATTATCTGCTGGGACTTCCTTACATACTGCATATTTTTCTACTTCTTCTATAATTTCAACTCCTTTTTCACTATGACAAAGAACCCTCGTTGTTCCCTTATCATCATCCATTTTTTTATCAAAATTATATACTGAGAAGCAGTCCCATATTGTTATATCGCTAACTCTATACCTTTTTTTAAACTTACAGTTATAGCAAGTTGGTCGGTCACATATGTCAGAAAAAAAAGCTCTTAACATTGGGTCAAGCTGCGATCCAGCATGATACTCTGCTTTTCCTCTACGAATAATACTCATGGTCGAGTATTTGTAACCATAAAACTTATCTCTAAATCTTATATTATCCGGTTTATTATTAGGGACATTCTGATATTCTAAATATTTATCCCAAATCAGCGGTGAAGGAACACCATGACATACTACATCTATCAAAACCAATTTCTCATATGACTTTCTCAAAAACTTGGATAGCCCTTCAATTTGGCATGGTGTTCCACTAAAGCAAACCCATCTTCCTTTCTGAAGAAAATCTTTTACCAAGCGAAAAGAATCTCCTATTTCACTTTGGACATACTTACTGTTCCGGAATTTATTTAACTCATCAACCGTTTCTACATAGTTATGTTTCACATGAAAGTTCTCGTCGTATGCCGCGCCAAATACCACACCGCCCTTTTGGAGGATAACTGTTGCAATAGCCGTAAACGCACCGCCTGCAGAACTATCCAAACGCACCTTTTCATCTCTGTGTTGAACCAGATATGCCTTTTGTATGTCTTTTTTCTCTGCAACTGGATTTAGAATTGGACAAGCCGTATCACAGGCGTTGCATTTTACACATTGGCTTTCATCAACTTCTGGATACAAAAATCCCTCTTTATCCGGTTTCATTTGGATGCAACTTTTAGGACAAATATTTGCACAAGCTGTACAACCAGAACAGTCTCTTTTATCAATTACTTTTATCATTGAGTTTCCTTTCCGCTTTAACAGACAAAAAAGGAAACCCATGATGTACCGCTTAATATTTATGTTTTAGTCGCATATATATTTTTTTGACCTTATCATAAATTCCAAGTCGATTACAGGTTAGTCTAAACCAATGCTCCGCCTTTACTTTTATCGTATTAGGAAAATACTTTTGAAAAAGCTGTACCCCATCCATTTTATTTGCATCCATAAAGAATTCTTCACGCTTTGGGTTTGGGAGAACGGACTCTCTCATTTCTTTTGCGCCCGCAACAATCTTTATCGGATCTAATTGAATATACTGGAATTCCTCAGCAATTTCTTTGAATATTTTCCGTCCCTTTTCTGTATGGACAAGAACTCTTGTTGCACCTTTATCGTTGTCCAATACTTTTGAAAAGTGTCCAACGTGAAAGCAGTCCCATATTGTAAAATCACTAACTCTATATTGCTTTCTAAATTGACAATGGTGGCAAGATGGACGATCACATATATTAGAAAAAAATGCACGAAGCCACGGATCGGATTCAACGCCTTGATGATAATTTCCTTTGTTTCTGTCTGTTATGACATTCATCGTCGAATATTTATATCCGTAATGCTTATCGCGGAAACGCACTGTTTTGATATGGTCTGCCAGCTTCTTTTCCTGATACTCCACATATTTCCGGAAAATCAGTGGGGAAGGAACCGCCCTACAAACCACATCTACCGTTACCAGATTTTCATAATCTCGTTTCAGATAGCTTTTTAGTCCTTCTATCTGACAAGGCGTTCCACTAAAGCATACGAATTTGCCTTGATTCAAGAAAGACTTAACTTGTCTGAATGTGTACCCCCCCCCCACGTTACTTTGCACATACTTGCTGTTTCTAAAGCGGGTAAGCTCTTTTTCGGTCTCTACATAAACATGATGTGCAACTAGATGGTCGTTCAATTCCACACCAAAGACCACACCATCATGGCTTAAAACGTATTTTGCAATCGCTGTAAATGCACCACCAGCCGTACTTTCTCGCAGAACACCTTGATCTTTATTCTGCACGATGTAGGCTTCCTGCTCGAATTTCTGCTCCGGCTTTGTATTCAGAATTGGACAAATTCTTTCACACGTGCCGCAGTTGATGCAGTTTGTCTTATCAATGACTGGGTATAAAAAGCCTTCTGTATCTTCCCTCATAGAGATGCACTCTTTCGGGCAAATAGCGGCGCAGGCCGTACAGCCGCAACATTTTTGTTTTTCCTTAATTTCTATCATCTATCTGCGGTTCCTCCAGCAGTTTAATCGCCCATTATCGTTCTTATTTCTTTCATATAGGCATCCACAACAATTTTTCTGTCAAATTCTTCTTCGATTTTCTTTCTTCCTGCAAGCCCCATCTGTACTTTCTCGTCATAAGAAAGATTGATAAAGCGCAGCATTTTATCAATCAAATCGTTGCTATCTCTCTGTCGAACTATGTACCCCGTAACCCCATCTGTTACAGTTTCCTTACATCCTGCATGATCTGTTGTAATCAAAGGTCTTGCGCATGCAGCACCTTCCAAAAGCACATTTGATACGCCTTCTGGATGGAACGACGGGAGAACCACACAATGACACTTTTCTTCGTAAAGTTTTACGTCATCAACCAACCCGTGATATATAACTTCTCCCGACAATGCTTTTTCTTTTATGACAGCCTTATAATCTTCTTCACAGTAACCGCAAATATGAAATTCGACATCAGGATAACTCTTTTTGATTTCATGTGCTGCTTCAAAAAACTGCTCTATACCCTTTGCCTTCATCACACGGGCCACATAAATGAATCTAATAGGTTCTTCTTCCTTGGGGTATGGAAGTGGAACAAATTTTTTTAAGTTTACCCCAGAACCCGGTAGTGTAACACCTTTAGGGTACACAATATGGTTTGAATCAAAAAAGGCTCTATCGCTGTCATTCTGAAAAAACACACATTTCGCTTTTTTAACAGCCTTTTTATACAACTCAATAGTTAGCTTCTGTACGATGCCCTTTTCATCCAATCCTTTCCCAAGTCCTGTAATATTAGGAATAAATGGAGTTTTGGTTATTGCACAAACTATCCCACCATATACATCTGGTTTCACTGTATATGCTAAAACGACATCTGGATCAACACGTTTAATAATACTATAATAATCCTTTATAAGTCCCAAATCTTTAATGGGATTTGTTCCCCGCCGTTCCATTTTATTTTCAATAAAATGGCATCCATATATCTTTGCTGTCTGTTCTCCTTCCCCAAATGGCCCATTAGGGAAGCATACCCAAACATCGTATCCCTGCTCAACCAGTGTACTTATCAATTCTCCTCTAAACTTGAATACTACCAGATGACTGTTACCAAGTACTAGGATTTTCTTTTTTCTTGCAGAAGTCATGAATATTTCTCCTTAATACTTTTAGTCACGCCGGAAAATATCGCGCGTATAAACCTTATCTTTCACATCGTCCAGACACTTATCGTAGCGATTTGCAATGATTGCCTGACTTTGCTTCTTGAACCCATCCAAGTCATTCACAACAAGACTGCCAAAGAACTTCTCACCATCTTTCAAGGTCGGCTCATAGATAATGACCGTTGCACCCTTGGCCTTAATGCGCTTCATAACGCCCTGAATGGAACTCTGGCGGAAGTTATCGCTGTTGCTCTTCATCGTCAGGCGGTAAACGCCAACCACAACTTCTTTTTCTTTGCTCTCATCCCAGCTGTCATTTGCCTCATAAGCACCAGCAATCTCAAGCACACGATCCGCAATAAAATCTTTGCGCGTACGGTTTGATTCCACGATTGCTTCAATCAAATTTTCCGGTACATCGGCATAATTTGCGAGCAGCTGTTTAGTGTCCTTGGGCAGGCAGTACCCGCCGCCCGATGTCAAGTCTTGGACAACTTTTTTCACAAACAAATTTGAAAAAGCGCAAAAAAATAAGCCCCACAAGGCTTTCAATCGGTTTTTGAACCAATTTGAGCCTTGTAGGGCTTATCTCTACACTCTATATAATTTTTGCTTTATACGGCCTGCAACGGGGTGCTCTCCATGACTTTCTTGAACTCTTCAACGGTCATGTTGGCATCCTCGGCGGCTTCTTCTACCGTTACACGGCCTTTTCGCACCTGCTTGACCAGCATCCGCATCTCACCGATACCAATGCCTTCTTCTCTGCCGATGCCGATACCTTCTTCTCTGCCTTCGGCCTTGACACCTTGACTAAGATTGCACATAATAAGCACCTCTCTTTCCAGTTCTTCGCTCATTGCAACACCAAACTCTTCTTCGAGAATTTTCTTTTTCTCCGTAGCTGCTCTTGACGAAGAAAGCAGCACATCCAGAAACTTCAAAATGCCTGTATAGTTTTCTGTATCAGGTTTTCCCAGACAAATCGTTACCACGCTCATCAGATCATAATTTTCTGATTTCTCGGCAGCGTTTCCAATCAACTGTTCTGGCCGAATCGAATACCGCGTAAGCGTATTCTGAAATTCATCGGACGGTTTTGTACAAACCCATATAGAATACACTTTTCGGATTTTTCCATACTCAGACTTTTTGAATATCGGCCCGTGCTGTGCAGAAATCATTCTGCTGCAATAATAGATTGCACGTTTTGTCAGTGGATATCCCGGATTAAAAGCAGTCTGCGCTTCCACATTGATAATAAGACGAATCACATCCTGCTGTGCTGCATCATTCGCTGCTGTCGGAGCAATCGCATCAAAGCGAACATCATAACGCACCGTTCCCTCAGTCAGCGTAGAATCCTCATTGTTGCTTCCAGTTATTACTTCAGGAACTTTCGGAGGTCTGTTTGTATCATCAACGTGAACGCCAACCGTGCCAACCTCTGGGGTTCCCTCGATATACTTTTCAGCAATTTCGTCTACGGAACATTCACTGTATTCATCTACGCAGCCCTTCATAATCTGCGCCAAAATCTGTTTGTTCGCCAGCAGCTTTTTGGCGGTCTTATCATAGTCCGAATCAAACTCTGTCTGAGTTATCGTGTGGGCAAGCTGATTTTCTACCGTGTTTTGCTTTTCCATCGGCATTCACTTCCTCGCAGTAGATTCAACAAGAGCGTATAAGCTCTTATTGTACTTTCATCTTACCATAAATCGCTCCTCATATCAAGCTGTACAACTCCCTCAAAATCCTTAAATTTTTACGAACAGTTGTCCATAATATAACATTGTCGTTGATGTTATATCATGGGCAACCGCTTGATGCTGCTCCCCTACCGTGCTATACTTATCCTATACAAAATCATCAAGAGGGAGTGCATTGCCATGAGCAAAAGACTTGTCGCCTATTTTTCTGCCAGCGGTGTTACCGCAAAAGTTGCTGAAAATCTGGCAGATGCCATCGGTGCAGACATTTTTGAGATTCAGCCGGAAGTTCCTTATACCAAGGCCGATCTAAACTGGATGGACAAGAAATCCCGCAGCACCATCGAAATGAGCGATCTGAACTCTCGCCCTGCCATCGCCGCCAAACGTGATAACATGGACGAGTATGACTCCATCTTTGTCGGCTTCCCTATCTGGTGGTATGTTGCTCCCACCATCATCAATACATTTCTGGAAAGCTATAATCTGAAAGGTAAAACAATTATCCCCTTTGCGACCTCCGGCGGCAGCAGCATGGGCAAGACCAACGAAAAACTTGCGCCGAGCTGCCCCGGTGCAAAGCTGCTGCATGGCAAAGTGTTCAGTGCTTATTCCAGCAAAGCTGACTTGTCTGCATGGGTAGAAACACTGAACCTATAATTTTCACATTCCTACGGAATGAAACACCCTCATAGCCGAGAAGATTTACGAATCCTCTCAACTATGAGGGCGTTGTTTTCTTCCCCATCATGTAAGTTATACGTCATACTTATAGAATAGCCTTCATACAGTTTTGTTCATAATATCACATTTCCCACCGGACATCCTTTCTTCTTTCCGCAAGTCCTGGTTTACTAAGAAATAAAGATGGCTCTGCAAAAATATAATCATTTTTCTTACTTCTAAAACGCGCGGTGCCATTCATAATATAGCAGGCGTCTTTTGCTCTTGTCAGTCCTACATAATGCAAATTCAAATCCTGTTGAACCGACGACTCATCGCCAAACTCGTTAGGAATTATCCATTTATACATATCCATATGAAAAACAATATTAAATTCCAATCCTTTTGATTTGTGCAATGTCATAATATTAAGTTCATTTTCACGTGCCGGAACGTAATTTTTCAACTGATGCGGATCTCTTATCACTGAATGAAGATTATTCAAAGCTACTTTTGTTTCCTTTTGTGCGTACACCAGTCCCGCAAGTTCTTTTATCTTATCCTCTGCATTGCAAAAATCATCGAACGAATTCGAAAATATACTTTGGCACAGCGCGAGTGCTTTTCTATATTTTTGAGGTTCCAGTTCTTCAGAAAAAAGTTGTTCTGCGTAATCGACAGCAAAAACCGACTCATCAAAACTTGCCGAAAGTAAATCTCGAAAGAATCTTCCCCATTCAGAGTTATCTCTATCTAGCACTGTTTCCTCAAATATTTTATATGGTGTACTTAGGTTTTCTCCCACCTTAAAAGCTGTACTATTACTTCTACAAAGAATTGCAACCTGATTATTTCTCACTATTCCATATTTATCTTTTATTTGGTTAAGGTATTTATCTATTGCTGCAGCAATGTTCCTCTCATCTCCTGAAATATCGACTTTAAAAACCCTTTTCTCTCTAGGCACTGTTTTTGATGCACCAAAAAGACACAGTGAGTATTCCGATATACTCGGATGACATCTATGATTTTTACTAAGTTCAAAGCGAGCAAAATCATCTCTTTTCATCAGAGCAATCAGATATTTTGGGAATCGTTTTGTAAAACCATATATTGCTTGATTTATATCTCCCACAGCAATTCCTGTTAATCCACTCTCAACAAGCTTTATAAAGACCTTATCTTGTATCTCACCGCAATCTTGGTACTCGTCGATAATAATATGAGAATATCTAGCCTTGATATATTGCATCGCACCGGGCACATTCTCTAATATGTACAATGCAGTTTCACCAGTATATTTTAGAAAGATTTTACCTTCTTGTAACCCTTCAACCAGAATGCTCTCTTTCTTTGAGGAAAAAGGCTCTTCTAATAACAGTGCATACTTGCTACTCTCATCTATGTTATCAACAATCTCATATTCTGTAATATTCCCCGTAACATGGCTTGAAAAAGGAATAATAATTTGTGAAATATAAAACTTGTCAATAGTGCCAAAAAAAGATTGCTTCGTATCTGCACACCTTTGCTTACACCTTCTTTTTAGTTCATCACTTGCCTTATTAGTAAATGAAATCGCAATTACTCCTTTATATTCTGGCAAATCTGGAATCACTCTGGCAATCTTTTCGACTATTGTATATGTCTTTCCAGATCCCGGCTTAGCAGTAATCACAATATTGCCCTTCTGTTGAAGTATCTTACTTTGTTCTTCAGTTGGTTCTTTCACCATTGTCCGGTCTTGTCCTTTCCGTTGTAATACGAATCAAGCTTGTCAGAGGCTCTACAATTTTGCTCTCTTCAAGACAAGAAAGTTCTTTATGGTTTTTAGTCAAGAATTCCATCATATTTTCTGCTTTTTTCTTTTGCATTGCGTTTACGAGATCATCATGATTCCTTTTTCCATAGTGGTTCATCAGCGTATCTCTTAATTCACTACTGGCAAGATCATTTTCGAGATCCACATCAGATAAAAAGATTCCTAAATCTTTGATATTTGTCCTAATATATTCATTCAACTTTTTAGCCTCTTCGGGAATTTCAGCATCTTTTGGCCATTCATTTTCTTTACTATGCTGATTCCAATATTCAATCAATCCTGTTTTATTATCACCAATATCTTTAACAATCCCAATTCCTCGTGATATTCCAGCATAATATTTTTTTACCGGAGTAACACTTGTTTTTGAAAATATGTCGTTATCAGTTCTCAGAACCCACGAAATATTTAGCGCATTGCAAATAGCCACATAAGGTTTAAATCCTACTCCCTCAACCGAAAGAATTGATATATTATGCCTGTCCAAATCAAGTTTCAGCTCTCTTGCCAGTGCTGTGTAAAACAACACTTCCGAAGTTCCCTCAACAAGAAAGACTCCATCTGAGAAAAATGTTTCCGCTGACAAAGCGTTCAGCCTATATCCAAAATCATCAAATACACTTTTTAGTAATTCACTGCAACCACCACAAGAAGCAAACGAGTACTTATTTTCTGAATACAATCTCACAATACTTGCAGGCTCAAATTTAGATGCAATATGGGGAGAATGTGTTGTTATCAAAATTTGCTCGTCAAAACTATTCTGAATATACGCCGATAATTTTCGTTGCTGATGTGGATGAAGGTGTGCTTCAGGTTCTTCAATCGCATAAAAAGTAACATGGTCAATGTTTTTTTGCAAATGTTGTTTTGCTATCCATGTCGCGAGGAATATTTGATTATTTCGTCCATCTCCACCTATCGATAACGGAGTATCTCCTGTGGAATATGCGAGAACCAAGTTATCAAGCATTTTATCAGCTTTACTTTCTCCCGCAACAAATCGAACTGCTTGATCTTCATTATGAACAGACAGTTCCCCTAATTCACGATTTACCTGTGCAAGTGATGTAGAAATGTATTGTAACGAACTTATACTCTCATTGATTTTATCCAAACTATTTTGAATCTCATTAATTTTTTGACTGTCTGACGCCTTTGCTTCTTCGGAAAGCTTTTCCTTTGCAATCTGAAGTATCTTGATTTTCTCACGGCTCAAAAAAGAAAAAAGATTGCGATTTGTGTCAACATATTGCATGTTTAATCTCTTAATATATTGTCTTGTTTGAAGTTCAGACAATGTAGAGACATCATACCCCGTCAAAATTTTATATGTACCATTTTTTTGATTCGTATATCTTATAACCACTTTTCCATCTTTGACGGCACTTCCAAATGTACTTAACAAGCAATCTTCTGTTACTTCGCATAGATATGCTGTTATTTCAATAGTATCTGTACCAGAATAAGCATTATAGTCGCTTTCTGTCAATTCTAAATCATGTTCACTAATTGTTTTGTCAAATAGAATTCTTAGAGCGTATAGGAGATTAGACTTTCCCACATCATTTGCTCCGATAATAAGTGTTTTTTTCTGGAATATGACTTCTGTATCATCAAAATTACGGAAGCCTTTAATGCGAACCTTTTCCAATCTCATAATTTTCTCTCCTAACTCCCTAATCTTTTTCTATTGGAAAGCCCATAAGCATCATCTTTTCTCTCTGCCCAGATGGGAAAGCCCATTCATGAAACTCATCGCGTTCTGACAATCTACTCCTCTTTATTAAATTATGTCGCAACACTGAAATCAACTCGTAGGCCTCTCCAGTAACTTTAATAATCTCATCAATATCCAACGAGTGAAGTGAATAGTGAAGCATGTTAGAATCATTATATAAATCTCTTAAACACCCTTGTGTTTCTGGTGTCAGATTAAATATTAATGCAGCCGGTGTAGTATTATTCTTAATTTTGATTGGGCGATTATCAAATGTTTGCAGTACTCCTTTTGTCAATGTTTCTCCATTTCTATACCTGCCATATCTTAATCCTACTGCCAATCCATGCTTATATTGACAATAATCTTGATAATGCTCTTTATGAAAAGAAACTAAATCTGTCAAATATGTCTGCATTCTCAAAACTGCTATTCTATATTCTATGTAGCAATCTTGATGATCTGCCCATGTCAAACTATCATCCAAATCAAAATATGGAAGAAAAAACTCTCCCAAAAATTTTGATGGATCATTTGTCTTAAAATTCCAAATATATCGCTTAACATCTGTAGCATTATAATTTACAACATTCTTCACAAAAGTATCTATATTTTTTGATAACATAAGAAACGAGAACAAATCCTCTATTGCTTGTTCCGCATGACTTAATGCTTCAAATATCCACCCTATACGAACTTCGTTTTTTATTTGTTCATGTTCCACAATAGACAATGGTTGGTTTTCTCCCGTTATATCACTATAGAAATCATCTAAATTGAGTATCAACTTTTTAATAGATTCTACTGCAACAATATGCCAAGCTAAATATTGACTATCAAGATATTGATACATCTGGGCTTTCCCTGCTTCAAATTTTTCTTTTTCTGTTAGTTTTTTCATTTTTACATCCCATAATCTCAAAAATACCAACGCATCAGTAACCAAGCTGTTCTTATTACACTATCTTGAGAGAAACCAACTTTCGGACGGTTCAATGCACTCACCAAATTGTCGATTTTGATTTCATACCACTTATAGTAGCATATTCACCATTGTTTTTATGTTATATTTTCATAATACCATAAATCGCCGTCGACATCAAGGCAAAATTTGTTGACATTTACCATATTATTTCAATATTCGAATGGGTTCATGTGCAATTTTCGACATTGTAATTTGCTTTTTCTGACATGAAATCACTCTAACAGAATAAAACACTCGCCTAGTCGAGAAGAATTCTCTTATCTAGGCGAGTGTTACTTTTTAACTATTAAAGTTTTCCCTTGCTAATTTTATACCGAAGCCAGTCCTCTGCGTATTCGCTACTGTTCAGAATCAAGTTCAGTACTTTGTTTCCTTCTTCTGTATTCATTTCTTCCGGGATGTCATCTTTAAACATCGAAAAAATATTATCCTGTCGCTCTTTCGGTGTCGGATAATCTTGATAGACAATCTTTTTCCCTTTTAGTTCAGAATACACATCAAACAAGCGAAACATTTCAAATAGTATTATCGGTGATAAATATTGATCTTCCCAAAACACTTGTAGTTCTTCTGGCACTTCGTTTTTCTTCTGCTGCATTATTAAATTTATCAGCAAACGATAGGCATACTGATCTGCTCTTAATTCTGTATCCTTTCCATTTCGATCTTCTGGATGAATAGCATGATATAACTCATGTCCTATCAAAAAAGTCCAAATAGTCCAGTAGTTATCCATTGCTGTGTGCATCAAGTTTTCTGGGAGAAGAGACATTTCATAAAGCTGCGTTTCATTATGTGTCCCAATTTCTCTTTTTCCATTCTGCAAATCTTCCAGAACGTAAAAGTTCTTCATGCAACGAGTTACATTCTCCTCGCTTCTATTATTCTCAAGTGAGTACATTGTGAAAAGAAACGATATAAGTGTATATTCCAGCAGTTCATCTACAACAACGACTTTTGTACCATTTGCATGAAAAGCGTTCATATTCCTTATATATCGAGGAATATATTGAACTGGCTCATCAATTTTTAAAGCCTTGAGAACCAATCCTAGCATTTTCTCATCAACATAATCTTCTTCCTCGTATGCGCGATTCAAGATTGCCTCATCAATTACATTGATTTTCCGCTTTTTCAGCATTTCGACAAACATCCGAACGCTTTCTCGTCCTTCTTCAATGTTACGTTTCGGAATGTTATTCCTTATTTGGTCACTCAGATAATTCTTATTTTTCATAATGTAATATCACTGCTTCCGCCAATTGGCCCGCTACATTTTCACTTATTTTATTTACATCTTCATTATTCAGATACCTATTTATCCTATACTCTGCACCTATTCTATATTCATCTTTTGAGTTTTCTCGAACACATAAGGATACTTTAATACAGGTTTCTTGTTCACCATTTTCTTTATTGGGCTGTTCAGAAATTTTTTCACTTGTTTTTTCTTTTGATGATTGTCGCAATTTATCCAAAACATCATGTAAAACGATTTTAATGACATCCCATATCATTCCACTTACAACACCTGTTATAATGGAATTAGATGATATGGTAATATACAAACCAATCAAAAAATCGCCCACATTAAAATTATCGACCGACATAACTGTGTAGTCAATGTCTGTTCGTTCTTCAAGAGGACTGTACGCACTTTCCAATTCATAGGGAACCTGAATCAACACTGATGTTTCCATTTTACATAATCCTCCCAGTTTACTTTTGCTGTTTTCTCCATCCTTATAGAAAAGAATAACATTTTCTTAAAATGTTTTCAAGGTCACTCGTGCAGTTCCAAGGGCAGTCCATCCGGGTCAAAGAAAAAGGTCATTTTCTTTTTGGTGTAGCTGTCCAATCGAATCGGTTCACATTCAATTCCCATCTGAGCCAGTTCTGCCACGGTAGCTCCCACATCATCCACCCAGAACGCCAGATGCCGCAAACCGCAGGCTTCCGGCCTATTCACACGTTTGGGCGGGTTTGGCTCCGCGAAAATTTCAAGTTCAATCGCATCGGCTCCGTCACCGACACGCAAATCCAGTTTCCAGTCGTTCCGCTCCTTGCGGAAGTTTTCTCTCACAACTGCAAAGCCCAGTTTGTTCACATAGAACTCTCGTGCCTTTTCATAGTCAGAAACGATAATCGCCACATGATGAATCGCCGCCAATTTCACT
>ENA-OURU01002152-OURU01002152.1-human-gut-metagenome-genome-assembly--contig:-NODE-2152-length-20530-cov-3.595165_pt1 | contig 20530 bp, 35 predicted proteins | sample MGYA00242137_ERZ509064 | MGnify/ENA primary metagenome ERZ509064 (study PRJEB26280, sample SAMEA2338777) | human gut metagenome | biome: human gut; feature: human-associated habitat; material: faeces...
ATTTTAACTCTGATATTTCTGAAAACATAGTACGATTATTAAAAGTAAATAGTATATTTGTACTATGAATTATGGAAGGGCGTCTATCTGGTGGTTCGGGTGACGCTCTTTTACTTTACACTCTTCCCCCACATTTCCGCATTATACAGGGCATAAGCATATAGCTTTATCTCTTCGCTGGTTTCCAGGAATTTCACTTTCATGGCTTCTTCATACATTCCGCCAATAGGTTGCTGTTTATCTCTTGCTTCATAATCATTTTAAAGGATCAATTATTTATTCTCTGTCTTCTATTTTTCTTTTAAGATTACTGTATTCATCCTCAATACACTTGCTTATCTTGGCTGCATCTTCGTAACGTTCAGACTCTATCAGTATTCTTTTTATCTCTTCAAGCTGATTGATGTATACGATGTCATTGCGATCCGTTACGTGCTGAATATAACTTTTGATGCCATTCAGCTTGTCCTCCATGCGTCTGTGCCATTTGCTTATTAAAATTACAACAATGGCAACGGTTGTGGCATTGAGGATGAATAACGCTATTTTAAGTATTAATTCTGCTACTTCGCTTATTGGCATGGCTATTCCTCCTTCTTTAATTCTTCAATAAGAGCATCAGCAAATATAACTGCGGCACGTGCAATATTAGTTTGAATTTGTCTTTGACCATGCTCTGCTCCCTCACATAAAACCTGATGATAGAAATCTTCATTTGACATTATTGCAGTAACTGTTTCCTTTGCTATTTCATAACGTCTCTGTTCCCAATCAATATTATCAGACCTTTCTTGAAGTATTTCAACATCATCAAAACTTAATTCAATAGGATTACCGTAACTATCACACTTATCAAGTGTGACACGTGCGTAATCAGCAATATTGATAATTTCTCCAGTTTCTTTTACTCTTACTTTCATAACTATTCTTTAGTTTTAATATATCCGTTTTCAATACACCAGCAAAGCATCTCGTAGGCTGCGTCAATTAATAAATCTGATTTAAACTCTTTATAGTAATCAAATTCATCAGACATTGAATAGTATATAGACCATACATCACAATCATAAGTGGATATTGTAAGATAATAAGTATCTGTAACTATATTAATTTCTTTCGGCAGTAATTCTATTATGTCCTGAAAGGTGTAGGTAGGAATTGATTCATACGACATAAACCCACAAGTTTGAAATGCCTTATGCAAGCTCAAAAACCATTTACCTTTTGATTTGTCATCAATACGGATTCCATGCGACACTCTCGCCCAATACATACTTGCATCACTCGTATCTATTCCAAGCTCCTGCAAGTGCTTCATTTGCAAAATTGATAATACCCGTTTCATTTCTTTTCCTCCTTTCCTTTAAAATATTCTATTAGCTCTTTCACTGTGGCCTTATGATAATTTACCATGTTAGTATCTTTAGGTATATAATCAAAAGCTAATGTTCTATATACAGTATTACATGGTGAACAACATTCTGTTTTTGGATGATATGCCCATTCTTCTCCATTGGTAAACCATTGATTTTCATTTGTATCATCCCTCAATGCGGCAATAGCCAAGAAAAGCTCTTCGTTGGTTCCGCAATCAATAAATTTTCCACATAAGCAGCTATGTTTATCAAAAGGAATATCAAAAGAATCTGCAATTACATAATTAGGAGTATCGAATCCTTTTTCTGGATATTGATAAGCCCATATTATATTGCAATCATCCGTCCATTTAGGAGAGTTTTTGATATATCCCAACTCTTCCAGCTTCTTCCGGAGCTCCGGTGTATTTTTGCGTATAAACGTTGGTGTTGTAAATCCCATAGTTATTCTTTTTTAATTCATCCAATACTTTCTTCGCTATCTCATAGTAAGGCAAATCCCAATCAGAACAGATATCATCCACTTCATCATCGTAATGATTGACATTAACGTATTCACTTAGATATTCGCGAAAAGATTCGCCGTCTAAACCTTCATCGCCACAATCATCGTACATTCTCAATTCATGGGCTACTTTCTTACATTCTTGATGTGTAACAAAGTCATATACGGTCCCGTCATAGACATTTGTCTGACGAACATAATTTTGTCCCGGCTTTATCTTGCAGGCGCAAAACTCACACACATGTTCTTTCTTAGCTGTTGGGTAAGTTTCTTTTAGTGTTGTTAGCATAGTTAATCCTCCCATTCTGCGTCTTCGTATTGCATACAATATCCTAATAAGTTCAACTCTGGATCGTCCAATAAACATTCTTCTTGGTGTACACAATTCATGCAACACCATTCGTCTGATAATATACTCATTGTTATTCGTTTTAACTACTCTGTTTTACGATTTTCTCTTAATTTTTCTTCAAACTCCGCAATGATGCAATCAGCATCACCGCCATGTACCCAGTTTTCTAAAATAGAGGAAAGAACCTCAATTGATTGCTTTGCATGCCATTCAGCACCGGCTTTAAAAATAGGAACAGCATATTTTTGAATTACTCCACTGGATATTATATAGTGTTCGGGATCTTTATGAATACTATAGTCATCATGAAGCTCTAGTATAATTTTCTCACGTTCACTTCTTGCTGCTTCTTCTAATGTCTGTTTCATATTATGGTTTATTAGATTAGTATTTCTTCCCGTGCATTTTTTCACGGAGTTCGTTATACTTCATTTTCTGATTGCAACATGAGTCATTCCACCAGTTAATTCATGCCCTGTTATTGCCGTTAGATGCCCTAAATGCGGATTAATTTCGCTTTTTGACGCTAACTTCCTTGACATTTAACCATTGTAGTACTCGCAATGGTTGCAATCTTTTGGACTGCCGTACTTGTTTTAAACTTGTACGGCTTTTTTCTATATTCTTCATTTCTATTTTTATTTAAATTAAACAAATAGCGATTGTTGGATACGTGACAACACAAATTTATTCGCATCAGCAAAAAACTTTTTTTTAATCTCAAATCCGTATGCCCTGCGTCCCAACTGGGCAGCAGCTAATAAGGTAGAACCGCTTCCGGCACATGGATCAATAACGACATCACCTTTGTCGGTGAATATCTCTATCAGTCTACGAAGCAAAGGAACCGGCTTTTGCGTGCTATGAACCTTCGGAGTTTCATTGTCCAACACCCAATCAAAGCAATTGAAGATCATCCGACCATCGTTGTTAAACTTTGGAAGTTTATCGCGGTAAAGCAACAATCCATATTCACAATTGCCGACTATCTTCATATTGGCTTTCAAGACTTGCGCTGAAAAGTTCTTTCTAAACACAAGATTGATGTAATTATTCAGCCCATATCTTTTACCCAGTTCAATATACCGGAACTGGTCTTCAAATTCACAAAAGATTATCATACAAGGCGCCTTGCCTTTTTCTTTGGGTTCCTTTACAAGCATTTGGGAGCAGAAGTGCATAAACTCGGCAGGGCGAAAATCTTTATCGGTATCAAAGAATTGTTTGCCGGCCTTATCACTTTCCCCGTTCTTGTTATCTCCGTCCACATACCATGAAGGGTTAGAAGCATAAGCACTATTGCCTAAATTGTAAGGGACATCGGCTATAATTAACTGGGCTTTTGGGATTCCATAAGAACGGAAATTTTGGAAATGGTCATTGAATAACTTAGGTTTTATATTTTTATCCATTTTAATCCTCCTGATGTTTTACTCCTGCCATTTAATACTTGAGATATAGCCCCTTTACATAAACCTTTTGATTTTTCTGCTAATCTTACAGATTCAAAAACCTCGCCTGTGTTAACACATTTTACCATTGTATAAGAATGTCTCTTTTGATGTAATTCCCTATATGCATGTTTTAAATTATCACTTCGGCTACACCACTCTAAATTATCAACATGGTTATTGCATTTATTACCATCTTTATGATTAACTTGTTCAAGGTTTAAAGGGTTATTTATAAAGGTTTTTGCAACAAGTCTATGAACTGTGAAAGCCTTAGTTTTATTCCCTATTCTTAGCCAAACGATACAATATCCATTATTTTGAATACCGTATTTAATAATTCTTCCTTTATGTATACATGTATGTCCATTTTTACAATATCTTTTTCTATCAACAGATTTTATTCTACCAAAAGAAGATGCTTGGTATGAATAGTCTGTTTCAGGAATAATTTTCCAAACTTCTTGGAAATGGTCATTATATAGTTCTATTTCTTTCATTTCTGTTCTGATTTGAATTAAACTTCTTATTCGCAAAGTCCATGATAAAGGCTCATGCAACTATATCCGCCTTCTGGTTCAAACATATCATCCATACCTACATCGTTACGGTTTACATACTCGAAAACTTCCTATACTGTTGGATAATTCCTATTCTTGCAGAAGCGTTTGGGGATGTAACTGGGTGAGAAGAAAGACGAACCTTTTGAAGTTTCTTCTTTTATCCTTTGCTCTGCATCTATCAAGCGGTTACGCCCGAACTCTTCTTGTGAAATGAGTTTGACTTCCTGCTTTCGGCACATAATACAAGGATAGCAACCAACACGGGAAAATCCACGAGAATATAAAGGATTTGGCTTTTGTCCGGCAGATAAGATATGATTTATTACTTCTTGTGCCGACCACTGAAAAATCGGACGGGAAACGCTTGCATCATAGTGTTCACACCATTTAAGTACATCTTTTCTACGATAATCCTGCTTCCATACTTCAACAATCTTTCCTTTGCGATTCTTTTTAATGCGTTCGTAATACTCCCCAAAGTAGTTGCATTCATAGGGAAGTTTAGCACGCTCTTTACTTTCCTTTGCCCGGATGCCTTGTATAATCACGCAAGGTTCAGTAAGTGAGAGAATGTAATCAATCATCGGTTTAATTTTCAATTCTGAAGTACAAAACCTTCTTTGGGAAGACGGGAACCGGGAGCGCTTGATAGACATATCTACAAAATCAGTATATTTCTTGCTTCTCAAAACTACTAATTTAACATCAAGCTGTTTGCACACGTCACTAATATGTTGATAGGTTTCGGGATGCTCCCAACCAGTATCACAGAAAACAGCTTCTATTTTATCGGCTCCGTATTTATTGGCAGCTTGAATCAAGCAAGCTTGTGAATCCTTTCCGCCAGAAAAACTTACTATTATCTTCATTTGGTTCCTTTCTTTCTTGTTTTACGCAAATCCTTGATAATCATTCAAGAACTTGCAAGGTTGTTACTTGGTCCTATTCATTAAAAAATTGTTTATCAAACTCCTTAATGCATTCAAATAAGTACTTTGCAATGCAAGGGTTAACAGCATTTCCTATTGAGCCAACTCTGTGTGTCCAATTGGGAAACCCATCATCATTTCTAACAGTGCTATGCGCTGGGATTTCAAGAATCCTTTTTGCGCAAGTATAGCCGATACTCGTATCTGATGTCCACTGTTTAAATATCGAGTTAAAGCGTCCATCGTTGCAAATGTCGCCTTGCAATCCGATTTTATCGGAGTAGGCAATAAGGTAAAGTCTTTCCCTTTTGTGTGGGTATCCAAAAGCGTAGTTTGATATACATTGCCATTCCGCATCATACCCGATTTTGGAAAGGTCGCATAAGACTTGTTCGAAACCGGAAATAACGAGAGCTGGCGAATTTTCAACGATGACGTATTTAGGTCTAACCTCCCATATAATTCGGTACATTTCACTCCATAACCCGGAACGTTTGCCTTTAATACCCTCACGTTTTCCGGCAACGCTGATATCTTGACACGGAAATCCTCCACTAATGATGTCCACATATCTGAGTCCGGTTGTTTTTGTAATATCTGTGAATCTTTCTGCATGAGGAAATTTGTTTTTTAATATTTCACCTTGAAATCTTTCTATCTCACAATTCCACAAAGTATCAATGCCTGCCATTTCAGCCCCCAATTCAAAGCCGCCAATCCCGCTAAATAAAGAGCCATGTGTTAGTTTACTTTGTTTCATCATCATTCGTTGTTTAATTAATTGTATCCATTAAGTAGTCTGATATTGCGTAGACTACCAGATAAAATAAGATGTTAACTCCTAGGAGAAGGAGGATCTTTAGGAGTATTCTCATCTGCGGGATGAGCCTTTCAATTCGATCACATTAAACATTTCTTTCACTCTATCAGCGATATAACCTTCATATTTACCGACAAATTCCGTATCAGGATTCAAGTTGGTAGTAGCATGAGTTACAAATTCCCTTCTGACTTCATAACGAAGCTGGAGAATGGTTTGCACTACGTTAATACCTGTCCCATAGTGTTTAGAATCGACCGGTTCCCTCCCCAGTTCATCTATCGCTAGATTACACATACATTCTCTATCAGTATATTGAGCAATACCATTCATCCCTTTTTCGGCATATAATAAAGCTATCTCAATAGCACTAGAAAATTTAAAGCCTAATCTATCGTTGTTGCATCCATACCGGTAACGGTTTATTTTCCCCAGATAACGTTGAAGCCCCTTTATTAAGACTGATTTCCCAACTCCTAAAGGCCCCCATAAAAGCAAACCTTTTGAGGAATCTAATAGATTGCTTTTACACCAGACATAATTATACATCTCGGATAAAATATTTTTGTTGCGTTCATCAACGATAAACCCCGGCTCTACCTCTTTCATGGAGTTTATAAACTCTTTTTTCCAAAAGCATTCTATCCGATTCTCTCCCCAATCTATATCCTTTCCATGAATATGATACCTAACCGAAGGAGATTGATTTAATTCCTGCTGACCTAATTTCACCACTGGGATTATCTCCCCGATTGTTCTGATTGTTTCCATACTTCTGTTTTAACCATTCTTGATAATCACGTTCAGTTCCCGTAAAAACGACCCCAGTCCAATCTGATTCGATAGCTCTTTCGATCTGCCGGATAGCAAACTCTTCTTCAAACTTGGAAAGTTTATCAAGCGAAAGCTGAAGAGCATAGTTAAGCTTCTTCTTCCATTTCGGAGTTTTACGGAGTGCCTCCCATGCCGACATAAAAGCCATCGAAGTGAAAGGGTAAACCAATGGAGTTTCATCCCCTTTTTCCTTGCGAGATTTCTTCTTTGGAGTGGGGGGAGTCTCACGCACGTGTGCGTGACTCTCTACGTTTATAGTTTTATTAATATCTATAATAGGTGAAATTTTAATATCATCAGTACCATTTACTGATGATATTACCGGAGTAGAATTTTTATCATCGGTATTTTCATCAGTACGTAGTACCGAAGAAATTACCGTATCATTTACTGATGATTGAGTATCTTTTATTTTGTTATCATCCGTATTTTCTCCGGTATTTTCATCAGTACCATTTACTGATGATATTACCGATGATTTCATATCATTACTTAGGATTGTCTGAAAAGAATAATAACATCCTATCCTCTTATCTCTACATGATTCGAAAGATATTAAACCTGCATCAGCAAGTATTTTGCGTGATTTCCGTAGTGTTTTATCCCATATATTCAATGAAGTACATAATACAGAACTACGAACCTCAAACACCTCTTTCCAGCCCTTTTCATTGCAAATAGATATTAGTTCATAATATAATGCCTGATCTATTGCGGTGAGATAAGTATCATTTCTAATCTTCCGAAGCTTGGATATTAACTGATAACTATTCATAAACGGAAATATCTATTGGCCGCACATTCATCAAAAGACTTCACACGCTCTATTAGACGCTTTTGTTTGCGTCTAAAGGACAGATCATTATCATACCTATTGTGACATTCCCGGCACAATCCAACTATATTCAAGGGATTTGTATAGTGTTCGGGATACATGCTTTTGGGAACTAAATGTGCAGCATCTACAGCCGGTTTACCACATATAACACAATAGGAAGGAAGGTTTTCCTTAATCTTGGCTATTTCTCTGTTACGTTGTGCTTGTTTAGTACTAATCTGTTTCATATAAGTTATTTTAAAAATAGTTCCCGGATACCGAACCAACGGACACCGGGATTATTTATTTACCATGCTTCATTGCATGACAATCTTCACATAGCGTTTCAAGGCAATACAAGAACTCTAATTCATGACCTACAATAGAATATCCCGCAACTTCATAGACTTTATGATGAATCTCTAAATTGTATGTTTTACCGCATACTTGGCAACGATGCCCGTCGCGAATACGAACCTTTCGTTTCACTTCCTCCCAATACGGGTTATTCTTCAGGCTCTTCCGATACTTCGATGGTCTCCCCTTCTTGTGTGCCAGTCTCGTCATTATTTTCCTCCTTTCTCCATGGACTTTCTTCTATTGGAGAACGATGTAATTCATGCCGTTGAATAGGTATAGATTCACCGGTTGATTCATCAACAAAATCCTCTATCCATTGCTCCAACCAAACATCATATCCATCTTCTTCCCATACCTCAACAATATTCTCACCCTCACCAAACTGACGAACATTTTTTCGTGTATCCTTGAAATCAACATTCGGAAGATCATAACCTAATTCCTTAAATGCTTCCTTGTTCTTTTCTCCAGAATTAAATAAGTCATTATATTCGTGTTTCGGAATTTCCTGAACCAATGCCAAACGGAAAGCGTCATTCACCCATGAATAATACAAATAATACCCCATAACAGGAATACGGAAGGTATCAATCATTTTTAGGGGATAATCTCTAACTCCTTTTTTAGCAAGATTAACAAGGTCCTTAAATTGGGTATGTAACGCTGAAATTTTCGCTTCAAACTCCTTCTTTTCATTATTGAATTTAGCTTTTAACGACTCTAATTGCGCTTCTAATTCCGGCATCTGTTCTTCCGCAATTTCACCGTAATTAGCACGAATAGTTGAGATTTCATAATCATCCATCACCCGATTGGCTATTACATCTTTTTCCTGAATGGCAATAAAGTTCTCCGCCAGTTTCTTTTTTATCTCATCCATGCATACACAATCGGGAAATATAATTTCTGGAAACTTTACTGTTGTTGGAAGTTTGAACTGAACTTCTTCTGGAGAGTAGTCTTTTAAATCAATCATTGTTTCTTTTATTTTAGTTAATCATTCAATATCGTCAATAGCAACCGGATGAAGCATTTTTTTACTCCATTCCGGAAGTTGCATATCAATAATACCACGGGCACCTTCTTCCGCATTAGCATCATAGCCGGGAAACCACTTCTTTTCAAAGCAGTCCTTTACGATGGAAAGAGCATAGTGATATTTATATTTGCCATTTGCAAGATCATCAGGAGACCAGAATAGAACAGCAACATCAAAAGGCTCAACTGTCTGTAACATTATCATTATTGTTACATTAAAGTTTCTTTCTGTAATACTACTCATTACTTCTTGATACATTCCTTCTGAAAGCTCGTATTTAAGCTTCGCACAATCATAGTAGAACTTACCGAGATCATCGGCTCGTGTGGTCTTAAAGGAAATTACAGCATTTACACCAATATTTTCCTTTACATTGAAATAATCCGGCCTAACTCTAACATCTAACCCTGTTTCTTCGTCCTTGCCATAAAAAGACACCTCTGAATAAGCCCCTTTCAATAATTGGGGGATAATACCACCACCATACCAATAATAATTTCTCTCAAGAGCTTTTATTACCATACTCATATCTTCACTGATAAAGGAGTAACCCAGATCCAAACATTTCTGTTTTTTATAATCACGGTAATCTTTAAGATCGCTAAAGTTCCATCTTTCAGAGAGTATTTCTTCTTCGACATCTGAAACATAGTTCTTATCATTTGATAATAAGTCGTTATAGAACTTAATCATTACTATTACACCGTCTTTGGAAGATTGGTTACATTTAGGTTCTACTTTGACAAGTTCAAATAAACGTGGCTCCAAGAATGCCATGTGGGCAAATGTGCCTAGTTGAAAGCAGGGCTTTTCTTTTTCCTCAAATACCCTTTCATAATCATAGTAAAATGAACGAGGAGTCTTGAGGGCATTTTTGAGGTTAGAAGAAGAAATATGCTTGCTTTTCAAATACATCTCCATTGGATCTCGCTTAACCAATCCATTAACGCTTAATTCTTTCAAATCAATATTAACAGGTGGTTTGTGAGAATTTGAGTATATGAAGTCAAGCATTTCTTCTTTGGTAGGATAATCTTCCGGATTATAGGCAGAAGGGTTGAGTTCTTCCCCTTCCGCAAATCCATTCAAGTCAAATGCTTCCATTAGCCGGCAACAGGTAAGTTTATAAGCAGGGGTTTGACAGACCAATTGTCTGATTGGAAATTATTGGTTTTATTCTTCCTTTTACCCATGTAAGTGATTTTAAGGGGAGTTCCTTTTTTAAGAGCACCATTCTCAATATATTGCTCCAAAATACCGACTAATCTTCGGGAACCGTTAGTTATAGTTTGAACGGTTCCGTCCGCCTTTCTTTCTAAAAAGAAAGCACAATCCAAATCTATTAATTCATCTGGATTGGTAGCACTCAATACCTTTTGTGATTTGATTTCTACAAAAAATATTTTCTTGAATTCTCCAGCCTTTTCTGGAGACCAATAATTACCGCACAAGTCTATTGGAAGTTCTTGGGCATCATCCAAAGAAGGAAGATTGTCTTTACTCAAATCTGCTGTTTGAATCTCAAATACAGATTCTGTCTCTCTAATAGTTAATTCTTTTTCTTCTTTCATATCTCATATTATTTAAAGTGGTTTAAATTGCTCCCGGAGTGCCGATCAAAGCAAACCGGGATTAAGTTAAGATAGTTTGCGGATAATCTCACCGCCATACGAGTTTTTAGTCAGTTCTATAAACTCATATACAGTAAACCTATCATTGTCTACATCTATACCTTTGTCCTTACAAAAAGCTTCTCTTCCAGCCTTGCAACTCCCAGTGAGTACATGATGCCATATAAACAAGTCTTTAGCAGAATACTTTCTAGAAAAGTCAGAAAAATGCTCTTTAAATTTAAGAATCCTTTCCTCTTCTGTACTATCATCATAAAGCTTTTCTCGCAAAGATTCAAATGCCTCATGTAGAGTATTACCATGAGAAAATTGATTGTTCTCTTTTGCTATAAAACAGGGAGTAAGAGATAAATCAGACTGAAGGATAAAACCTTTTGCGATATTACCCTTTACATTTGTGATAATAGTAGGTATACTATCTACTACATAAATAGAATTCCCATTTATGGATTTTATGCCACAGCCAGAGCCACAGCCATAGCCATAGCCAGAGCCATAGCCATAGCCAGAGCCATAGCCAGAGCCACAGCCATCGCCACAGACAGAGCCACAGCCATCGCCACAGCCATCGCCAGAGCCATAGCCAGAGCCAGAGCCATAGCCAGAGCCACAGCCATCGCCACAGACAGAGCCACAGCCAGAGCCATCGCCAGAGCCATAGCCACAGCCATAGCCATCGCCAGAGCCAATACTTAGAAACTGCTTTATTCTATCTTCCATTACCTTGCCCATACCGGTACACTTTCAATAGATTTTACAGCTTCATCCGAACACGGGATAATTTCAATCACATCCAGGATCTCTATCTCTGGAACCGTAACTGTGAATTTGCATTCATGTGGGTTAGTTGTACCATTAACTGCTAATTGAGATATACTAGCAGCACCATCCCAATACCACAATCTACGACAATTTGCGAGCTTAACCTCTCTACCATTTCTTTCTACTAACTCTCCGAAAAATACACCGGAGCGATCTCCTCTTACAATTACTTTTTTCATAACTATATATATTATTAAAGTGGTTAATCGAAAATAAAGCGTCTATTTTCACAAACCGACGCTTTCGAAAATTTTAATATACAAAAAAGATTGTTCCTAGATACCGAACCAACGGACACTAGGATAGTATAGAACATGTAAAACTCAAATACAGGGACTCGCACCCTACGACATCCTGGGGTGTCGGCATTGGGTTAATTAATAAATGAATGGAATATAATTTTATAGCTATTTTACATTGATATACTTATTTAAATCAATCGTAGCCAAAGCTTGTTTAATCTCCAATCTGGAATAGCATACAGGAGAATTTTTACCTATCCCTTTTCTTTTGCCTTTTATTAATCCTTCTGATTCCATTTTGTTTATATATGAAGGATCGATACCAAGAACCTTGAACCATCTAACCAACTCTCTTGTGCTTATATTATCTTTCGTTGGTTCATAAACTTTAATAGCCTTCATGTACCCAACTTGAACCATATCAGCCATAATGTTTTTTAATTGATATAAATCTAGCTCTAGCTTTGTTTTCATAGCTATTGTGTATTACTACATAAATTATAAATTAATAGTTTCTAACTACATAAATAAATCCAGCTTCTTTAAATGAGACCATTTTATATAAAAGTTGATCCTTCTCAATGATCCTCGCTTCTCTAGCTAATCTATTCAGTTCTATAGTAATTCTACGTATTTTTAATACCATTTCTTCGCTATAGTCAAATTTGACATCGTCTTTTTTCTTTAGAAGTTTCTCTTCTATACGTATCCTTTCTTTACTTTTATCAAATCCTTTTTTTCCTTTCATAAACAAATATTTAAATTATTAATTTGTGGACAATAAAGGAATCGAACCTCTTTCTCACCCATACAAGTGCGTTCTAACCAGTAAACTAATTGCCCATTTGCCTGTATCACGTCGGATACAGGACTTAATCGACACGAATTTTTACACATAAAACAGCTATTCTCCCGAACCGCGTACCTATATCACTTTTCTCTCTTTAGTCTCTTTTGGTGTTTTTCCAGGTATATAGAACACAATGCAAATACAGTAAATGAAAGCCAGAAGACAATATTCATTTCGTTTGCAAGCAATACTGTTAATGCAAACGATATTGCCCAAATTGCTAATAGTGGAGTAAGTTTCATAAGATTAATTATTTAATTATTATTGTGAATAAGCCCGGATTCGAACCGGGATTTGCAAGATTTCGTTTGTACGTTTCAATTGTGGTTCTGACTTCCCCGATCGTCTTTCCTGCTTCGAGGCTAGCCAGCCGTATTATCAAACTAAGCGTCTACCAATTCCGCCACTTATCCTTATTAAAAAGTGCACTATCTTCGCAGACCGTACACTATACAACACACAAACACAAAATAAAACACTACAGAAAAGTGCCCTACCCGATTCTCACTACCGGATGCCAGTTTCAAACTGTCAGTAGGGCTATATTACAATCAGCGTACGGACGCCTATTCCCGTTTTCTTACTGATAAAGACGATGTTTTTCAGACTGATTTTTTCGATATATTACTTACTCACGTTGCTTCCTTCCGCTCATATCATCGCTGGTTGGCTATTACGCTATACTCCGCCTCGGCTATAATGCTTATTAGCGCAGGCTACTTTAACGTGCCCTGAACACGGCTTCATTTTTGAGGGTTAAGCCTCCCATCCCGAATTAGGATTCATCGGTTTACCGTTGTGCTCTGAAAGCGTTTCGCTCGCTTCTTCCGTAGGTCCTAACCTAACAGAGATTCGTAAAATTTTATACTTTCCAAAAAGGAATCTATAATTTCACTTTTAGTTTTATTACTTTTCGCCAATTTCCTAACAGTGGATTCATCATAAGTTTCTAAGTCTTTCACATATTTACGAAGAAAGACTAATTGATTATTTATATATTCTATATCCATAATTACCTCCAAGAACTATCACGATTTATATAATCAGCATGATTTCCGGTAAAGAACGCTTTCAATACATTACCTTCTTTTTTAGGAAACTCCGGCTTATATGACTTCTTTTCCTCTTCAATCTCTCTATATTCTTTTTGTTGTCTCTTTGCCAAGAGCCAAGCCTGTTTCAATGATTCACTCAAAGAAATACGACGATACGCTTTCAAGATGTGAGCGTGTTTCATTATCTCACTGTTATTGAATTTTCCGTTTTCTGTCAAAAATGTAAATGCGTTCATCTTAATGACTTTTAGTTATTACTATTGTTTCTATCAAATTTTATCCTTTTATTTGTATTGGATTGATTTGGTATTGCAAAGATACTAGCTATTTTGGAAAGCACAATAAAATACTAATTAAAATAGTTAGTAAAAACATTATTTAACTATTAGAGTGGATTATACATTATTATATTATGAAACAGAAAGCTACTTTAATGATTAGCATTGCTTCCCTCATTATAAGCATTGCTTCTATTTGCCTGGTAAGTCTTAGATGTGAACAATACAAAAATAAAATATCCAATAATAAATCCTATTAGAATTGATATATTACGGTTTTGTGATAAACAAGCTACCAAAGTAAATATGAGAATAAAAATACCGAAAAAAAACATAATATAAAGCACATATTCCCAATGCGATTTAATTTTTCTCATAATCAATTTGGATTAGCTGTTATTAATTGAAAATAAAAATATCCGCAATAGGTTGCAGCTACTACGGATACCATATATTAAACCTCTAGCGAGGAAGTTTAACCACTTTGTCTCTGTAACATCTGCAACTTGTTACGATGCAAATATACTAACTAATATGGAAAGTAAAAATTTAAATGAAAAAGATTTGAGCGAATTAACTATTAGATTTTTATCAGAAGTTAATAGAATTGGTATTTCCTTTTATGACATTGCAAAAAAAACGGGTGTCAAAGAATCAATGTTTACTAAAATAAAGAGAGGAATACAAGAACCAAGTAAGAAGTTTCTTAATACGTTCTTTGAATGCTATCCTGAAATTGACAAAGTTTGGCTGTTAACTGGAGAAAAAAAAGACGATAATTTAATGAACGTAGCAAAAAATTGTTATTCGGAAAGATTATTATCTATCATCGATGCTCTTGATATGACAGATGCAGAAATTGTCAAAGAGATAGATTCATTAGACAAAACATTAATGTCTCACATAAGAAATGGGAGACAAGGAGCATCATTAAATCTAATATCTTCATTTTGTGAACGATTCCCCTTAATAGATGCCAACTACATTCTCACCGGCAACGGCCCAATGTTTAAAGAAGAACAAGAAGCTGGATATAAACAGGAAGTTGTAAGCGATCACTCAAAGAAGTTATTCGAAGAGTTCAATAAGCAAACAAGAATATTGTTGGCTCAAAGGGATGAAGAAATTAGAAACCTTCAATTAGAAAATGCTTTTTTGAAAGCACAAAATAATATGCAAAATGTTGGATAAAACAATGCAACACAATTTTTTATAACAAAAGACGATAATATATTGTTATAACATGTGTTTTTAAACATACAAACAAAATCAATTTTAGTAATATCTTTTCAATAAATCTGGTGTTATATTACAACAAATATCCCTTTTAATATTACAAACTAAAACATTAGATTATGGAAATGTATGAATTATTACTGGAAAGAGTAGTCGTACTTACAAACGAGTATTTAAAGATTAAACAAGAATTAAAAGAATTAAAAGACCTGACCGAAAACCAAAAACACAATGATAGCAATGGCCGAATAATTCATATGAAGATTAAGAAAAAGAAATGATATTTGATTTAAGGGTGGTTTTTATTGACCACCCTTTTTATTAAACACATAATCAATAACTTTGGAATTAGCCTCATTTATAGAACTAAAATCCTTCTTGATATAAATTTCAGTTACCCTCATGGATTCGTCAACATGATTTAAGGCGGAATGGACTATATACTTGTCTATTTTAAGATCATTAGCCGCAATAGTAGCCCATGAATGGCGCGCAGCATAAAATTCCAAATCTTCTATGATGTCACCGTTCTTTTTTGACTTATTTATATCGTTAATGATCTTCTCAATCTCCTTAAGGCCCTTATTGATAGCTTTATTAAAGTTCTTATAATCGGCATACATTTGATAGAATCTGAACACTCTTTTCCCTGTATGATCTTTGTATTTCTCCAGCAGATCGGAAATAAACGGGGGTACATCTACGTGAATTTCCGCGTTATCTCTACGTCTAGTTCTTGTTTTCTCTCTGAAATACTGAATCGTATTATTGCTTATCTTATCACAGCTATATAAGTCAGCAGAATTCATTCCTATCAGACAGAAAGACAAGATAAATACATCTTTTGCAAGATTATATCTGCAATTTTGCTCTACATTTTTCCTGGCGTTATGCCGCATTATGTAGGGTAAATCATAAATTGCTTTTATTGTTTGCGGTGATAATGCCCTTTTTCTTGTAGTCTCTTCTTTGGGAACCTTAAACTTCATGAATGGAGACCAAGGTATTAGTATTACTCCTTTCTCTTCATCGTTATATTTTAATTTAGCCTCCTTATGCAAATGCCGAATACATGCGGTATAGTTAGATAACATTCTATTGGTTGTGATACGCTTTCCTTTTTTTATAGCTTCTAAATTGGATTTCTCCTTTTTTTCTATCAGAAACTTCGAATAATTAACCAGCATTGAATAGGTTATTTCAGAAATAGATATAATATCTCTTTTCATAAAGTTGATTAATGACTGAAGCATGCCTTTGTAGTTAGAAGCAGTTCCATTTTTACCTTGTTTTTCAAGATTGTTTATATAGTCCTTTGCAAAAGATACAAAATCAATATCTTTCTTTTTGTATTCTTCCTTTTGGTTCAAATAATCGACCAATTCATCTATTGACATATTATCTATAGTAAGAGCGATCTTGCTACATTTATTACGATAATAATTGATAATCTCATTGCACTGATCTATCTTTTCCTGATTTTTTATCTTGAAATTCTTGACCGTCAAATCTTCTTGGTTTACATATATAGAGGTTGGCAACCTTCGAACAACCCTGTTATGAGTTATCCGAATTTTTACATTCCAGGTCTTATCTTTTCTTTTTTGGTGCTTTTGCACTTCTGCTTTAAATGTAGCCATAATTTCATATGTATTTTTTATGCTTTTCTTTTTCGAGCAACAATAGAGCAACAATTTCAAGCAAAAGTAGCGTTTTAAATCAAAAGTAACAAAATAAAAGGGCTATAAATCATTTTAGACTTATAACCCTATTTATTTATAATCATCTGAAAATCAACACAAATAACTAATAATCAGACCTTATTTTTGTGGAGCGGTAAGCGAGACTCGAACTCGTGACCCTTAGCTTGGGAAGCTAACCAATAAAACAATATAATCATATGTATAACAAATACTTACAACAACACATTAAAAGAAAAAGAGCAACAATAGAGCAACTTTATCCAAATTAGAAACTTTCCTCTTTTTATTCAGGTAAATATAAGAAATATTTTATAGAATAGAAACAAATTGACCAAAATACAAAAAGGCAGCTTATTCGGCTACCCTTTTTATTTTTAATCCTATCTATTTTCCCGTGATTGAAAATCCCAAATCAATCAATTATTATCGATTTTATTTTGCAGTTCCGTTTTTTATGCGTATGTTTGCAATGTTCAAATCTTATTGCGGTACGAAGCCGCAAACATAGCGGCATTTTTTGTGCCCATACATATATAGTGTATCTTAAAATATTATAGATATAACTGCGCCGTGTCGTGGAGTAGAAATACCCACGGAGTTTTGCAATAAGAACTTGAACAACACGTAGCGCAGTTTTTTTATTGTTCAAATCTTATTGTTATGGAAGAATTAAAACTATTCCAATCGCCCGTATTTGGGCAAGTACGTACCGTAGTAACAAACGGTCAAGTTATGTTTGCCGCAACAGATGTTGCAAAGTGCTTAGGATATGTCAATCCCCAAAAAGCAATTCGTGACCATTGCAAACAAGAGGGGGTGAACGAAATGGACACCCCCACAGAAAATCAACATGGTAGCATAGTGATGCAACGGATGAAGTTTATAACTAAAGGCAATGTAGTCCGGTTAGTTGCCAGTTCTAAATTACCACAAGCCGAAAAAGTAGAAAGCTGGATTTTCGATGAAGTAATCCCCACTGTATTAGAAACTGGCGGCTACATCGCCACCAAATCAGAAGACACCCCTGAAGAAATCATGGCACGTGCTCTCACCATCGCACAAGCCACCCTTGCAAAGCGTGAAGAACGGCTAAAGCAACTCGAAGCCGAAACAGAACAACAACAAGCCACCATTGAGTTGCAAGAAAAGGAAATCAAGCAGGCGGCCCCTAAAGTCAACTACTACGACACCCACCTGCAATCGGTAAACACTCTGACCACTACACAGGTAGCCAAAGAGATAGGTATGAATGCGGAGAAGCTTAACTGCAAGCTTAAAGAGCTTGGAATACAATACAAACAATCCGACCAATGGCTTCTGAAAACTCCGTATGACAGGTGGGGAATGCACGATGTAAGAACCAACATTTTCACAAGTGAAAGAGGTAATACCCACACCAACACATATACGGTCTGGACGCAGAGAGGCAGGCGCTTTATAATTGCTCTGTATGAGAACGGGTGGGATGTAAAGAAAGCCATCAAGCAGATAAAAGGTGAGCTGAATACAGCAGCATAACCCTTCCCCCTCCTAATTCATTTACAGCAGTCCGTTTCAATGCCGGACAGCCACAACTATATCCAAAAATAAAACGAATCACACGAATCACACTAATAAAAATATATCACTATGGACTTATACGAAATTTTACTGCAAAGAATTGTATTACTGACTGATGAATACTTGCAGTTAAAGGAAAGGGTTAAGGAGTTGGAGAACGAGACAAGAATAAAGAACTCAACGGCTCCAAGGATAATAAAGATGAGAATAGAGAAAGCAAAATAAGTTAGTGTCAGGGGCTTCGGTCCGGCACATTAGTTGACGCCAATCAGCGGGAAAGGGGAGCTATCAAATCCCCTTTTCTATTTTCTCCTTAAACAATCTCAACTGATCTATACTAGGATGAAAAGTAGGATTCTCCCAGTTCCTAGAGATAACTGAAATCATTGAATCCAGATACTTACCGCAGTCGAGAATCTTCGCACATTTATCCAATTGGAACTCTCCGGAAGGATATTTCTTGTTGTCAAGAACATCCTTAGCCCATGTCAGTAACTCATTCACCGAGTCGTGGTTGTATTTATTTTCCTCCGCCATAATAACTTTGTTTTCGGCAAAGGTATAAAAAATCCCGGCATATTTAATACACCGGGAGGATTCCATTTTAAAGAGGCAGTTATAAATGGAAGGAGCTATTTTACTTCTTTATTTTTAGCCTTAAGAAAATAAGAGACTATTAAAACAACAGTTCCTCCAGCAAATATAGTCCCGATTGTTTCTTGACCGATAGTTATTAAATAGAATGAGAAACCAACAAATATAAGTACTATAATAAAAGCCATTACCAAAGCTGTGAAATTATACCAATGCGTATGTCTAAAATCACTTTTGGCTATTTTCATTCTATCTTCGTTAAATTTGATACGGGCATCCTGTTCCATCTCTGTACGCTTCATGATCCATGGAATAATATCCTTAGATACATTATTCAGTTTTGTTAATTCATCGGCAGATGGAAGAAGGTTATCGTCATAGACCGTATTTTGCTCCAGTGTTAAACCGGTCTTATCACATACTTTATTTTGTTCCGCTTTCTTTGCCATTATAGAGCAGGTTCAAATTTAATTTTAGCTTCTCTAGTTGCTTTATTAAAGTCTCTATTAAAAGAAGACACATCTTCTTTCATGTTCTTCTTATCATAGTCTGTGCCATAATAATCAAGTTTTTTCAAGGAATCGTTGATTTCTTTTACAATCTGTTCCTCACTTGCTTTTTTCGGAAGTAAGGAACCTTGCATAGATTTAGTGATTGCTTTTATAAACTTTTTCATATATATTAACCCCTTTCTGTTATACTAAAAACAGAATTTATAGCGAATTTGTTCTGCAAATAAACAAATAATCAACCAAAACTGCAAAAATACAATTGAAATTTGCCGTTAAAAGGTCAAACTTTAACTATTCCGGAAGTTTTTAACAAAAATCCCCGACTACATAGTCAGGGACAAACACAAAGATATAACCCTTGCAATAATCGCAAGAGGAATCAGCCAGTATAGCCACTTTTCTAGGCGTTCCATAGCATTACTAGCAGAAGCCGGCAGAAATCCGAGTGGTATCGGTCGTCTGCTTGTGAAATCAAATCATCTATGTAGTCTTTTTCTCTCATTTTCGCCTGTATTTCTGACAAAATGCCCCTTAATATCTTCGGCATAAGTTCTTCCTGCAATGTTCACACAAGAAGTTCTTCGCTATTGGAAACATCTTCTGACCTACCTCACCGGAAAGATATTGGGCTTCCTCCCCGTAAGGATCAATATTGAATACCTGTGAGATATGCCGGCACAAGTGCCCTTTTTCGTGGTCCCATGAGTTTTGAAACTCTCCCGGGGAAGAAGTGAGAGCAATTACCATCACAGTCTCACGGTCCTCAAAGTTCGAATAAGTAAGACCGGTATTGAGAACCCCGGAAGAGAGGTTTCTGTATGCCTGTTTGAAATCCTCTCCTCTACAACCGATACGGTGAAGTGCGCATAGAATATCACTGGTCCAGTAAGTCGTTACGGCATAGTACACCTTAACTATCCAATCATATTTCGGTATGTAGAAATCTTGAACTATCATAATCAGAGCATATCATCCCATATTATAGGTGTGCCGCTTCCGAT
>ENA-OURU01002156-OURU01002156.1-human-gut-metagenome-genome-assembly--contig:-NODE-2156-length-20518-cov-5.162928_pt1 | contig 20518 bp, 18 predicted proteins | sample MGYA00242137_ERZ509064 | MGnify/ENA primary metagenome ERZ509064 (study PRJEB26280, sample SAMEA2338777) | human gut metagenome | biome: human gut; feature: human-associated habitat; material: faeces...
AGGTTGCGTGAGCAGATTTGATGGATCAAATTCCCCGTTGCAAGGTTGCGTGAGCAGATTTGATGGATCAAATTCCCCGTTGCAAGGTTGCGTGAGCGGATTTGATGGACCAAATTCCCCGTTGCAAGGTCGCGTGAGCAGATTTGATGGACCAAATTCTCCGTTGCAAGGTTGCGTGAGCGGATTTGATGGATCAAATCACCTGTTGCAAGTGTGTGTGTACGGGTAGATTTGATCTATCAAAACAGCTACCGCAAGTTTATGAGGGCATTCCGGAAAAGAGAAGGAATGAAAGCGAATGATGCACGGGGCATCAAACGTGGCAGGAGGATACAAAAACAGAGGCATGAAGGTTTTAACGTCTTCGTGCCTCTGTTTCGTATAAATGCTTTTATTTCGGATGAATCCGAATATTGACTGTTTACATCAGCTTATTCAATGATGGTAATCCAGCCGTAATTATCCGGTTCATCACCATATTGGATGGCCCGCAATTTGTGATACAAGGTTTCGCAAACAGGACCAGGTTTACCGTCTTTCGCGATAACATAGGATTTATTCTCGTCCAAGTCGTCAATTTGTGAGATCGGAGCGATTACGGCAGCAGTACCGCATTCAGCAGCTTCGTCGAATGTCGCGATTTCTTCCAATGGAACAGGACGGCACTCTACAGTCAAGCCCATGTCGGCTGCCAGCTGTTGCAAGCTCTTGTTCGTGATAGAAGGTAGGATAGAATGAGATTTCGGAGTGATATAACTATTTCCACGGATACCGAAGAAATTGGCCGGACCACATTCATCGAGATATTTCTTTTCTTTTGGATCCAGATACAACACAGCCGCATATCCTTTTGAGTGTGCAATTTCGCCTGCTACCAAGCTGGCAGCATAGTTACCACCCACTTTGATCGTACCTGTTCCGTTAGGAGCAGCACGGTCGTATTCACGCAAGATACAAACCTTAGACGGCTGGAATCCACCTTTGAAGTAAGGACCAACCGGAGTAACGAATACAACGAACATATATTCAGGAGCCGGTTTTACACCTACTTGTGCACCTAAACCCAACATCAACGGGCGAATATACAAAGCTGCACCACTTTCGTAGGGAGGAACAAAGCGTTCGTTCAGTTTTACGACTTTGCGGATTGCTTCTTCAAACATTTCAACCGGAAGTTCAGCCATCTTGATACCACGGCTGGAAGATTGCATACGTTTTGCGTTTTCATCCATACGGAATACACGAATCTTTCCGTCTTTTCCACGGAAAGCCTTTAATCCTTCGAATGATTCTTGTCCGTAATGCAGACAAGTAGCTGCCATGTGGATGTTTAATATTTCAGAAGAACAAACTTCCAGTTCTCCCCATTTTCCGTCTCGATAATAACATCTGACATTGTAATCCGTTTTGATATAGCCGAATCCCAATTCAGACCAATTTAAATTTTCCATGATTTCTTAGTATTTGATTTTGTTGCAAAGGTATTATTAAATAGTATAAATTGTTCTTTTTCGCTTACGTTTTTTAAGCCTTTGGGCATTTTATAGGAATTTGTTTTACGATGTGACTGAAAACGGATACAAATTCGTATTTTTGTGAAAAAAAAGAGAAGATGAACGTAGTAGATTTGATTAATAGCCATCAAGGAACAGCATTTACCTTCGAGATTCTGCCTCCGCTGAAAGGAAACAGTATCCAAAAGGTGTACCAAGTTATTGATAAGCTTCGTGAGTTTGACCCGAAGTACATTAATATAACATCACATCATAGCGAATACATTTATAAACCTCAGCCCGACGGAAGTTTGCGTAAAGTGAATATCCGGAAACGTCCGGGTTCGGTAGCTATTGCTTCAGCTATTCAGAATAAATACGGTATTCCGGCAGTACCTCACATTATTTGTAAGGGTTTCACAAAGGATGAAACTGAGTATGCCTTGATTGATTTGAATTTCTTGGGTGTACATAATTTGTTGCTTTTGCGTGGTGATATCAAGACTCTCGAAGTAGAACAACATCCGGAACAATATCATGAGCATGCAACCGATTTGCAACAGCAGGTGAATCGTTTTAATGAAGGAATTGCATTAGATGGTTCGCGTATCGAAGGTATTGATACACCATTTTCGTATGGCATGGCTTGTTATCCGGAAAAGCATGAGGAAGCACCTAATATGGATTCCGACATTTATTATTTGAAGGAAAAAGTGAAGAACGGAGCCAGTTATTTGGTAACTCAGATGTTCTTCGATAACGAAAAGTTCTATGCTTTTGAGGATCGTTGTCGGAAAGAAGGCATAAACGTACCAATTATTCCAGGGATCAAACCTATTGTATTTCGTAATCAACTGACGGTATTACCGCGTGTGTTCCGTTCTGATATTCCAGAACCTTTTGCTGCCGAATTACGTAAATGTAAAACAGACGATGAGGCTAAGGAAGTTGGTGTAGAATGGTGTATCCAACAGTGTAAGGATTTGATTGCACATGGTGTTCCCAGTTTGCATTTCTATACCATGATGGCTTCTGAAAGTGTACGTCGGGTAGCTAAAGAGATATATTAAATCAGTTGACAAAGTTTTCTTTAAAACATAACATCATGAAACATCTATTTATTGCTGCCTTGTGTTTGGCAGGCTTTATGCAAGTAGTTGCTCAAGAACCTTTGAAAGATTGGGCTAATTTCGGAAGATATAAAGAGGCTAATGCTGCTGTTCAGCAACCCGTAAAAGCAGTCTTTATGGGTAATTCGATAACAGATGGCTGGCCTTCTGCTGATCCGGATTTCTTTACTAAGAATGGATATGTAGGACGTGGAATAGGTGGACAAGTATCTGCTCAAATGTTGATGAGATTCCGTCAGGATGTGATTAATCTGAAACCTCAGGCTGTTGTTATCCTGGCAGGAACCAATGACTTGGCCCATAATGATTATGCCGTGACTCCAGAACAAACATTTGATAATGTGGTTTCCATGGTTCAGTTGGCACAAGCCAATGGTATCCAAGTGATATTATGTTCTACGTTGCCGGCTTATCAATTTGGTTGGAGGCCAGAATTGAAACCGGCAGAGGATATTAAAGCTTTTAATAAGAAAGTGAAAGCTTATGCCGATGCTCATGATATTCTTTATGTTGATTATCATTCTGCGATGAAGGATGAACGAGATGGTTTACCGGAAAAGTATTCGAAAGATGGTGTGCATCCAACTCTGGAAGGTTACAAAGTGATGGAAAAACTGGTGCAAGAGGCTTTACAGAAAGTAGTGAAATAAAGCGTTGCTCATTCTTGGCCTGCTCAAAATAGAATCGCGTGGAGTTTACAATCGACACAAACAATAAAGAATTTCAGGAAGCACTTCAATTGATTTCTTTTACCCGTCAGTCTGTTTTCTTGACTGGAAAGGCAGGGACGGGTAAATCTACTTTCCTGAAATATATTTGTCAGCACACAAAGAAAAAGTATGTAGTGTTGGCTCCAACCGGAATTGCTGCCATCAATGCCGGAGGGATGACTTTGCATTCGTTCTTTAAATTGCCTTTTCGTCCTATGCTTCCTGATGATCCAGACTTGAGTTTGAAGAATGGGCGTATCTTTGACTTCTTTAAATATAATAAGGAACGTCGGAAGATTCTCGAAGAGGTTGAGTTGGTAATCATCGATGAGATCTCGATGGTAAGAGCTGATATCATTGATTGTGTCGATCGGATTCTGCGGGTTTATTCGGGTAATATGCGTTTACCTTTTGGTGGAAAACAATTGCTTTTTGTCGGAGATGTTTTCCAGTTAGAGCCTGTTGTCCCGTCTGATCAGCGAGAAATCTTAAATCTTTTCTATCCGAATCCTTTTTTCTTTTCGGCACGTGTGTTTCAGGAAATTCATCTGGTCCCGATTGAATTACAAAAGGTTTATCGTCAAAGAGATCCTATATTCATTGATATCCTGGATAAGATTCGTACGAATGTAGTCAGGCAGCCGGATTTGAATGTATTGAATGGACGTTGTTTTCCTCAATTTGAGCCGAAGAACGAAGATATGTATATCACGTTGGCAACACGTCGGGATCAAGTAGATTATATCAATGAACGGAAACTGGAAGAATTACCGGGTGAAGAATTTGTCTCGAAAGGAGTGATCAATGGTGATTTTCCTGAATCTTCATTGCCTACAGCCTTGAATTTATCCATTAAAGAACAGGCACAGGTGATTTTTATTGAAAATGATCGGGATCGGCGTTGGGTGAATGGAACGATTGGCATGGTCTCTGGTATTGATGAAGATGGTAATGTATATGTTCTGTTGGAGAATGGAAAAGAATATTTGGTAGAACGTTCTTCGTGGGAGAATTGTAAGTATAAATATAATGAGGAAGAGAAACGGATCGAAGAGGAAATTATTGGTACGTTTGAACAACTTCCAATTCGTTTGGCTTGGGCAATAACGGTACATAAAAGCCAAGGGCTGACTTTTAGCCGTGTCGTGGTAGATTTAAGTGGAGGCGTTTTTGCCGGTGGACAAACCTATGTGGCATTAAGCCGTTGTACCTCATTGGAAGGTTTGGTACTGAAGTCTCCTATTGTTTTACGAAATATATTTATCAGAAAAGAGATTGTTGATTTTAGCCGTCAGTTTAACGATAGGCGACTTATTGAGCAAAGCTTGCAGGAAAGTGAGGCTGAAATGCTTTATGTCAAAGCTGCTCAGAACTTTGATAAGCGGAATATGGCAGAGGCTGTCAGTGCATTCGCTTCAGCTGTCAAGAAACGGAATGAAATGGAGAATCCTTCTGTTCAGCGTTTGATCCGTCTGAAGCTTCAACGGTTAGTGAACCAAAAGGAGAAGATCAAAGCTTTACAAGAAGAGTTGCATGAGATGCGAACCGTCATGAAAGAATATGCTCATGAATATTATCTGATGGGTAATGAATGTGTCACCAAGGCTCATGATTTGGAAGCAGGTCTCCGATGTTTTGACAAAGCTCTTAAGATGAATCCGAATTATGTAGATGCCTGGGTACGGAAAGGTGTGACATTATTCGATATGGGTGACAACTATGAAGCATTGGTCTGCTTTAATAAGGCGGTAACTTTGGATTCGCAGTCATTCAAGGCTCGCTATAACCGAGGAAAAACATTTTATCTTCAGGGGAATTATGAAGAAGCTTTAGCCGATTTTATTAAAGCCTCTCAAGTAAAGCCGGAACATATTGCAACACATGAATATCTGGCTGATTTATTTCATTTGGCAGGCGATGAGGATATGTCAGAAAGACATTCTCTTTTAGCAGAGAAATTACGCTTGAAGGGGAAAAAGAAGAAAAAGTAAAGAGCCAATCATGTAGAAAATATTTGGCTGTTTCGAAAGTTTTGTATTATTTTGTTATCAGATTCAATGGAAAATGCCTTATAAAAACAGAATTTATTATTTAATTTATTGCTAACTAAATATTTTATTGTATGAAAAAAGTACTTATGTTAATCAGTTTGGTGTGTGCTTTTACCAGTGTAAGCGCACAAGAAGGAGGACATGTCGCTCCGGAATGTACAGAATGGTATTCTCCGCAGCCTCCTAAAGTTCAACCTGGAGATAAACCTGGTAATCCGCCATCAGATGCCATCGTTTTGTTCGATGGAAAAGATTTGTCTAAATGGGTTTCATTGGAAGATGGAAAGAAAGTGGATGCCAAATGGAAAGTAGAGGATGGTGCCATGGTTGTCGTTCCTGGAACCGGAACAATTCAGACAAAAGAATATTTTGGCGATTGCCAGTTGCATATTGAATTTAAAACTCCGAAACCAGGTCCAAATAATACTTTACAGATGAAAGGTAACAGTGGTATCTTCTTGCAGAGTATCTATGAAGTACAAGTGCTGGATGGAGAAGATAACCCAACATACGTAAATGGTATGGTTGGAAGTATTTATAAACAGCAGGCTCCTGCTGCCAATGCATTTACTGGAACCGAAAAGTGGCAGGTATATGATATCTATTGGAAAGCTCCTCGTTTTGGAACAGATGGAAAGATGGAATCTCCGGCTATGGTTACAGTGGTGTTGAACGGTATTCTGATTCAAAATAATTATATTCTGAAAGGAAATACACCGTATATTGGTTTCCCGACATACAAGCCTCACGGACGTTTGCCTCTTTTGTTGCAAGATCATGGTGTTCCTGTTGCTTATCGGAATATTTGGATTCGTAATTTATAAATCAGATAAGGCAGTTGTCAGGTACGACTGTTGAATCTTTTTCAGAGTATGTTACAAATGGTATGCCTTGAATGGCTATATTTGTAACATACTTTTTTGTTACAGGAAAGTTTGATCCTAGACAGTCATGGATGAAACTAAAAGTGTGGAAACTCAAAACTTATAAACGTAAATATATGGATACTCAACGCATAACAAGTAATTGGATTCAGGAACTGAAACCGAATGAAATCTTTGTATTTGGCAGTAATCTGGAAGGACAACACGGCGGTGGTGCCGCTTTGTTGGCATATCGGAAGTGGGGTGCTGTCTGGGGACAAGGTGCAGGCTTGCAAGGTCAGACTTATGGTATTCCAACAATGCATGGCGGAGTAGAAGCGATTCGTCCGTATGTAGATGAATTCATCGCTTTTGCCAAAGCTCATCCTGAATATATCTTTCTGGTAACTGAGATAGGTTGTGGTATTGCTGGTTTTGAACCTGCGGAAATTGCTCCTTTGTTTCAAGACGCCATTCCCGTCGGGAATATTTATCTTCCCAAACGGTTCTGGCAAATCTTGAATGCTTGATTAGTCCTTTTGTGGAATCGGACAACTGAACTGATAGTTTCCGGACGGAATTTCTAGCCAACAGTGGTCCGATTCTTCCCGTATGATTTGTATGAGGGAAGAGGAAGCGATACTTTCCCCGCTTTCTTTTATTAATTGAGATTTATTGGGAATGAACACCTGAGCTTTCGTATTGGCTGGAATATGTACTTGAAGCGTATAGATTCCATTTTCCTTTTTCCATTGACAGGTGATTTTCCCGCGTGATGATTCATAGCTACTATTTACCCATTGTGGATCGCCGCTCGCCTGAGGATGGATACATATTTGTTTAAATCCGGATGACAAGGCTTTGATTCCTGCCAGCGATTGATACATCCATTCTCCGACACTACCGAACATCGGGTGATTATGGGAAAAGACATTGTCTGAATATTTCCATGTTTCCCATAAGGTTGTTGCGCCTGAAGATAACATATGGCCCCAGCCTGGAAAATCTGTTTGTGTAGCCATCTGATAGGCAATGTCATTTAAGTTCAGATCACTTAAGACGGTAAGTACGATTGGTGTACCGAAAATACCAGAGGTAATATGGTTGTTCCGGTCGGAAATCGCCTGAACTAATTGTTGGATTACTTTTGTTTTTATGTCTTCAGGAATAAGTCCGTAGTATAAACCGAAGGCTTGTTCTGCAGGTGTTCCGTTACCAATCTTTCCTGTACTGGTTTGAACAAACTTTTGGATGAATGCTGCCTTGATTTGCTGAGCGAGTGATTCATATTGTTGCTGATCAGCCTTCCGGTTGGTGAGTTGGGCAAATTCCGTTATCAAAAGGACATGATGATAAAAGTGCGCAGTGGCAAATAATGCTGGAATACGTTGGTCCAGACTTTCGTGGTCATTAATGCAGCGGTCAATCATATAATCCTCCGCTTTTGAGGCAAGGAAATCTACTTGCTTTTTGAGTTGAGGATAATAATTCTCAATAATTCGTTTATCACCATAATATTCGTAAAGCTGTTTTTGCAGGAAAGCGAAAGCCAGTTGCCAACCAATCGGACCCGAGCCGTCTCCCAAACCTTGATCGGCTATCCCATTATAAGGTGCTGTTTCTGTAAATCCGCCTAAAGGACGCTGATCGTTGGCAAAGTCCCGGATTGCTTTGGCATAGAAATTATGCATGTCATAGAAATAACAGAAAGTACGCGAAACACCTACAATATCACCTCCGTATCCAAACTTTTCACGAGCCGGACAATCCGATTCTACACTGAACACATTGCTGAGAAATGTATAATCCAAAACGCGGTGTAAGCGATTGAGCAATTCGTTTGATGATGAAAACTCTCCCGTGGCTTTCAGGTCTGCACTTAATCGGATTCCTTCAATATTATCTAATGTAGGTCTGCCCGGCCAACCTGTGACTTCGATGTATCGGAATCCATGGAATGTGAATTGAGGCATCCAGATTTCCTCTCCTTCACCTTTTAATATATAGGTATCTTCCTGCCATGCTGTTGGTGGAGCTCCTGCTGATTCCTGGTTCGCATTCCAAACGGTTTTATGTTGGCCGGCAACGGATGTCATCACGTTTAGGCTTCCGTCTGAATAGACATCTTCTCCGTAACGGATGGTAATACGTGTTCCTTTCGGTCCTTTTACTTTAATACGGGCAACGCCTGCCATGTTCTGTCCGAGGTCGAAGACAAATTCACCTTGTCGTGTTTCCGTCATGCGGGTTGGACGAATTATTTCACGGATGCGTATGGGTGGTTGCATTTGAGCGGTCAGTTTTCCTTGCGGAGGCGTTGGAACTGGAATCGCCTGTTTCCAAGATGAAGCATTGAACGTTGGTTTGTCCCAATCTTTGATTTCTTTGCGGGCATCATATTTTTCTCCCAGATAGACATTATTACGTAGAATAGGACTATCGGCGAAGGTCCAGCTGGAATCCGAATAAATCCATTCTTGTTTCCCGTTTTCGTAAGTGATCAATAGTTGGGCTTTCAAACAAGGTTGTCCAATGGTCAGGTATTCTCGCAAGTTTTTGAATATCGGCATAGGAATTGGATTATAAAAGCCATTACCTAAAACGACACCCAGACAATTCTTACCGGTTTGGAGCATCTCGATAATATCATACGTACTGTATAGGATTTCTTTGTCATAATTCGTCCATCCGGGATCAAGTCTTCTGTCACCGATTCGTTGACCGTTCAGGCTAGCTTCATAATATCCGATACCGGCTATGTACAAGCGAGCTGATTGAATACCGTCTTTTGCCTGAAAAGTTTTTCGGAATAGGGGAGCAGGATTGTCTTTGTAGAAGTCATTCGGATCAGAAGGAGCCTGACTTCCATCATAGATCCACGATGCTTTCCAATCGTCGGCTTTTAACATGGCTGTTTCCCACCAGGCCGTTTCGCTCCAATCGGATGCTTCTCCTTGTTGGTTGTAAACCCTTACTTTCCAATAGTAACGGGTAAATGATTTCAGTTTTTTCCCGGCATAGGGAATCAATAAGGTTTCATCACTTTTTATCCGTCCACTGTTCCAGACATCAGCTTTCCCTTTTTCCAGCTTTTCCTGGTCGGTCGAAACCAGAATCTCATAAGCTGACTGATATTGATTTCGTTCGTCTGACTCCAACTTCCAGCTTAACAAAGGTTGTGGCTGGTCGATTCCCAATGGATTTTGAATATGTTCGCATGTCAGATGGAACACTTTTAATGAAGCTGCCTGGCAGATACACGCATAAAGCAGCCAACCGATAAGCAGAGAAAATTTTTTCATTTGAGTATGTTGTTAGGTGATTCTATACAAAGAAATGGAAAATAAGACAATCAGACTTTATAAATTTGATAGAAGATTTATCAAAAATGGAAGTTAGGGTGTTGTTAATATATTTCCTTTATCGGGATGTATGGATCAAAAAGATAGGAAAACTTAAATCAAGAGAGCAAGACAATATATAACAAAAAAGGGATATGATTAATAATTACCATATCCCCATTTCATCAGTTCCAATTTACCGATCAAAGTCAAGCAATTGGAAGAGAGTTTCATCCATTTAGAAACCAACCTTTTCATACTTTTACTTTTAAATCAACCTTTTGACGTTTCTAAAGAAGATTCTGTCAAAATAAAAACCTAAAAAATACATCAACGAATCAACCAATCTAAAATCGAAAACCTACCTCTTAAAAACCTTATTCGAATCTTCTTTCTCTCGTTTACCTAAACAATCTTTTGCCATTTACAAAGTCCTGAATTTCTTTAGTGTACTAAAGTAGTCCGAACTTGTTTTCTTAACAATGACGCTTCATTGTTGTTATGAAAGAACCTTTTCTAACTTCTTCTTTGTGCTTAACGGTTATGTTTTACGACACAAAAGTACTGTCTAATTTGATATGTTGTATATGTGTTTCGTGTTTTTTTTAGTGTAAAAAGCTTTTCTTGATATAAGGCAAAAAATAGGCTTATTAAAATGTTTTAGTATAAAAGAGAAACAAGCCACGTAAAATCTCTGTAAATTTGAACGCTTTTTTACCTCATTTATATTGTTGAATCAAACAGACGAAAAATCCATGTTAGAAGATATTTTGAAGTATAATCGGGAATTTGTTGAACGCAAAGGGTATGAGAAGTATATAACCAATAAATATCCGGATAAGAAAATAGCCATTGTTTCGTGTATGGACACACGGTTGACGGAACTTTTGCCTGCAGCTTTGGGCTTGAAGAATGGTGATGTGAAGATCATCAAAAATGCAGGCGGAACAATTTCTCAGCCTTTCGATAGTGTAATCCGTAGTTTGCTGGTAGCGATTTATGAATTGGGTGTGACTGAAATTATGATTATCGGTCATACAGATTGCGGTGTTCAGCATATGGACAGTGACATGATGATTCATCACATGATGGAACGTGGTATTTCGAAAGATCATATTGATATGATGCGTTATTGCGGGATCGATTTCGAATCGTGGTTGAGCGGTTTCGACGATACCGAGAAGGCTGTTCACGAATCTGTTGAGCTGGTACAGCATCATCCGTTGATTCCTTCCGACATAGTAGTGCGCGGTTTTATTATGAATTCCGTTACTGGTGAATTGACTCAGTTATAATCGAAGTAAAATCTTTTGTAAAATCTATATATCATGAATAGGAAATGGCTTTTAGGTACGTTGCTTAGTGTTGGAATGGTTCCGACTTTTGCAGCGGATTATACGAATATTATTTTGGTGAATCTGGATGATGTGGGTTTCGGCGACTTTTCTTGTAACGGTGCTTATGGTTACAAGACACCGCAAATCGACTTATTGGCGGCGCAGGGAGTCCGCTTTACGCATTTCCTGGCTGCCCAGCCTATCAGTGGAGCTTCGCGAGCCGGATTGCTGACGGGTTGCTATCCGAACCGCATTGGCTTTTCCGGTGCTCCCGGTCCTGATTCAAATTATGGGATTCATCCGGATGAAATGACTTTGGGTGAAGTCTTGAAGCAGAAAGGTTATAGTACGGCTATCTTTGGAAAATGGCATTTGGGAAGCCAGCATGCTTTCCTTCCGTTACAGAATGGTTTTGACGAATATTACGGTTTGCCTTACTCGAACGATATGTGGCCGTTTCATCCGCAGCAGGGTGAGATATTCAATTTCCCGGATCTTCCTACCTACGACGGGAATGAGGTGGTAGGTTATAATACGGATCAAAGCTGTTTTACGACTGATTATACGACGCGTTCCATTCAGTTTATCCGGAAAAACAAGAATAAGCCTTTCTTCCTTTATCTGGCACATAGTATGCCTCATGTTCCGTTGGCTGTATCTGATAAATTTAAAGGTAAGAGTGAGCAGGGACTTTTCGGGGATGTGATGATGGAAATAGACTGGAGTATCGGAGAAGTCTGGAAGACGGTGAAGGAACTGGGTTTGGAAGAACAGACGCTGATTGTGATTACTTCCGACAATGGTCCGTGGGCGAATTATGGAAATCATGCCGGTTCGGCTGGCGGATTACGGGAAGCAAAAGCTACAACCTTCGACGGCGGAAACCGGATTCCTTGTATTATGTATTGGAAAGGACATACGCAGGCCGGAACGATTTGCAATAAGTTGGCTTCCAACATTGATTTGCTTCCTACTTTTGCCGAGATTGCCGAAGCTCCGTTACCTCCCAGAAAGATTGATGGCGTCAGTATCCTGCCTTTGATTGAAGGCGATGAACAGGCCAATCCGCGGGAATCGTTTGTATATTATTATAATCGGAATGATTTGGAGGCGGTAACCGATGGTGAATTTAAACTGGTCTTTCCGCATAAATACGTAACCTACGGAGCTTATGCTCCGGGCAACGACGGAAAACCCGGTAATCTGGCAACTGTCGAACTGCGTGCCAGCGAACTGTATGATTTGCGACGTGATCCCGGAGAACGTTACAATGTGCTGCATCAGTATCCGGAACGGGCTGCCAAGTTGATGAAGATCTCCGACGAAAAGCGTAAGGAACTAGGCGATAACCTGACGCGTGCCAAAGGAACCGAGGTGCGTGAACCGGGATTGGTAGCTGGAAAAGAACGGAAAGATTTATAAGAGAAGTGTAATCGACGGGTGATTGTCGTTGGTTTCTCGTAGGGTTTTAATTTTTTGACAGATGTGCTAAAGCTTTTCCATATATGTCAAAAAGCTTTAGCACATATATGGTAAAGCTTTACGACAGCTGTCAAAAATATGAAAACCGGTATATTTCGGGCTGGAAGGTCATCGTTTCGTTGATAAAAGATCTGATGCGGAAGGCTGGCTCAAGAGCATTTCAGGTCCTGACATTGGCAAGAGACTGATTCGAATTCGATGGTACTGTGTGAAATTCCTGCCGAGAGGAAAATTTGTTTGATACGGGGCTTGACCGACTCCATTTCTGCAATATTGTTCAAAACAATATGGACCGTGGCGGCATTCTCGGTAGTACTGATTCCCCAGATATGCAGGTGATGCCAGCTTTTGACTTGAGGAAGGGCTTCGATTTCCTGCTGAATGTTTTCCAGATGTACCGACGATGGAACGGCATCGATGGAGAGAAACAGACTTTCCTTCAGCAAGCCAAAGGTGGAAAACAAGATGACTGCGGCAATGAGCAGACTGATGATTGAATCAATCCAGTTCCAACCCGTGTAACTGATCAGGATACCCGAGATAACAACTCCTACGGAAACGAGAGTATCCATCATCATGTGGAGAAATGCTCCTTGTACGTTCAAATCTTTCTTTCGGTCTCGCATTAATAGCCAAGTAGTCAGTCCGTTGATGAGAATACCAATGCCGGCTGTCCAGCTGATGGCTTCGCCCGATACCGGTTCGGGATGTTTCAGTTTATAAATACTTTCAATCAGAATGGCACCTACGGCAACCAGTAGAATCACGGCATTGACCAGCGAAATCAGAATTGTAGCTTTCTTGTATCCATAGGTAAAATGATGGGTGGCATGGAGTTTTGCCATCCGAAACGCAATCAGTGCCAGCAACAGACTGAATACATCACTCAGGTTGTGGCCTGCATCGGAAAGTAAGCCCAATGAATTGTAGATAAATCCGACACCTGCTTCGATAACGACGAACAACAAGTTGAGCGCGATGCAGAAGATGAATATTTTGTTCAGCGAAGCCGGCACCAAGTGGTGCTCGTGATGATGTGTATGTTCGTGATGGTTTGCCATTTCTCGTTTGTTTAATTGTATATATTCGTTTCTAACCCAAGCAAAAGTAGAAAGACCTACGTTGTTTTGCAATACCTATTTATGTGTATTTGCGTCGGTCTCGAAGTATTCTTCCAATGCAGTCAGACTGGTGTCTTTGAGTATGACTGTTTTATCTTGATCTAACAGATACATGGACGGGAAACCGAGAATATCATACAGCTCTTTCCCGTAGATTGCTTGTGATTCGTCCATTCCTATTTCCCACGACGGCTGCATCTGTTGTGCCATAGTTTGCCATAAGCGTTTGTTTTCTCCCGGATAAATGGCCAGGATGGTTAATTGCTTATCCGAGATTTGCTGATTGAGCTGCGTCATTTTCTCCAGACGTAGGATGACTTGGTGGCAATCGTCGCATTCCGGATCGAAGAAAAGGAGCAGGATGAGTGGAGTCTGCACTTCGGAAAGCTGGTGCCGGCTGCCATCGGGCTTCGTATAACTGAAGTCGGCTGCCATACTGCCTACTTTGTTTTTACTGACCGACTTCAACAGCATGGCAGGGCGCAGCTTGTCGTCATCGTTCAGCTTGTTTGAAGCCATCATCTTTTGGAGAACCGGAATAAAAAGTGCCTCGTTCCGCATCGGCGAAGTCGCATCGTAAAGATATTTCTCCAAAGTATTGTAAAAGAATAAGAATCCGTTGAGAGTAACGGATGCCTGATCCATCAGAGCCGACAACGAGTTTTCGGCTTCTGCTGCCGGAACCAGGCGGAAAAGATCTACGTAGTCGACCACAGCCTGTTCGACCATTTCCGGCTGGTTCATGAATTGTAGGCTGTCGGCAAACGAGAAACGGTCCCAGTAGTGCGCTACCAGATAAGAAGAACGCGACTCAACTGTCTGGAGTGTATCCGGAATGGCAGGAAGCGTAAAGCCGTTTGTTGCCGATTGGGCCATTAAATCAGAGGAAATAAACAAATGGCCGACAAGCCCGATTAATAGGGGTAATAGCTTATTCATAGAAGTCGAGTTTATGCGTTGTTTTTGCTTGTATGTTTATAGTTCCGACAAAAGTAATATTAAAACAGTTTGTTTGTCAAATAATATCGTACATTTGTCTATAAAATAAGGAAACAGTAAAAGATGATAGATCAACCTACCATAGACCGGATATTGGATGCTGCGAACATAGTGGACGTAGTTTCTGAATTCGTTACACTTCGGAAGAGAGGAGTTAATTATGTAGGGCTTTGTCCTTTTCACGATGATAAGTCTCCGTCGTTTTATGTTTCTCCGGCTAAGAATATATGTAAATGTTTTGCTTGTGGAGAAGGTGGAACGGCTGTTCATTTCATCATGAAGCATGAGCAGCTGGGGTATTTTGATGCGCTTCGTTTCCTGGCGAAGAAATATAATATAGAGATACAGGAGCGGGAATTGAGCGATGAAGAGAAACGCATCCGCAGCGACCGCGAAAGTATGTTCATTGTGAATGCCTGGGCACAGCAGTATTTCTCGCAAATGCTGCATGAACATGTGGAAGGTAAGACAGTCGGCATGCGGTATTTCATCGAGCGTGGTTTCCGCGAAGAAACCATTCGGAAGTTTCAGTTGGGATATAGTCTGGACCAGCGGGACGCTTTATACCAGCAGGCTTTGCGGAAAGGGTATAAGAAAGAATACCTGGAGAAAACCGGACTCGTGATTGCTTACGAGAACGGGAATGTGAATGACCGTTTCCGCGGACGTGTGATCTTTCCAGTCCATTCGTTGAGTGGAAAAGTCGTTGCCTTTGGCGGACGTGTTTTAAAGAAGGATGAGAAAACAGCCAAGTATGTCAATTCTCCTGAAAGTCCGATTTATCATAAGAGCAATGAACTGTATGGAATTTATTTTGCCAAGCAGGCCATTGTGAAAGCCGACCGTTGTTATTTGGTGGAAGGTTATACGGATGTGATTTCCATGCACCAGTCGGGCGTAGAAAATGTAGTGGCTTCGTCGGGAACAGCCCTGACACATGGACAGATTCGCCTGATTCATCGGTTTACCAATAATATTACGGTATTATATGATGGCGATGCTGCGGGTATTAAGGCTGCCATTCGTGGTATAGACTTGTTGCTCGACGAAGGCATGAACGTGAAAGTCGTTTTGTTGCCCGACGGAGAAGATCCAGATTCATTTGCCCGTTCGCATAGCGCGACCGAGTTTACTGAATTTATCCGTCAGCATGAAACCGATTTTATCCGCTTCAAGACGAAGTTGTTGCTGGCCGATGCCGGGAACGATCCGGTCAAACGGGCGGCCTTGATTGGGGATATTATCCGGACCATTGCGATTGTGCCGGATGATATAACGCGTACGATTTATATCCGGGAGTGTAGTGCCATGATGGAGATTGACGAACAGGTCGTCTTGAATCAGGTCAATAAACAACGCTTGTCGAAAAACGAACAGAAGCCTTCGGTTCCGGTAACGAACCGTTCGACAACGGAGATTCTGCCGCCCGATTATTCCATTGCGGAGCCGTCCGGTCAGATGCAGGAAGTGCCGGTCGCTACAGCCGAACCAGTTTCCGACCAGTTGCCTCCGGATTTTCCGCCACCTCCGGAAGAAGAGTTTTCAGGATCCAACGAGATGCCGGAAATTCCGCCTTCGGCTCCTGTGGAAGAAACCCAGGTAATGACAAGACAACGTTCTCCGTATGAGGCATTCGAGATTGCTTTGCTGCGTTATGTGGTACGTTATGGAGAACGGGTTTTATATGATTATGTAGATGAGGAAACCAAAGAACGTATTGTCATGCGGGTGGCCGAGTTTATCCGGGATGATCTGGAGCGGGATGATTTGTCGTTCTATACACCGATATTCAAGCAAATGCTCGACGAAGCTGCTAACCGTTGCGGTGAAGAGACTTTTATTGCCCATCGTTATTTCCTGTCACATCCTGATCCGTTGGTAAGCCGTGTTGCTGCCAACCTGATGAGTGAGAAATACCAGTTGAGCAAATATCATTTCAAGTTTCGGGAAGTAGAACAGGAAGAAGACAAACTGGATCAGCTGGTTGTTCGTGACCTGTTCGCATTCAAGGAAGCCTATATCATGCGTCAGCTAAAGGAAAAGCAGGAGCAGTTGAAGCAACTCTCGTCGGCTGATCCGGAACAAATCATGACGGTGATGAAGGAAATAGCGCAGCTGAATGAGATTAAAAAGGTTCTTTCGAAGGAATTGGGAGAGCGGATTATCCTGAAAATGTAAACCGACAAAAGAATAAACTATAAAAATGAAAGATAAAGATGGAGTATTTATTAGAAACCCAAGAGGTGGTCAAGCAGTATGCCAATCATTTGGCGCTCGATCATGTCAGTATTCAGGTACCTGAAGGCCAGATTTTTGGTCTGCTGGGACCGAATGGAGCCGGAAAAACAACACTGATCCGAATCATTAACCGTATCACGGCGCCCGATAGTGGTTCCGTTTTGTTCAATGGTCGCCCTTCTGTACAGGACGATATTTACCAGATCGGTTATTTGCCGGAAGAACGTGGTCTGTACAAGAAAATGAAAGTAGGAGAGCAGGCCATTTATTTGGCACAGCTGAAAGGTCTGTCTTACCAGGAAGCCAAGAAACGTTTGCAAGCCTGGTTTGAGAAGTTCGACATCATGCCTTGGTGGAACAAGAAACTGGAAGAGCTGTCCAAAGGAATGCAACAGAAGGTTCAGTTCATTATTACTGTTGTACATGAACCCAAACTCCTGATTCTGGACGAACCATTCAGTGGTTTCGATCCGGTAAATGCTGAATTACTGAAACAGGAAATCCTTGAACTGAAAGATAAAGGACATACGATTATCTTCTCAACACACAACATGGGTTCGGTAGAAGAAATATGCGATCATATCGCGCTGATCAATCATTCGCATGTTGTATTGAAAGGTTCAGTGCAGGAAGTTCGCGAACAGTTTAAGTCTTATCAATATGCCTTGCGGGTAAAACAAGGTCCGGAGACATTGCCGGTATTGAATTCTGCTTTGTTTGAAGAGCAAGGCCGGAAAGAGCTCACGGGCGGAGAACTGGAAATCCGGATCAAGAAGCAGAAGGACGTTTCCAATTCTGAATTGCTCCGTCAGCTGGCTGGTCAGCTGGATATTATTTCTTTCCAGGAAGAAATCCCGTCTATGCACGATATTTTTATTCAAGTAGTAGCTAACCATCCTTTAACATCAACCGATCATGAGTAAACTAGGATTAATCATCAAGCGTGAGTATTTACAGCGCGTAAGTAAGAAATCATTCCTTTTATTGACCTTTTTGGCACCCGTCCTTTTTGCTGCCATGGTGTTTGTACCACTTTGGCTGGCAACCTTGAAGAGCGATGAGGTAAAGAATATTGTCGTATTGGATCAGGTCGGTAAATATGCCGCTGCATTCAAGAATACCGATGAATACCGTTTTCTCCCGGCTGAAGGAGATATGGAAGAATATCGGAAGAGTGAAGATAAGGAAATCGAAGCCTTCCTTGCTATCTCAGACGATCTACTTACACATCCGGAAGCTGCAACTTTGTATTCCAAGAAACAGATTCCGATGGGATTGAAGCGGGAAGTGAATAATCAGTTATCGGCTATGTTGGAACAGGAAAAGTTGGATTCCTATCAGATACCGGATTTGAAGCAAATTATTGATGACTGTAAAGTCTCATTCGATATTCAGACAGTCAAGTGGGAAGACGATGGTTCGGAAAGCAGTTCGTCGGCAGAAGTGATGACAGCGATCGGCTTTGTTTCTACCTTCCTGATTTATATGTTTATCCTGATGTATGGTTCGATGGTGATGCAGGGTGTGATGGAAGAGAAGACCAATCGTATTGTCGAGCTGATGGTTTCGTCGGTTAAACCGTTTGACTTGATGATGGGCAAGATTGTCGGTATCGGCATGGTGGGTTTGACTCAGGTCTTTCTATGGGGAATCCTGACGGTCGTATTGGTATCGGGCAGTTTGTTCCTCTTTGGCGGAGATGCAACACAAACAGCCGATCTGATGATGTCGAGCAATATGAATCAGGCTGCCATGATGACATCTACTGACCCGACGGTATTGAAGATACAGGATATCATTCATTCCATTCCGATTGCGACCTTGGGTATCAACTTCTTGTTGTATTTTATAGGAGGATATATTCTGTATGCCTCTCTGTTTGCAGCTATCGGAAGTGCCATCAACCAGCCGGAAGATGCCAATCAGTTCATGACCCCGATGATGATCTTCATTCTGTTCGGTTTCTATGCCGGTATTTACAGTGTGGAAAATCCGGACGGTCCGTTGGCTTTCTGGTGTTCGTTGATTCCTTTCACGTCGCCGATCGTGATGATGGTGCGTTTGCCTTATGATATTCCTTTGTGGGAACATATCCTTTCCTTGGTTTTGCTTTTTGTGGCAGCCTACGGTTGTGTATGGATTTCTGGGAAGATCTATCGGACGGGTATTTTGATGTACGGAAAGAAGCCGTCTGTGGCAGAAATTATCCGTTGGATTAAGTATAAAGCCTGAAGCTGGTCCTCTTTAACGATATTTATACGGCCGGACGATGCATTTGGAATATTTCTTGTAGAAGTTATTTAATAAATAATTGATTTGAGTATGGCTTATATAGATTATTACAACATTCTTGGTGTGAGCAAAGATGCTTCTCAGGAAGACATTAAAAAGGCTTTCAAGAAGCTGGCTCGTCGGTATCATCCGGATTTGAATCCGAATGATCCGGATGCACATCGGAAGTTCCAGGAAATAAATGAAGCCAACGAGGTCTTAAGTGATCCCGAAAAACGGAAAAAATATGATGAATATGGCCAAAACTGGAAACATGCCGATGAATATGAAGCTCAAAAGCAGGCTTATGGTAATCAGCAGAATGGAGGATTCCATACTTCGTTCTGGTCATCTTCAGGAGAGAATGAGGGCGAATTTTCTGATTTCTTTGAATCATTGTTCGGTTCGCGTAGAGGCGGCAGGCGGCAAGCCAACTATGGATTTCGTGGACAAGACTATACGGCAGAGTTACATCTGACTTTGCGTGAGGCTGCAGAAACGCATAAACAGATTCTGACAGTAAATGGAAAGAATTTACGGATTACGGTCCCGGCTGGTGTAGCCGACGGCCAAACCATCAAATTGACAGGTCAGGGCGGTGCCGGTGTAAATGGTGGTCCGGCAGGTGATTTGTATATCACTTTTGTCATTACACCGGATGCTCAGTTCAAACGTGAGGGCAATGATTTGTACACTACCGTATCACTGGATTTGTTCACAGCCGTTTTGGGTGGAGAACAGATTGTAGATACGTTGGATGGAAAGGTTAAGTTGGCAATCAAGCCGGGTACGCAGAATAATGCGAAAGTCCGCTTGAAAGGAAAAGGATTCCCTGTCTACAAGCAGGAGGGTTCGTTTGGTGATTTGATTGTTACCTATACCGTCAACATTCCGACAAACTTGAGCGAAGAACAGAAGAACCTGTTCCGTCAGATACAACATCTTTCATAACTTAATACGTAGGAATTATGGATACAGAATATGTTATTGTCAGTGAATACTGCCAGAAATGTCATATTGATCCGGAGTTTATCCTGTTGCTGGATGAAGGCGGACTGATTGATTTGAATGTAGTGAACGATGAATCTTACTTGCCGGTTTCGCAATTGAAAGATGTTGAGCAATACACGCGGATGTATTATGATCTGTCCATTAACTTGGAGGGAATCGATGCTATCCATCATTTGTTGAAGCGAGTTGAACAGCTGCAAGCGGAAGTTTTTCGCCTGAAAAACCGTCTGCATTTGTATGAAGCGGATGATTATTCCGGATTTGAAGATATTTAACATTGTGGTAAAGGGTTGATACTTTGTAGATTGTTTCCTTGATTACGGCGCACGGAGGGAAAAAAGAGACGAAAAGCTTGACAGAGTAAAAAATGTTTTCTACTTTTGCACCCGTAATCAAGAAACAATGATTACAAAACGAGATCGCGGAGTGGAGCAGTGGTAGCTCGTTGGGCTCATAACCCAAAGGTCGTCT
>ENA-OURU01002161-OURU01002161.1-human-gut-metagenome-genome-assembly--contig:-NODE-2161-length-20466-cov-3.971094_pt1 | contig 20466 bp, 22 predicted proteins | sample MGYA00242137_ERZ509064 | MGnify/ENA primary metagenome ERZ509064 (study PRJEB26280, sample SAMEA2338777) | human gut metagenome | biome: human gut; feature: human-associated habitat; material: faeces...
TGTTCGCCAAATCATCAACCTGACGCAAACCACGTCCGGCTCGTACCTTTTGATGGTCAGCCTGGACATTTCACGCAAAAATCTCGCGCTCTACGGCAAGGAGATTTTCCGCAAGGTGACGCACCTGACCGAATACGCCCGCGATGAAATCAACCAGATAGGCGATTATTATGCCTATGGCCGCGAACTGATCAACGGCGACACGGTCTACGACTTCGACGTGACCAAGCTCGCCGTCAACACACTGGATGTCGGCCTTGCCGGCATCGAAGTATACGACGTGCTGCGCGACTTTTATGATATCCAAACCGAGTTTGGCGATTTGGGCAACCTGCTCGCCTATGTCTCGGTCGGCGACCGCGAGCGCGACCTCGAACGGCTGGTGGCCGCGCTGGCAGACATCCGCCGCCGCTATAAGCGGGACAAGGCTACGCTCATGCGGCAGGAATACATCTCACCGCAGGTGGTTGCCGCCCCGCAGGAAGCCTTCTATGCGGAGAAGGAGTCGCTGCCCATTGAGGACACCGCGGGCCGCATCTGCAGCGAATTCGTGATGTGCTATCCTCCGGGAATTCCCATTCTGGCTCCCGGCGAACGCATCACCAAGGAGATTCTGGACTACATTCAGTATGCGAAGGCCAAGGGCTGCTCCATGACCGGCCCTGAGGATGCGGACATCCTGCGCCTGAACGTGCTCAAATAAGAAGGAGGAAGCGATGGATTTTTGGTTTTCCGAAGCGCAGACCCCGAACGTGAAGCTGTCCATCAAGGTGGACAAGCAGCTGTTCAGCGGCAAGAGCGAGTTCCAGCGCATCGATGTGTTTGAAGCGCCGGAGTTCGGCCGCTTTCTGACGCTGGACGGTTATATGATGCTCACCGAAAAGGATGAGTTCATCTACCACGAGATGATCACCCATGTGCCCATGGCGGTGCATCCGAAAGTGCGGGACGTGCTGGTCATCGGCGCGGGCGACGGCGGCGTGATCCGCGAGCTGACCCGCTACCCGGAGATTGAGCACATCGACATGGTGGAGATCGACCCGCTGGTGGTGGAGGTGTGCAAGAAGTATCTGCCCCAGACCTCCTGCCGGCTGAACGATCCCCGCCTGACCATCCACTATGAGGACGGTGTGCGGTTCATCCGCTCCTGCAAGGATCAGTATGACCTGATCATTGTAGATTCCACCGACCCCTTCGGCCCCGGCGAGGGTCTGTTCACCCGGGAGTTTTACGGCAGCTGCTACAACGCCCTGCGGGAGGACGGCATCATGGTCAACCAGCATGAGAGCCCCTTCTACACCGAGGACGCGGTGGCCTGCCAGCGGGCCCACAAGCGGATTGTGGAGTCCTTCCCCATCAGCCGGGTATACCAGGCGCACATCCCCACCTATCCCTCCGGACACTGGCTGTTCGGCTTTGCCTCCAAAAAGTATCACCCGCTGCGGGATCTGGACGAAACCCGCTGGAACATGCGCGGGCTGACCTGCCGCTATTACACCACCACACTGCACAAGGGCGCGTTTTACCTGCCCGCATACGTAGAGGAGCTTTTAAGAGATGTTGAGCAAGAATGTTGAGGTTTTCATGGGGTGCGACAAGGGCCCCCGTTTCGCGTCCACCATGCTGTTTGGCGCACCCTTTGATTCCACCACCTCCTACCGACCGGGTACCCGGTTCGGCAGCGCGGCCATCCGCCACGAGTCCTATGGCATCGAAAGCTACAGCCCCTATCAGGACAAGGATCTGGAGGACGCCAATGTGATCGACCTGGGCGATTTGGAGCTGTGCTTCGGCGACGTGAACAAGGCGCTGGATCGCATCGAGGAGCGCACCCGCCACGTTCTGCACGCCAGCAAGCGGCCCTTCATGCTGGGCGGCGAGCATCTGGTAACGCTGGGCGCCTTCCGTGCGGTGGCTGCCATGTATCCGGATGTGCACATCATCCACTTTGACGCCCATGCCGATTTGCGGGACGATTATCTGGGGGCCAAGCTCTCCCATGCCTGCGTGCTGCGCCGCTGCTGGGAGCTGGTGGGCAACGGCCGCATTCACCAGTTCGGCATCCGCTCCGGCGACCGGGAGGAGTTTGCCTGGGGCCGCACCCATGTGAGCACCCGCCGGTTTGACTTCGAGGGTCTGGAAGAGACCCTGAACCAGCTGGAGGGCAAGCCGGTCTACTTCACCGTGGATCTGGATGTAATGGATCCCTCCATCTTCCCCGGCACCGGCACCCCCGAGCCCGGCGGCGTAACCTTCGACGCATTGCGTCAGGCCGTGACGCTGGTGTGCAGCCGGGCCAAGGTGGTGGGCTGCGATGTGAACGAGCTGAGCCCCCACTACGACCAGAGCGGCGTGTCCACCATCGTGGCCTGCAAGATCGTGCGGGAGATGCTGCTGGCTCTGCAGCCCTGAGTGGGAAAACGAAGCGCAAAACACTTTTGTATCAATCGAAAAATCAAACGAAGAAAGAGGATGAAATCATGAGCAAGGTATTGATCATCGGCTGCGGCGGCGTTGCCGGCGTTGCCATCCACAAGTGCTGCCAGAACAGCGAAGTATTCACCGAGATCTGCATCGCCAGCCGCACCAAGTCCAAGTGCGACGACCTGAAGGCCAAGCTGGAGGGCACCACCTCCACCAAGATCACCACCGCTCAGGTGGACGCGGACGACGTGAACCAGCTGATCGCCCTGATCAAGGAGGTTCAGCCCGATCTGGTGATGAACATCGCCCTGCCTTATCAGGATCTGACCATCATGGATGCCTGCCTGGCCTGTGGCGTGAACTACATGGATACCGCCAACTACGAGCCCGAGAATCTGGACGATCCCGAGTGGAAGGCTGCCTACGAGAAGCGCTGCAAGGAAGAGGGCTTCTCCGCTTACTTCGACTACTCCTGGCAGTGGGCCTACAAGGAGAAGTTCGAGAAGGCCGGCCTCACCGCCCTGCTGGGCTCCGGCTTTGACCCGGGTGTGACCCAGGCCTACTGCGCATGGGCCCAGAAGCACCTGTTCGACACCATCGACACCATCGATATTCTGGACTGCAACGGCGGCGACCATGGCTATCCCTTCGCCACCAACTTCAACCCGGAGATCAATCTGCGCGAGGTGTCCGCCCCCGGCTCCTACTGGGAGAACGGCCACTGGGTGGAGATTCCCGCCATGAGCATCAAGCGGGAGTACAACTTTGATCAGGTGGGCCAGAAGGACATGTACCTGCTGCACCACGAGGAGATCGAGTCTCTGGCCAAGAATATCCCGAACGTGAAGCGCATCCGCTTCTTCATGACCTTCGGCCAGAGCTACCTGACCCACATGAAGTGTCTGGAGAACGTGGGCATGCTGTCCACCACGCCCATTGAATTTGAGGGCCACGAGATCGTGCCCATTCAGTTCCTGAAGGCCCTGCTGCCCGATCCCGCCACCCTGGGCCCCCGCACCAAGGGCAAGACCAACATCGGCTGCATCTTCACCGGCAAGAAGGACGGTCAGGACAAGACTGCCTATATCTATAATGTGTGCGACCACGAGGAGTGCTACAAGGAGGTTGGCTCTCAGGCCATCTCCTACACCACCGGCGTGCCCGCCATGATCGGCGCCATGATGCTGCTCACCGGCAAGTGGAACAAGCCCGGTGTGTATACCGTGGAGGAGTTTGATCCGGACCCGTACATGGACGCCCTGAACAAGTGGGGTCTGCCCTGGCAGGTCAACGATAACCCGGAGCTGGTGGACTGATGAGCAACGCCATTTCCACACCCTATTTTCTGGTGGATGAAACCCGCCTGGTGCAGAATCTGGAAATTCTGCGCCAGGTGGCCGACCAGGCGGGCTGCAAGATTCTGCTGGCCCAGAAGGCATTTTCCATGTTTTCCTGCTATCCGCTGCTGCGCCGCTATCTGGTGGGCAGCACCGCCAGCGGTCTGTACGAGGCCCGGCTGGGCAGGGAGCATTTCGGCGGCGAGACCCATGTGTTTTCTCCGGCCTATAAGCCGGAAGAATTTGAAGAGCTGCTGAGCTACGCCGACCATTTTGTGTTCAATTCGCCCCGCCAGCTGCAAAAGTTCGGCCCGGTGGCCAAGGCGGCGGGCAAGGCGGTGGGCCTGCGGGTGAACCCGGAGTGCTCCACTCAGGAGGGCCACGCCATCTATGACCCCTGCGCCCCCGGCTCCCGGTTGGGCACCACGCTGGCCAACTTCGACGAGAGCCTGCTGCCCCTGCTGGACGGCCTGCACTTCCACACCCTGTGCGAGCAGAACTCGGACGATCTGGAAACCACCGTGGCTGCCTTTGAGGAGAAGTTCGGTAAGTATCTGCACGGATTGAAATGGATCAATCTGGGCGGCGGCCACCACATCACCCGCAAGGACTATGACCGGGAGCGTCTGGTGCGCATTGTGAAGCACCTGAAAGAAACCTATCAGGTGGAGGTCTATCTGGAGCCGGGCGAAGCCGTGGTGCTGAACGCCGGTTTTCTGGTGACCAGTGTGCTGGAGACCCTGCACAACGGCATGGACATTGCCATTCTGGACACCTCCGCCGCCTGCCACATGCCGGACGTGCTGGAGATGCCCTACCGCCCGCCGCTGCAGAATTCCGGCGAGAGCGGGGAAAAGGCCTACACCTACCGGCTGGGCGGCCCCACCTGTCTGGCGGGGGACGTGATCGGGGATTACTCCTTCGACGCACCTCTGAACGAGGGCGATCGGCTGGTGTTTGAGGATATGGCCCTTTATACCATGGTCAAAACCAACACCTTCAATGGCATGCCCCTGCCTGCCATCGTCTGGCGGGACGCAAACGGGCAGGAGAAGCTGGTAAAAGCTTTTGGTTATGAGGACTTCAAAAACCGCCTTTCCTGAACCGGCTTTACACCGGGCCGCCGCGCGGGTATAATAGAAACCAGCAAAGCGAGGTGTTGCAAGCGTATGCTGCTGCGCAAAAAGCCAATGTTCGGGGCCAACATCCAGCCGGCCTGCACCTACTGTGAGTTCGGCCAGAAGGCGGCGGATCCCCGGATGATCCTGTGTGCCAAAAAGGGCGTGGTCTCGCCCTATTATCACTGCAAAAAATTCAGCTACGATCCCCTGCGGCGGGTGCCCCGCCGCCAGCCCAAGCTGCCGGAATTTTCGGCGGAGGATTTCAGTCTGGATTAAAAACAAAAAACGAACGCCCGCCCGGGCCCCTGATCATCAGGGAAGCCCGGCGGGCGTTTTGTTCTGTTTGAGCGTAACGGCAAATTACAGGGTTTCGCCCTCGTTGGCCTGTTCTTCGGTGAGCTCCTGCTCCGGGTTCTGGCTCACAAAGCTCACCTGAAACACCGCCTGGGGCCAGTTCAGCCCGATGCGGGGGTGCAGCTCCTTGCGCCGGGCGGCGGTTTCCAGTGTGGCAGTCAGCTCGGCCACAGTACTACGGGTCAGCGGCCCGCCCCGCCAGTGGAAGATCAGCGGCTGATTTTTCCGAATGGCCTGTGCCGCCCGCTTTTCCACGTCCTCAAGCTTTGTGAACGAGAGCTTTTTCTCCCGGTAATAAAACCGGTCGCCAGCAGTGCAGGCGGGGGCAGGGTAGAGCAGGGGCTCGTGATCCCGCAGCAGCTTTTCGTCATTTAAATTGAAGTAGTCGTAGCGGATGGGCCCGGCCTTGCCCAGCGTGTTGTCGAAGGTGGCGTCCAGATGATAATACACCCCGTCCAGCTTCACGATGTTCCAAGCGTGGCGGTATTTGACCCCCTGTTTCGGGTTTGCCTCGGAAAGGGCCACCATGCACCAGACGCCCAGCGCGTCGCACAATGCCTTCACGGTCTTGGCAATGCCCTCGCATACACCAACGCCCTGCCCCAGCGGGCCGATGATCTCGTGGGAATAGGGCTTTTTCAGCTTGTCGTACCGCACATTCCGGCAGATGAAATCGTGCACGAACTGCTCTTTTTCCCTCTCGCTCAGGTTCATGGCCGGGCGGGTGAGCTTCTGGATGCGGGCGGCCATGGCCTTCTGGTGCTCCTGAATCTTGCTCTTTTCAAACAGATATTCCGGCACCATTTCCACGCTGGAGGCCTGCGGGTAGTATCGGTAGGTGAAGCGCACGGCGTAGAAGATTTCCGGGTGATCCAGCCGCAGCTTCAAAAAGATTTCGGAAAGCTGCCCCGGCTCCAGCCGTGGCACGGGAAAGGCGGGGGCAATGGCCCGCAATCCGGTGAGCATGGCATGGTAGGCCGCCTGGCCGGATTTGCCCAGCTGATTATGATAGTAAGATTCCATGGCCGGGGTACTCACTTTCCGTTTTCACAGTGTTCCAGCGTCTGGATGCAGTGCTCCAGCCACTGAACCATGGCGGTCTCACGCATCACTGCCCCTTCCAGCACCAGCCGGTCGCCGGTGGCGGAATCAAAGCGGCCGCTGTATGGTTCGGCCTGATCCAGAGAGCTCTGCAAAAATGCCAGCTTCTGCCGCCGGCGTTCCAGCTGGGCCCGGGTCAGCTCCAGAAGCCGGTCGCGGGAAATGTTGTCGCCAAAATACATCCGCAGCCGGAACACATCCTTGGGAGTGGGGGGGAGGGGTTCGTCCTGTTCCAGCCACTGGCGCAGGTCTGCCATACCCTCCGGGGTAATGCGATAGATCTTCTTCTCCAGACTCTCCCCCTTGATGGAGGTCTCGTATTGAATCAGGCCCTCGCCTGCCAGCCGCTTCAGCTCCGGATACAGCTGGCTGTGGCTGGCATACCAGAAATTGGCCAGCCCCCGGTCGAATTCCTTCATCATATCGTAGCCGGTCAGCTCCCGGCGGCTGAGCATGCCCAGAATCGCATATTTCAACGCGCGCATGACGCCCTCCCTGTATTGGTCGTTTTTAATAAAATTATACCATAAATTTTGGAAGGGAAAACATGTAAAAGTTTATATGTCTATATTTACATGTTTTTGCAGCGGTGCTATAATAATGGCTGTCAACGTGAATCATTTAACAAGGAGGATCACAAATGTTTCCGTATGCAAATCTGTTCGAGAAAACCCGCATCGGCAGCTGTGAGCTGAAGAACCGCTTCGCCATGGCTCCCATGGGCCCGCTGGGTCTGGGCGACGCGGAAGGCGGCTTCAATCAGCGCGGCATCGACTATTATACCGAGCGCGCCAAAGGCGGCACCGGCCTGATCATCACCGGCGTTACCTTTGTGGACAATGAGGTGGAGGAGCACGCCATGCCCAGCTGCCCCTGCGCTACCTACAACCCGGTGCACTTTGTGCGCACCGCCCGCGAGATGACCGAGCGTATTCACGCTTACGGCGCGAAGGTGTTTTTGCAGCTGTCCGGCGGGTTTGGCCGTGTGACCATTCCCACCAACCTGGGCGAGTTCCCGCCGGTGGCCCCCTCCGCCATTCCGCACCGCTGGCTGAATAAGACCTGCCGACCCCTCACCGTGGAGGAGATCCACTCCATCGTGAAGAAGTTTGGCGATGGCGCCTACAACGCCAAGCGAGCCGGTTTCGATGGTGTGCAGATCCACGCGGTGCACGAGGGCTACCTGATCGACCAGTTCGCCATTGCTCTGTTCAACAACCGCACCGACGAGTACGGCGGAAGCCTGGAAAACCGCCTGCGCTTTGCCAAGGAGATTGTGGAGGAGATCAAGGCCCGCTGCGGTCAGGATTTCCCGGTGGCCCTGCGTTACAGCCCCAAGAGCATGATGAAGGACTGGCGCGTCGGCGCGCTGCCCGGCGAGGAATTCAAGGAAGCCGGCCGCGATCTGGACGAGGGCGTGGAGGCTGCCAAGCTGCTGGTGGAATACGGCTACGACGCACTGGATGTGGATGTTGGCACCTACGATGCCTGGTGGTGGAACCATCCGCCCATGTATCAGGAAAAGGGCCTGTACCGCAAGTATGCCAAGCTGATGAAGGAAACCGTGAACGTGCCCATCCTGATGGCGGGCCGCATGGACAACCCGGAAATGGCCAGCGCCTGCATTGCGGACGGCACCTGTGACATCATCAGCCTGGGCCGCCCCCTGCTGGCAGACCCCGATTATGTGAACAAGCTGCGCGCCAACCGGTACGAATTCGTCCGGCCCTGCCTGTCCTGCCATGAGGGCTGCATGGGCCGCATTCAGGAATACTCCGCGCTGAACTGCGCCGTGAATCCCCAGGCCTGCCGCGAGCGGGATATGGCATACCAGCCCATCTGCCGCCCCAAGAAGGTGCTGATCGTGGGCGGTGGTGTGGCCGGCTGCGAGGCAGCCCGGGTGCTGGCCATCCGTGGCCATGAACCTCATCTGTTTGAGGCGGGCAGCCAGCTGGGCGGCAACCTGATTCCCGGCGGCGCTCCCGATTTCAAGGAGGATGACCACGCACTGGCGGCCTGGTACGGCCGTGAGCTGGAGCGCCTGAGCGTTCCCGTGACCCTGAACCATAAGGTCACTGCCGCTGAGGTGCTGGCTGGTGATTACGACGCTGTGATTGTTGCCACCGGTTCCACCCCCAAGGTATTCTCTCTGGGCGACGACGCCAAAGTGCACACCGCGGCGGACGTGTTGAACGGCAAGGTAACCTGCGGCGACAGGGTGACCATCGTGGGCGGTGGCCTGGTTGGCTGCGAAACCGCCCTGTGGCTGGCAAAGCAGGGCAAGCAGGTGACCATTGTGGAAGCTCTGGACAAGCTGCTGGCAGTGAACGGCCCCCTGTGCCATGCCAACAGCGAGATGCTGGAGGCCCTGATCCCCTACAACAACATTCAGGTTGTGACCAGCGCCAAGGTGCAGCACTTCGAGAACGGCGTGCTCACTGCTCAGACTCCGGAGGGCGAATGCAAGCTGGAAGCCGACGACGTGATCCTCTGCGTGGGCTACAAGGAGGAGGACAGCCTGTATAAGGAGCTGGAGTTCTCCGTTCCCGAGCTGTATTGCCTGGGCGATGCCCGCAAGGTGGCCAACATCATGTACGCCATCTGGGATGCCTTTGAAGTGGCAAACCATCTGTAATCCATCCCGATTGAACCATAGAGCAAAGGCCTGCGCTTTTCAAAAAGCGCAGGCCTTTTTCCGGTTGTGTACACAGGCCTTTTTCCGGTTGTGTACACCCCCTTGACAAAACCCTGCAGGGGGAGTAGAGTGAATTCAAATACCCATCTGAATGGAGGAAATATCCCATGATTAAACTGCTTGCCGTGGATATGGATGGCACCTGCCTGGACGGCCGAAGCCGCATGAGCGCCGAAAATCTGGCGGCACTGCGCCGGGCGGCTGAGGCGGGCATTCTGGTGGTGCCCACCACCGGGCGCAGCCTTTCCTGCCTGCCGTACCGGCTGCGCAGCGAGAAGTTTTTTCGTTATGTGATTTCCTCCAATGGCGCTCAGGTCACCGACCTGTATACCGGCGAGGATCTGTTTCAGGCTCTGATTCCCAAGCGGCGCGCCATGCGTCTTGTGCAGCTGGCCCAGAGCCTGCCGGTGAGCATCACTGCCCATGTGGAGCGGGAATATATGGTGCGAGGCCGCGCATTCTGGCTGCTTGGCCGGGTTGTGTTCGGGCCGGATGCCGCCGCCAGTATCTGCGTGGAGAATATGAACCGGGTACTGCGGCAGCATGCAGCTGACGTGGAAGAGCTGCAGTTCTACTTCTTTACCGAATGTACCGGCCGGAAGCTGCGCTGCATGCTGGAACGCCATGCGCCGGACTGCCGCTGGGCCTTTACCAACCAGTATGTGGAGATTTTTTCGGCCAGCGCCTCTAAGGGCGCTGCGCTGGCGGCGTTGGCTGCCCGGCTGAACATTCCGAAGGAACAGATCGCCTGCATCGGTGACGGTGAAAACGATCTGCCCATGTTTGAGGCGGCAGGTTTGCGTATCGCCATGGGGAATGCGGTGCCTCAGCTGAAGGAGCAGGCAAGCCAGGTGAGCCGAACCAACCGGAACAACGGGGTGGCCTATGCCATTGATCGGTGGATCTTACCGGAACAATAAATCAGGGCCGGGCTCTCAGCCGCGTAAAGCGGTCTGGGGCCCGGCCCGTTTTTAAAAGGAGGAACCGGATCAGTAATAAACGGGGCGCACCGTGCTCATGGCCAGATACTGCCGCAGAACGGTGGTGCAAACCTCGTTCTGGGCCTTGAGCCACTGCATTTTTTTGCGCTGCTGGTCCTGCAGCTCCCGCTGGTAGCTTTTCCAGTAGGCGCAGGTTTTGTGGCAGCCCTCAGCATAATGGGGGCAGGAGGAACGGCAGGGAATCATAAACGATGCAACTCCTTTCAGGGCAAAGCAGTCGGCCGCCCGTAAGGCGTGCCGCCTCTGGTATCCTGCCTTCAGTGTATCAGAGTGAACGGCCGGGGCGATAGCCTGCTTTTGTAAAATCTGTGCACGCTTTTGATAAAATGGTATGCGCCAAAGCGGCAAAACAGTAGTGTTACTTATGCCCGGCGGACTGTACAAGCCCGCGAAACTTTTGTATACTGGAACAGGAAAAAACCTAAGAAAAGGATGGCGAAACCCTGATGGATTATTATAAAAAGGCACTGGAAATGCACCAGGAGCACAAGGGCAAGATCGAAGTGGTGAGCAAGGTTCCGGTAAAGACCCGGGAGGACCTTTCCACCGCCTACACCCCCGGCGTGGCCGAGCCCTGCCGCGAGATCGCAAAGGACCCGGCAGCGGCCTACACCTACACCGCCAAGGGCAATCTGGTGGCGGTTGTGAGCAACGGAACCGCAGTGCTGGGCCTGGGCAATATCGGCGCAGCGGCTTCCCAGCCGGTGATGGAGGGCAAAGCCATCCTGTTCAAGGAATTCGGCGGCGTGGATGCGTTCCCCATCTGCCTGGATACCCAGGACCCGGATAAGGTCATCGAGGCAGTGCGCCTGCTGGCTCCGGTGTTCGGCGGTATCAATCTGGAGGACATTTCCTCCCCCAACTGCTTCTACATTGAAGAGACGCTGGAAAAAGAGCTGGATATCCCTGTGTTCCATGACGACCAGCACGGCACTGCCATCGTGGTCACCGCCGCGCTGCTGGGCGCACTGCGTGTGGTGAAAAAGGACATCGGTTCCATCAAGGTGGTGGTGAACGGCCCCGGTGCCGCAGGCACCGCCATCATCAAGATGCTGCTGGCCGCCGGCGTGAAGAATGTGATTGCCTGCGACGAAAACGGTATCCTGTACAAGGATCGGGGTGTGGGCATTCAGGATCACAAAAAGATGCTCTGCGAGATCACCAACAAGGAGGATCTGCGGGGCGATCTGTCGGATGCCATCAAGGGTGCAGACGTGTTCATCGGTGTGTCGGTGGCGGGCGCTCTGAAGCCGGAGATGGCAAAGACCATGGCAAAGGATGCCATCGTGTTTGCCATGGCCAACCCCACCCCGGAAATTCTGCCGGATGAGGCCAAGGCCGCCGGCGTGCGGGTCATCGGCACCGGCCGCAGCGACTTTGCCAACCAGATCAACAACGTGCTGGCCTTCCCCGGTGTATTCAAGGGTGCGCTGAGCGTGCGCGCACGGGACATCAACACCGCCATGAAGGTGGCGGCGGCTCACGCCATTGCCGATCTGGTGAGCGATGAGGAGCGCAGCGAGGATTACATCATCCCCGGGGCATTCGATCCCCGCGTGGCGCAGGCCGTGGCGGATGCGGTGGCAAAAGCCGCCCGGGAAACGGGGGTGGCCCGACTGTGAGAGAGATCAGTGCCCAGACCATCACCGAAACAGTGGCCCGCCTTTGCATGGAGTCCAACAACCGGCTTTCCGCCGATATGGAAAACGCGGTGCGCTCCGCCTTTGAAACGGAACAATGGCCCATCGCCAAAACCACATTGAAAACCCTGTGCGACAATCTGGATGCCGCCCGGGATACCGGCCTGCCCATTTGTCAGGACACCGGCATGGCCTGCGTGTTCTGCGAGATCGGCCAGGAGGTGCACATTCAGGGCGACTTTGAAGCCGCCATCCACGCGGGCGTGGCCAGGGGCTACACCGAGGGATTTTTGCGCAAATCCGTGGTGAAGGATCCCATCCGCCGGGGCAACACCGGCGACAACACTCCTGCCATCATCCACACCCGCATTGTTCCCGGCGACAAACTGAAAATCACCGTGGCTCCCAAGGGCTTCGGCAGCGAGAACATGAGCCGTCTGGGCATGCTCAAGCCCTCGGACGGGGAGCAGGGCGTGAAGGATTTCGTGCTGGAGACCGTCAGGCTGGCGGGGCCCAACCCCTGCCCGCCCATCGTGGTAGGCGTGGGTGTGGGCGGCACCTTTGAAAAAGCCGCGCTGCTGGCCAAGCAGGCTCTGCTGCGCCCGGTGGGCAGCCACCATCCGGATCCCTACTATGCAGCCATGGAACAGGAGCTGCTGGAAAAGATCAATCAGCTGGGCATCGGCCCCCAGGGCTTCGGCGGCGAGACCACCGCGCTGGGCGTGCAGATCGAAACCTATCCCACCCACATTGCGGGCATGCCGGTGGCGGTGAACATCAACTGCCACGCAACCCGGCACAAGGAGGCGGTACTGTAATGGAATACAAGCTCACAACACCCCTCACCGAAGAGGTGACCCGCAAGCTGCGGGCAGGGGATACGGTACTGTTGTCCGGCGTGATCTATACCGCCCGGGATGCGGCCCACAAGCGGCTGTGCGAATGTCTGGACCGGGGCGAGGAACTGCCCATCGACGTGAAGGACGCGGCCATCTATTATGCAGGACCCACCCCCGCCCGGCCGGGGCAGGCCATCGGCGCCTGCGGCCCCACCACCAGCTATCGGATGGACGCCTACGCTCCCCGGCTGCTGCACCTTGGCCTGAAGGCCATGATCGGCAAGGGCAAGCGCAGCGAGCAGGTGGTGGAAGCCATGAAGGAAACCGGTGCGGTTTATCTGGCGGCCATTGGCGGTGCGGGTGCACTCATGGCATCCCGGGTAAAAACCGCCCAGCTGGTCTGCCATGAGGATCTGGGCAGCGAAGCCATCCGCCGGCTGGAGGTGGAGGAGATGCCCCTCACGGTGGTGATCGATTCCCTGGGCAATAACCTGTACCAGACCGGCCCGCAGGAGTATCTGTCGGCTCAGCAACAGTAATTTGCAACGAAAAAAGCTGCCTGTTTGTTTTTCAAGCAGGCAGCTTTTTTGTCAATTAAAACCCGTCCATGCGCAGCTGATCAACTCGAAGCGAGGAAAAGGTGGGATGAAGAATTCGATCCTGCGGGCCGGGCCAGCCGACCAGAAGAGGGGAACAGGGGTCGTGTGCCGCATGATTGGCCGCAATCTGACCGGGCGAAAAATTGGCGTAGCAGTATCTGCAGCCACCCGGGCAGGTGTTGTAGATACCGATGTCCACACTGGCCGCGCAGCCGCATTCCGGCCGCTGCCCTTTGGCGGGCGACCAGTGCAGCGGCTGCCCCAGCAGCGATTCAAACAGCGCTCCGTCCACGCAGCTTCCATGGGCAATGCCTGCCGCACGCAGATCCAGTGCCTCGGCGCAGCTCTGCACACGCATGCCGCAGCTGGCGGCAATTTCGGCAATTCCGCGGGCAAGGCGGGCGGCAATTTGCGGGTCAAAGGCTGCCGGAACCAGCGGCCGCATCCGAGCACGGGTACCCCGGTATTCATCCAGAAAGCTGATCACACAGGTTTCGGTGTATCCCTGCAGGCGGCGGGCAATCTGTTCGAAGCGGGTCAGATGCCAGTTTTCGCTGTACTCCCGGGTGAAAAAGATGGGGTCATACCGCCAGATCACCCGACGTGGGCCCAGTTTGCGGGAAAGCTGCCCAAAGGCCGGAATAAGCACGGTATCCTTGTCCGGCAGGGAGGGCTCAGCCTCCGGGCCGTAACCGGTGAGGGTGAATTGGAAAACAGTGAGATAGCGTTCCAGCTCATTCAGACGGGGCAGCATGGGCAGAGGATTTTTCGTCCAGAAAACGATGCCGTCCACAACGTCCGGGTTCAGTGGAATGTGGTGCAGCTGGTGCGGCGCACGGGGCGAGGGAACGAGCACGAAGCCCTGTGCAAGGCGGCGGAAAAACCAGTCCGCATACCAGGCGGGAATGTCGGTGCGACGGCTGACGCTCAGCAGCATGAAACCCTCCTTTCCGCCGGAAACGAAAAAACGAATATCAAAAAGCCCGGCAGAGAAAATCACAAAACAGGGAATATGGTTTTATTTTATCACATCCCGCCTGTTTTGCGCGATTGCCTCTTGACGAAACGCCGATTTTTCGGTATCATATTTATTGTTGCTCAGCTGGAAATTCGGTTGAGTAATTTGCTGGAGTGGCTCAGTCGGTAGAGCAGCTGATTCGTAATCAGCAGGTCGTCGGTTCAAGTCCGATCTCCAGCTCCACGTCGGAATGGACTGTGCTCCATTCAAAAAGCCCGGGCTTGCCCGGGCTTTTTTCATACCGCTCCGTCATTCCTCCTTTTCCCCACAAAACTTTGCTGTGCAAACTTTTGCGGGGGCCCCACTCTGCGGCCATGCCACATAGCCGTACATCAATTTTAAAAGCCTGTGAATGGCCTTGTTGAGCCGTTTGCGGGCTTTTTTGTTGTTTTCAAATTGCCGGTCATCACCGGAAAACACCTGGAAAACCGTGATAAACTAACAAATAAACTAACAAATAAACGAACAGAAATGGTCGTTCAATCGGGCAGATTCAGGCGAGAAAATTCGGTTGAGAACTTTATTTCGGCGCGGTACAATAAACACAGTTCGAATCGAAAGCGGGGGGCGCTCATAGTGAAATCCTTTACAGCAGGCGGCAAAACCATCACTGTTTTTTCGGCGGCTGAGCCAGAAAGTCCCATTATTTATCTGAATACGTTTTCCGATGAAGGGCAGAAGGTGTTCAAAGCTGCCCGCGCGCTGGGCTGCCCGCCGTTTACTCTGGTGGCTGTCAGCGATCTGAACTGGAACCACGACATGGCCCCCTGGAACAGTCCGCCTGCTTTCAAAAACGCTGAGCCCTGCACCGGGGGTGCGGATGACTATCTGCGGCTTCTGACGGAGCAGATCATTCCCATGGTGGAAAATGAGCTCCCTTGTACACCGAAGTGGCGTGGAATTGCAGGCTATTCGCTGGCCGGGCTGTTCGCGTTGTATTCCATCTACCAAACGGACCGGTTTTCCCGCGTGGCCAGTATGTCCGGTTCGCTGTGGTTTCCCGGCATCAAAGAGTATGTCGCCTCCCATGAACCGAAGCGCTGGCCAGATTGCATATACTTTTCCCTTGGTGACAGAGAAAGCAGAACCCGAAATCCCATGCTGAAAACCGTGGGCCAGAACACGGAGGAGATTCAGGGGTTCTATCAAGCCAGGGGGATTGACACCGTGTTCCAGCTGAATCCGGGCAACCACTACGACCACGCGGCGGAGCGGACTGCCGCAGGGATCTGCTGGCTGTTAAACAGGTAAGAGAACAATCACAAATGCCGCCCTCTGTGCTTATGCAGAGAGGGCGGCATTTGTTGTGTGGCATGAAAAAGTCCGTCACCTCTTTTCGTATATAAGGTCCACAATCCCGTTGTATTGCTGCGTTTTCACCAGCTTCAGCGGCAGCGGGTGGAGCAGCTCCGGGAACAGGCGGATGCCTTTCCCCAGCACCACAGGAATCATGGAAAGCCACAGCCGATCAATATGGCCCTCTTTCAGCAGCTGCCCGGCCACCGACGCGCCGCCGCAGATCCAGACATTGCCTGCACATTCTGCTTTCAGCTTGTTTGTCAGTGCGGTGAGCTCACCCTTCCAGAAGCAGATGCCCTCCCGGGCCGCTTCCTGCCGATGGGTTACCACATAGCAGGGGCGGCCTTCATAGGGCCAGCTGTTTGGGGAAAGCTGGGTGACGATCTGGTGATAGGTGGACCAGCCCATAACAATGGCGTCCACTGTTTCGTAAAACGACGGATAACTGCCGGGGGCATCCGGCTGACTGCCGTCGCCGCCCAGCCAGTCCACACCGCCCTGCTCATCGGCAATATATCCATCTACGCTCATGGCGAGATATAAAACAACGTTTCCCATATTCGCACGCTCCTTTCTGTCTATTGTATCCAAAGGCTGCGGAACGCACAAGATGAGTGAGGCATAACGGACATCTGCCCCGCTCCTGTGCTATAATACACACAGGCAAAACGATAGAGGCCGGGGCAGCGGAAAACGCGTTCCGGCATTTGTGAAACAAGAATCTGGAGGCAGCAACATGAAAGGCTTTACCCGTGCAGAAACCCGATTCTCTCTGTGTGGGCTGAACTGCGCCCTGTGTTCCATGCGGCTGGGCGGCTACTGCCCCGGCTGCGGCGGTGGGGCGGGCAACCAGAGCTGTGCACTGGCCAGATGCTCGCTGGAGCATGGCGGCATCCAGTTCTGCTGGGAGTGCCCGGAATATCCGTGCTCCCGTTACGAGAGCTTCGATGACGGGGATTCCTTTGTCCCGCACCGGAACCGGACGCAGGACATTGCCAGCGCCCGGGAGCTGGGGCTGGAAGTATATCTTGAACGGTTGGAGGAAAAGCGTACCATTCTGGACGCGCTTCTGGAAGGCTACAATGACGGCCGCCGCAAAACACTTTTTACCACAGCGGTGTACCTTTTGCCGCTGGAGGATTTGCGCACCGTGATGGTCACACTGACCAGCCAGCCGGAACGGACGGAGCAGCCCGTTAAGGAGCGGGCACTGGCCGCCGTGGGGCTTCTGCAGGAGGCGGCGAACCATCGGGGCGTCAGTTTGAAGCTGAACAAGAAATCAAAGAAAGGGTGATCCCATGGCGACTTCCAAAGTGACTGTTCATTTTTCCTGCCCGGTGCAACAGGTGTGGCATACGGTGACCGACCTCGCCCATACCGCCTGGCGCAGTGATCTTGCGCAGGTGGAGGTTCTGGATGAAGTTCATTTTGTGGAGCATACCAAAAGCGGCTATACCACGAACTTTGTCGTTACGGCTTGCGAGCCAATTCGTTTCTGGGCCTTCACCATGGAGAACGAGAACATGTCCGGCAGCTGGGAGGGTGTTTTTGAAAAAACAGAGAGAGGAACCCGGTTGACCTGCACGGAAACCGTCACCGCCAAACGCTGGTGGATGCATCCCTTTGTACCCGGCTATCTGAAACGCCAGCAGAAGTTATATCTGGATGATCTGCGAAGAGAACTGCTGAGGCAAACGTCGCTGTAATTTTAGGAGAAAGGAATCCGATGATGGAAATCAGACTTGCCCACAAAACGGATATTGACGGCTGGATGATGCTGGTGGAACAGGTACGGGATGCGTTCCCGGGCCTGGAAACTGCCGAGGCGATGGCGGAGCATCGGGCCACCGTTTTGAATTTTATCCAGAACTCTTCCGCAGTCTGCGCGGAAGAAGAGGGACGCATATTGGGCGCACTGCTGTTCTCGAAGGAAAACAGCATGCTCTGCTTTCTGGCGGTGAACCCGGCCTGCCGCAGGCAGCACATTGCCCAGAAGCTGGTGCATTTTATGCTGCTCCGGATGGAGAAAGGCAAGGACATCACCGTGACCACCTATCGGGAGGGCGACCCCAACGGGGCCGCCGCCCGCGCGTTTTATAAAAATGTGGGCTTTTCCGAGGGTCGGCTGACCGAAGAATTTGGCTGCCCGGTGCAGGAGTTCATCCTGAAGCGCCCGGCCGCCGGACAGAAATGAGCACGGAAAATCGGGCGAAGATGGCTGTTTTCCGGTATGCTGAATCCAGAAGGACGGTGTGACCAATGGATTGGGTAACAGGCATTCATCGGGCAATTCAGTATATCGAGCAGCATCTCCGGGAGGAGTTGACCATCCGGGATATTGCGCAGCAGGCGGCTCTGTCGCCCTTTTACTTTCAAAAGGGCTTTGCCATGCTGTGCGGTATGACGGTGGGCGACTACATCCGCCAGCGCCGGCTTTCAGTCGCCGGGCTGGAGGTTCTCACGACGGACCGGAAGATCATCGACATCGCGCTGGAGTTCGGATACGATTCGCCGGACAGCTTCACCAAAGCCTTTGCCCGCTTCCATGGGCTCACACCCGCCGCACTGCGAAAAAGCGGAGGCGCGGTTCGTTCCTTTGCTCCGCTTCGGATCAAAGTGACATTGGAAGGTGGTCAAAACATGGATTGCAAAATCATGAAAAAAGAGGCATTCACCGTGCTGTGCCGGGCGAAAACATTCAGATATGAGGACGGCGCGGTGGCCGTTCCCCGGTTCTGGGCTGAGCATTTCGCCGCGGGCGGCGGCGAGGTGGTGTGCGGCATGTATGGCATCAATCTGGACGAGAGCATGGGCGGCAACGAGTTCGAGTATCTCATTGCCGACAACTACGACCCCGCCCGGGAGATTCCCGACGGATTCACCACCCGCACCATCCCGGCCCATACCTGGGCGGTGTTTCCCTGCACCGGGCGGATGCCCCAGGCATTGCAGGGGCTGAACCAGCAGATTTTCTCCCAGTGGCTGCCCACGAACCCGGATTACAAGATTGCCGCCGGCATCAACGTGGAGCTGTACAGCGACGTCAGCAGGTTTGAACAGGGCACACAGGATCAGGAATACTACTGCGAGGTATGGATTCCGGTGGAGAAAAAATAATTTCCACACCGGCAGAATAAGATAGCGGAGCAGGGTGACTGCGTCCGCTTCACCAAAAAAGCTTCCTCCGAAATGGCAAAAGGTTCGGAGGAAGCTTTTCCTGTCTCCAGAAGCATTTGGTGCAAACATGACACACAGCTGTCCGTTTCCTGTGCTATAATACAGGCATCGGAAGGGGGGAAGGGTCGTGAAGATGGAGCGAATGATCGGCATTTTGTCCATTCTGCTTCAGCAGGAGCGGGTCACCGCGCCGGAGCTGGCCCGGCGGTTTTAGGTTTCCCGCCGAACCATCCAGCGGGATATAGACGCGCTGTGCCGTGCGGGAATTCCGCTGGTGACCACCCAGGGCGCAGGGGGCGGCATCTCCATCATGGAAGGCTATCGGGTGGACCGTACCCTGCTCACCACGCCGGAAATGCAGGCCATTCTGGCGGGGCTGCGCAGTCTGGACAGCGTCAGCGGCAACCGGCAGTATGCCCGGCTGATGGAAAAGCTCTCGGCAGGGGCGGGGGAGCTGCTGCCCGGCGGGGCCTGTATGCTCATTGATCTTTCTTCCTGGTACAAAAGCAGTCTTGCGCCGAAAATCGAGTGCATTCAGGCAGCGATTGCGCAGGGGCAGACCATTCGATTCATGTATTTCTCACCCAAGGGGAAATCCACAAGAACCATTGAACCCTATTATCTGATTTTCCACTGGTCGGCCTGGTATGTGTGGGGCTGGTGTTTGACCCGGCAGGATTTCCGTCTGTTCAAGCTGGGTCGGATGACCGACCTTGCCACCGGGGAACCCTTTGTTCCGCGTCCGGCCCCGCGTCCGGATCTGCGTGCCGAGCGGATTTTTCCGCCCCGGTATCCGGTAACACTGGTGTTTCAGCCGGAACACCAGTGGCGGCTGGTGGAGGAATACGGCGCGGGCAGCTTTACGCAGCAGCCGGACGGTCTGCTGCGCTTTGAAGGCTTTTTCCCGGATGAAGCCAGTGCGCTCAGCTGGATTCTGACCTTTGGCGACGGGGCAGAACTGCTGGAGCCGCCCCAGCTGCGGGAAAAGCTGGCGCAGTTGGGGCATCGGTTGCAGCAGAAATATGAACGGAGGAATTGAACGATGACATCTCGGGCAGACTTTGTGGAATATGTGGCGGAGCAGATGCAACAGGCGGGCAGCATCCGCAGCAAAAAGATGTTTGGAGAATACGGCCTTTACTGCGACGGTGTGTTTTTTGCAGTAATCTGCGATGACCAGCTGTTTGTGAAGATCACGCCACAGGGAGAGGCGGCGTTTCCGGATCTACCCAAGGCGCCGCCCTATCCGGGCGCACGGGACAGTTTCCTTGTGGAGGATGTGGATGACCGGGAACGGCTCACCGCGCTTGTGCAGATCACCTGTGATGGATTAAGGCAGCAGCCGACAAAGAAACGGAGGAAATGACCATGCCCTTTGACTACAAAAAAGAATATAAGGAGTTTTATCTGCCGCCCAAAACGCCGGGAATCGTCACGGTGCCGGCCATGGATTTTCTTGCCGTGCGGGGTGAGGGCGACCCCAATCAGGAGGATGGCGCATACAAACAGGCCATCGGGCTGCTGTATGCGGTGGCGTTTACCATCAAGATGAGCAAAAAGGGCGGGCACAAACTGGAAGGCTACTTCGATTATGTGGTTCCGCCGCTGGAAGGCCTGTGGTGGCAGGAGGGCCTGCACGGGGTAGACTATTCCCGCAAGCAGGATTTCCGGTGGATTTCGCTCATCCGCCTGCCGGGGTTCGTTACCCGCGAGGTCTTTGACTGGGCCATCCGGGAAGCGACGGAGAAAAAACAGCAGGATTTTTCCCCGGTGGAGTTTTTCCATTGGGAGGAGGGGCTTTGCGTCCAGTGCATGCACATCGGCCCCTACGATGAAGAACCCGCCACCGTGGCTGCCATGC
>ENA-OURU01002170-OURU01002170.1-human-gut-metagenome-genome-assembly--contig:-NODE-2170-length-20405-cov-4.268354_pt1 | contig 20405 bp, 19 predicted proteins | sample MGYA00242137_ERZ509064 | MGnify/ENA primary metagenome ERZ509064 (study PRJEB26280, sample SAMEA2338777) | human gut metagenome | biome: human gut; feature: human-associated habitat; material: faeces...
TTCTTTTGGTGCACTTCCAGGGACTCGAACCCTGGGCCCGCTGATTAAGAGTCAGGCAAACTTGTTTAACACCATCATTTTTATACATTATAAACATCACACAACACTCAACGTATTCCATTTTTAGGTCAACGTATCCCTTGTCAATTTCAACTGAAATGGGTTTTTATACATCCAGATTTTTCCTGCAACTAATCCTGCAACTAAATCTTTGGTTTCAATCCCTTTTACTGTATTGACCCTTATAAACTTGTGTCGAAATGTCATAATGCCTTTACCTTTTTCTATGTGTCATTGACTTTTTATTTTGGAGCTATATTCATAACATAGTAAAACAGATCAATCCATTGGGTTGTCGGATATTCGTTTTCTCTTAATTTATTAAGTGCTATGGCGAGTGTGTTAAGGTTGGCCCATTTTATATCCTAGATATATTCCACTCCAAGCGTATTTTTTAAGTCTTCAAACAGATCCATTTGTTTTACCTCCCTTATTTAATGATCTCAAGCTCTAAGGTCTGATTGGTAAACTAAGCTGCATCCCAAGTTGTGCTATCAACAGCATAGGTATCAATTTGAATTTCATACGTTCCAGCATCTAATTGGTCGTATGCCTCCCATATAACTTCACTCATGACATCAATATAACCACTGTCATAAAGTATCGTATCTGGGTCGTCCACCTCATAAATAACGTATTTCAAATACTAGTCGAGGTTCGGATTTATCATTCTTACGCCGGTTATATCTTTATTGAGCTTAATATTCATATATCCAGGCAAATATAACATCCCTGGTTCTGGTGTCAATTCTTCAGCATTGTCCTGGAATGTCCCATCCCAAGACTGGCTGCCTCCATTTACTTCCCCGGGTGTGTTATGCTGGGGTGCTTCATAAGGGAAAAATAGCATCATTAAACACAACAACAGGATCTATAGCCCAAGGAAAAACCACAACAAAAACAACCAGTTTGGCTTAACTATAGCTATGTAGTAGTGGATATCCTTATTGTCCTGATTTCTCTCTATATCTACCTCAATATATCCAACAACGCTATAATTCCAAGGCTTTTTCTTCAGTGTTACACCTACTATATTATAGTGCCTTACCAAATACATATTGTCCTGGTCATCGCTTTCCAATATTTCTTGTGTAACGTCCTATATCTTTTCTTTAAATTCCTCACCAGTCAATAAAACGCCTTTTATTTTCTTTTGTTGGCTTTTCTTTCCTCTAATCTTGAATCTTTTATTCTCTTTATGATGGGCTTTTACAAATCCAAAGACTTCGTGCTTTTCCTCCCTTTCTTCCCCATCCTCATTGACGAGCTTTTCATTCTTAGGGAGCTTCTTAATCATTTTATAGCTGCTGTTTCTTCTGTCATTCGGATCCAAGGTAAACACTAACCTGTCTTTATTTCCTTGTTCTTCAGGGTCTCTAGATGGGTCAGTTTTCCAATCATCTTTCAGCCCTATTCCCCAAAGCCCTTCATTGATCTTGAACTTGCTATCAAAATCTCTGATGTGGAACAAATCCACGCCTTTTCTTTTGTCATTATTGTTCTACTTTTTCATGGTAATTCTCTCCTTTTATAAAATTAGAATTACTTATATATTTTTATACGCCTAATTTCAGGTACTTGTTTTTTACTATTTTTGTTACACCTTGGATTTATGGTGCTCTTTCATTTTTCTCGCTGCTTTTATCAATTTTCACTTATGTTATTCTCCTTCATCCTATAGCTCAATTCCAAATTCTTCGAGAATACCTTTGTCAATCAGGTTACTGTTGTTTCTCTGTATTCCTTTTCCTCTGTCGGTGTAAACTCTTACTGTGGAGTATTGGGTCAATCCAAGCTGGGTCATAATTTCATGGTCATTTGCTTTCTGAATCTCCATGATGGTTGCACAGGTGTGTCTTAATCTATGAGGTGCTAACCTTATTTCACAACCACAGAACTTCAACACATCGTTAAGGCTTTTGCTAAACCCATTCCCTGTCCAAGCTTCTTTATATCTGTCACTTTGAAAAATGAGGTCATCTTCCTTACACGATATTCCTCTTTTCAAATTGTATTTCCTTACCTGTTCAAATAGATTTAGCATTTGATCATTTATGCTGATATCTCTAACACTACCAAGGTTTTTTGTTTTTCCCAACTTGGCTCCAGCTTCTGAAATTTTGAGTTTATCAATCTTATAACTTAGGCTCATCGCTTTATTGATACTTAGTATTCCCTCTTGAAAATCAACATCCCTCCAAAATAATGCTCTGACTTCCTCAGATCTCATACCGGTAAACAGCATCAAATTAAATGCGAGGTACAAATCTATTACTGGTCTTCTGTATCTTTCACTTTCTTTAAGCTGTTCCCACAATATACTTTGCTTTTCAAATGCGTTGTACATGCTTTGGATTTCCTCTTTGCTGTAGCCCTTTATTTGCTTGCTTTCTTTGATGGCCTTTGGTTTTCCTAAATCCAAGCTACGCATTATATTATTGTCGATCACTTCGACTTGCACGGCATAATCAAGAGCTATCCTTGTTACATAAAACAGCTTACTTAAAAATGATTGGCTTGCAGGTTTTACCCCAAGTTCCTCATTTCCGTTTCTGTAGACCTTTAACAAAACCTTATGTGTTCTTCGGTGATGTCTTTCACACAGGTGTCTCCCATAAAATCATCTATCTTGCTTGCCACCCAAACATAAGAAGCTATGGTTCTACTCTCAATAGGTTTCTTATATTCGGAATGTCTTGGAAGCTGAAAGCCATCTTTAGCTAATTGCTCTAGCAAATCTCTTAGTGTTATATCATCTGAAGGTGTATGATTTTCTGGCCGTTGTATTCCATCAATTATATTCAGCTCCTCAAGGGCCTTGTTAAAACGTCTTACAGCTTCCTCTTTGCTTTTTGCTTTTTTATAAAGTCGCTTTTTGTTTCCCTCCAGATCTATGTAATAAGCTGCATAAACCCAATATCCGTCATTAGACTGGCAAGCTGTCCCTTCACCATATATCCCTCGCTTTCTTTTCTTTTTTTCTGGTCTCCCTAATTTTGACATGCTTATCTTTCCTTTCCGTAGATCAACCAATAAACTAGACTTGCTGTTGGCACCACTCTTCTATCTCCCGCTTTCTGACTGTGTATTTCCCCTTTATTTAAAAGGTCATATACTAAATCTTTTGAGATTTTTAATTCATTGGCTGTTTCAGCTACATTCAAGCAGCTACCATACTTTTTCATCAGGTATTCAACCTGTTCATGAAAAACACAGTCACACTCTTTCTCTTTCCTTTTGGTACTTTCAATTCTACTTGCATTCTCCTTTCTACTTATTGCTTTCTTTTTTGCTACCGGTGTCGGCTCTTCCTAAAAATTGAAAAGACTCATGGTGTCTTACCTCCCGTACAAATATGTCTTCACTTTTTTGAAGTGTATAATAATCAATACAAACACGTATCTGAACATATATGTCTACCCAGAGGTTTAACGCCATACATCAAAATAGGGGACGTCTTGCGACGCCCCCTAACGTTCTATCTAATTTCGCATGAAGTATCTGGAACATTTCCCAATGTGTAGCTTTTTAGGTATACGCCCTACATCAATCATTTAGAATGTCCCCCAGTTCAGCATAACGCCCTTGCTCTCTGCAACGTTTATTTATTTCATTTATTTTGAGGATCGCTTGCCCACTTTTTGTCTGCATCATCTTATCCAAAATGGCTATGTTTTCTTTGGCCTGTTCAGCATAGCCTCTTTGAATATCGAAATGGATATACATAAACAGCATGGCCAGCTTACTAAACACATGTCTTACCTCTTCATTTTCTAGCTTTCCATGATAGGTCTTTATCATGTGTTCCAATACTTGAAACCATGCAACCCCATCCTCATCATATTGATGGGTATTAAACTGATTTAAGTATTCCTCCAAGGTCCAGGTTTTGTCCGTTCCACACTCTGCTTCTATTGGTTGTGTGAAATATTCAAACTTAATACGGCTTGGCTCCTCTGGCACCTGATCTTCTAACAGCTCGTCCATGCTGCTCTTAAAATTAACCATTCTTCCCAGAGGATAAATTCTACAATTTGTCAGGAATACATCATGTACGCTACACTCATTATGGTGTAGAAACACGCAGCTACCATTGACCTTCTCTTTTAAAAGTATCACCGGCAATCTGCTTTGGCCTCCGATATGCCATGTGCAATAGTTACCAATCACCTCATCACATGTCTTGTTGAGGTATTGAGATAAACGGAACACATCCGGCGCACTTAAAATGATCGGTTCCTCACGCTTTCTACAACATTTACCACATGCCGAACAACTAAAATTGAAGGTGTCTTTTGGTCCGAGTACGTGGTTTTTATAGTACTCTAATCTCTTTTCCATGTCATCCATTTGAGTTGTGTCCTTTCATTCATAGGTCAGCTATTCATTATAAACACCAGGTTTTCAATCACACCAGAAAGCCGAATCTCTCCAAGTGGCTTCATGATTTTCTTCATTTGGCTTAGCTCCCTAACCCAAATGTTGTTTTTAAACCACTCACAGTATTCCTCATTGGTCATTGGGCTTTCTAAGGTGTCTTTCCAGATTCTCTTTAAGATTCTGACGGTTTCATCATCATCTTTCATGTTAAACAGCTTGACCGATCTCACGACTTTGGTTTCATATTCCATCAGCACAAAAAACAAAGGAGTATTAGTGCCCTGGAGGAACTTTACTATTCTAAGGTCCTTATATAGTTTAGGGTTAAACACATTTTCTATAAGCCCCAAACAGCAATCAATGTATAGCACATTCAACCCGTTATGCAGCTCCCCTGCGTACCAAAGCTTTAAGGGTTCTCGGTTAAACTGCTCAACCTCCTCCGTTGTGATATTTGTTGCATACATGTGTACCATGATAATGCCATTATCCCATACCTCGAATGTCCCTGAATTTCCAGACAGACCCTCAGGTAGTTCAAGTGGATAAACCTTACCTGTTGTTATTTCTACTGGTTGCATATCTTCACCTCCTTATAAGTGGGGGTGATTGTAACGCCAATTCTAACTTTTTTCAACTCTTATTTTTTACAACCTGTTTTCTTGATGATATTGAAAATTATCATCACACATCCGCTCTCTTTTTCATGTTTCGTACAATATAGAAAGGAAGACCTCTTTATATTAAGGTCTCCCTTTCTACTAACTTGTCCTTTAATTGTTTTTCTTTTTATTGACCACATGACACCAATCTTGTGAGGTCTGGCCACCTCTTTGCTTCGGTCATATAATAAATAAACAGTTTCGTGTACATTTTTCTGCTATCTACATTTTCAAATAGGTTTGGTTCCTCCTATTTTAGCTGTGCAAAAACCATTGAGTAGTTCTCAAGATCTTGTGGTCTAATAGGATATGTTAATTGATATCTTTCTCTCTTTAGGTATCCATTGGTATCAATCACTTTCAAATAAACCTGACCTTCTGGTAGTTCCTTTAATGTCCTTGATATATTTTGTTGCTGCTCAACTAATTCTTTGGTTGCCCAACAGAGGTTGTTACCTTTCAAATTCCAGGTATTATTATCTTTAAAAAATACTACTGGATCCTCAATCGTGTTTATCCTGTCGAAATCCTAAGTATTCATTAACATTGTTGCAGCTTGTGCTACTGTTACAAAAATTCGATCACCCTTTCCAACGCTCACATCTATTCGAGCTCTATTGGTTATTCCTGTTTCTTCAATCTGCATCTTTTTATTTACACCGTCATACCTATAAACCTTTCCTGGCTATATCGGTGTGCCAAGCTTAACCAAAAGGCCATTCTTCTTACTAAAGGTAAACATCTCACCTGTTATGGTGTTATACCAAATTTCTTTTTCGTTATAATCCTAGAAACCAAGAACCGTATCCTCTTTATTATACGTTTTTCTATGTTTCATTTGGTCTCTTAATCTTTCTAACACTGTCTTCATACTATCAATGCCCTCCATTTATTTTTTAGGTCATAACTTTTACATGGCCCTTTAAACTCAACTTATTTTACTATTAGACAACATACCCCTTAATTTTCCTTCCGAAAATTCCGACTTTTCCTGGCGGATTTCCCTGTTTCTAAAATAATTCCAAACAAATCTATATCAAATATTACGGATTTTGTTTTTAATATCGTTTTTTAACAAAAAATCTTGAAACTTGATTCTTATTTTTTCTTCAATGCTCTTACCCTATTAGATGTTCTTATTTCTTTTAATATGTGCTACACATGACTCAAAAATATGCTGCCACATATTTTACTCCTTCTGCTGTTCTCTTGTGTCTTAACAGGACTACTACATGAACCAAAAATCACTTGCCACACATTTTATATCTTCATGCTCCAACCGGTTTTATTTGAGCACCATAAACAGGTACTTAACTATTATGCCTTTCTCTTTACCTATGGCCTTTTCTTTTTTCAACTAGCTGTTTACTTGATATTCACATCTTATGCCACAGGAAATTCTTTTTTAATGCTATCTTTTCAACGCCTTACTTGCCAACTTCACTTTCATTTCAAATGGTCTCTATTAAACTTACAAACTTAATATTTTCACCTATCGTGCTCTGGACTTTTATATTAAGCTGTCATTCTTTCTGCTATGGTCACAGCCTTTTTTCTTTTTAATTGTTTTTGAACTTACATTTATAACTCAACATGTCCTTTTTGATCTTACATATCACATAACATCTCTGCTGTTATTGAAATTCAACAACTTACAACTACCGGTTCCAAGGCCCTCCTTAAACTTACTTTTACACCTTTTAGGTCTCTTGTGTTCTTCAATAATCATCAATAAACATCATCACCAAATCCCCCTTTTCTTATGTTATTACTTTTTTTGTTGAAGCTGTTTTTCTAATACCTTTCTGATTTCATATTCTATCTCAAGTTCATCATTATCTTTTTGGTAGACTGCTTTTATTAGGTTGATGTCGTTTCTTGCTAATCTTGCGACTATCTTTCCTTGTCTTTTGTTTATCCCTTTTCCAAACTGCTGAAGCAAAACATTTACTGCGTTAAACAAATCTTCGTCTTTAGGATTTGGTCTTATTGTTACTGCATTATAAACATTTTCCATTTCACAATTAAAATACATACTGCCTTCCTCTATTGCCCTTTTGTCTTCCCAAACCTCAATAAGTGATTCTGTTGACATGAATATGTATCTTCTTTTCTTGTTATCGTTTTCTATGGTTTGAGGGGTTGCCGTTTTGGGGTCATGCCAATATTTTCCTTGATATTGCACATAAACCTCTAATTCTGGGATATAAATGTCAAAGGTCTGCTTGCCTAAATTGTATCTCTGGTCATTTACAACGTATTGCTACTTTGTCTTAGGATAAACTATTTTTATTGCTTGGAAGAAATATCTTTCGGGGTAACTGCACCTTAATCGCATGATCCAACTTCCCCCTTGCTTATAAACTATCATAGAAGCTCAATGCTGCTTCTGCGCTGCCATCGTTTTGAATGGTCTGGCTTTGAATGGTGCTTGTTTTTGGGCTGTTATCTGCGTTTTGTTTATCTGATAAACTCAAATTAAATGCAGCCATTCCCAATATTGCTCCGGCTAATACCAACAATGCTACGATGTTTACTAATTTCTTCATGATCATTCTCTCCTTTTAATAATGGCCTCTTTACCATTTTATTTTTTATACTTATATACTTCTACATGCCTATTTTCAGGTACTTATCTTTTACTATAATTGCTTTTCTTTGTTTTATTTTGATCTCTGGTTTCTACTGGTGTCCTGATTTCCTAAGGTCGATGATAAACTTACTTATTTGATGATTGGGTGCTGGGTGATAAACTGAACCGGCTTGCCGCTTTGTTAAATATTTATCTATCTATGCTTTGGTGCCTTGGTTGGGATATCTGGGTCTTTGGTCTTTGGTGGGATGTTGAAATAAACTTAAATGGATGGAGGATACTTTCTCAAATTGGAGGATACTTTCTCAAATGGGCAGTATTTGGGTGACTTTGATTTCCTGTTAAACTAACTTGTCTCCCCAGGTCCCCAGGTCTCCCAATGGTCCCCTCAACTGGTTTTTCTGTTTTTATTGTTTTGATTGGCCTCCTAACCTTTCCTCCCCCGTTAAACTCTTTTCTGAATGAATCGGTTTCCTTTCTGAAAATTTTGATTTTTGGAAATTAGGTTCTCGTGCCACCTGTTTTACCTTTTTCTTAACTTGTTCTACTTGGATTTTTGCTTTGGTACTCTTGAAAATCACTCTTTTTGGCTCTTTTCTGTTTTGTGTTTTTCTTTTGTTTTTTACTGGTCATTATTTAATCAAATGGGTTTTTATTTTTCTTATATTGTTGATTTGTAATGTATTGGTGGGGATGTTTTCTTTTGTTGTGAACTGATATATAAAATAAACAGACCAGTTCTTTGCCTTGATGGCTTAAACTGATCTGTCTTTCCTGCTTAATAAACTATCAACCTTGCCTTTCCTGGGTTTTATTGGTTTTCTCGGGTTTCTCTTTCTTGCCCTCCTAATTTTCTTTCCTGTCCCCCACTCTCTTTCTTTTCTGCTAAACTCTTTCCACTTGGTCTTTGGGGATTGGCTTTTGATTTTTAGGATGTTCTTTTGTGACATATTATATTGTCTTTGTTTTTTCAAATGAGCCTTATCGACTTTTTTCTTTTATGTATTGGTTGATATGCTTTATTGTTGTCATTTTTACTAAATTGAAATTCTGTGGTTCTCCTTTTTTCTTCTTTGGCTTTATTGAAATAATTGAACTTTGTTCCTCTTTTTATTGAACTATGTTTTTATTATTGTTATTTTGGTTCTCTTTATTGATATATGAAGGATATGGACTTGGTTTTCTTTTATGTCCGTGAGGGGTTTTGATGATTGGAGGGGTTTTCCCTTGGTAAACTGATTTCTTGGGTGAATTGATTTTCTCTTGTCTGCTTAAACTTTCAATCTGGTGAATGGTTGAGCTGGGTGATACTGATTTTCTCCCTGATTTGAATGACTACCTGGTTTCCTTCTGGTGAGCTGGTTGAAATGGGTGAAATGATTTCTTTCTGATTTCCTCTCTGTTGATCCGGTTTCCTCCCTGTTGATCAGCTTCCTTCCTGTCCTTCAATTTCATTCCTGTCCTCCCTGATCTGTTTTCCGGGATGATATCTGCTTTGCGAATTGACATAAAAATAAGCTGCTTGTAATAAGCAGCTCTCTTAAAAATAATTTTGGGAAAGGAGTACCTTTTTCTTATCGAACTTCTCGTTATATATAATAAACAAGCCTTTTGGAGGGTATTTAGATTTTACTTATTATGCTCGAATACCTGATTTACTGACTGTCGTTTTTTATTGATGTTTCAGGTCACTTTTTACTAGATATTAGACTTAAACTATGCTATCGGTTTTAATGATTTCCTGTGATGGCCCCTTTTCAAAAAATACAGTGTATATCACATCAAAATAGTCCCGCTGTAATGCCCCAAATTTCAATTTTTATCCCCACCTATCACCCAATACCCCCATACCCCAAAAGCCATTCTGGGGCCCCTCAAAACGGCCCTGGACACCCTTCAACACCTTCCCAATATCTTATCCAGCAGAACCGCCTTTTTAATTTGTTAAATATTTATCTATTTATTCTAACAAATCAAAATCCTCATATCAACCACTTGGCCGATATGAGGACTCTCTGCTTTCAATTAAAATGATATGCTTTGTATTCCATTGGCTATTGCTTTTCCTACAATGAATCCGAACTTTGTTAATGCTCCGGTAAGAGCTAATACTAACAGAACGCTGGTCATTATCTAGAATGTTATCGTTTCTTTGAAATATGCTTTCCAAGGCTACGGGCTCATCACAGCGTTTCTAGCTCCATTCGAGATCCATTGGATCTTCAATCTTTGTGGTTGCTGACCCATTATTGCTGACTGTTTTGGTTGCTGGCTCAAGCCTTGTTGACCCATCGCTGGTTGTTGACCCCAGCCTTGCTGGCCCATTGCTGGTTGCTGACCCATCACTGGTTGCTGGCCTGCTGGTGATCCACCATCAAGGATTCCCCGACTAAACGGAATTGCTATAAACATTGTATCTAACACAATTCGGATGGTCATGAAACACACTAATGCATACTATGCTATCTGTACTAAGATACTGCTCACCTTATAAATCAGGTTATTAACCTCTTCGGTTACGTTTGTTTCTCCAATTATTGTCTGATCTTCCGTGAGGTCTATCCCTTTTAAACTGTCAACAAAACTGTTTTGCTGCTCCTAAACATCTGGCGTTTGGTTGCTTGGACTCGATTCTGGCACTACTGTTTCTTGTTGAATGATCTGGTTATTTTCATTTAGCACTTCCTCTAGCCCTGCTGCTTTTACATTAAAAGCAAACGCTCCACATATCAGCACCGCTACTACTAAAAGCTATATTACTCTTTTCATTGTTATCACCTCACATGTTTCTAGTTTTCCAATGCCTTTCTTGAACACAAATTACGATCTACCATTGTTAATTCGTACTCCTTTCCATAAAACTTGCATATTATATTTAAAATGGGATCTATAAACCTTTTCTAGTCTACTTTATTTCTATTTGCTATACGTATTGCACCGTCAAAAAACTGTCCCTATCTTCTTGCACTTACATCTTTATCTTGTATGATAAACAAGATATCAATGCCTGTATTTTTACAAAGCTCTCTCTTAAATGCATCAGAACTTCTATCTTCTGCATGCTACCACGAAGAACCGTATTCAATGATCAATTTCTCTGATGGAATATACATATCGAAGCTCATCCTTGTTTCTGGGATCCTCACCTGCTCTTGAAGGTCTGGAAAAACACATTGTAGCACGTTTTTAATATACTGCTCCTGATAGGAAGTGCTCCACGCTTTTTTACAGTTAGGACATCCTTTATTGGGTTTTGTTCTGTTCTTTATTATTGAATCCCACACATATCCACACGCATTACATTTGAACCAGGCCCTTTTACCCTAATTAGGCTTATAATCCCAAGGCCCTAGCCCCTCTTCTTTGGGATTAACTGCTTTTATAAATTCGCTTGCAACCTCTGGATAAAGATCAGCTAACTACTAGCCAGGCTCGGGAATCTAATTTGGATGTCTCTTACTACCGTCTGGATAATATCTCTTAGGCATTAAAAAATTCTTAGTGTTTTCCATAGAAAACAGCTCCTCTCTAAATATGTTTTTCAAATTTCAAAATTGAAATTTATTTATATACTTTCACACGTATATTTTCAGGTATATCATTTTTACTATTAACGCCTTAACCTTGTTTTTGAACGTATCAACATTTTTGACAACGTATGTTGGCTCTTGAATCAACGTATCTAATTTCTATAACTTTTTATAAGAAATAATAGGCACGCAGTCCATCCAAACTTAGATGTTCTACGTGCCTGTTACTTTATTTTTTATTTAGATGTTTTAACATCAATCGAGGTTTTGAACATTGGTATTAGGAATGAATCCGTATCTGCTTACCAACAACTCGCTTGGATATGGTATCTAAACTGATTGTCCTAAAACAGTTGATGTGATATTTTTTCCATTGGTATTGATCTAATATTGGAAAATATTGGCTTTTCCAAACATTTCTGATGTTCCTGAACTCTATGGTGAGAGGTTTGGATCCAGAACACAGCTTCTATAATCAACGCCCTCATAACCATCAATACCTACAGTTATGGTTGCTGAATAAACTGCTATGCTTATTCCATCAAACGCTTCATTGTACCAATGTCCGTCGCTCTCTGCCCAGCTTGCTGATTTGTCGTTTCCTTTGTTACGCACAAGGCTATTTACTAGATTGGTCACAACTTTGGTGTTGTTATCTATTTCTTTAGCTGCTCCGGTCAGCTACTCAACGCCTTGGTTTTTCTTTAGAATGACTGAACCGTTCATCAAGATGTTTCCTTGGATGTCGCTGCTAAACGTATAGATCGCAACATCTAAACTACTTGCATGGGCATTTACATTACTGCTATTTGCTTCTCCAAAGGTATCTTGTAAATAGTACTTCAAATCTTCTGAAGCTTTAGTATTTCTTTTTCCAGTCAGCTACTATAGGCTGGTTCCATTTTTTACTGCTATTCCATTTAGTGCTGTTGCGTTATTCAAGCTGTTTCCGTTTTTCCAATTGTCAACATACATTTGGAGCTTATAATTTTGATTTATGGTGTCTTCTATATTTTGAACCAGGTTTTCCATTTCTGAACGACCTGCATCTTGGCTCCAGCTTGAATCGTAGGATATTACTTTTTCCTTCATGCTGTCACTTAGTACAGGATAATAACCTTTTACAGTGATTGTTGTTCCAAGGTCTTTTGTTCCATCCCCCTTTGTCTAAACCGCATGGATGGCACCACCTGGAAGCACTTGGTTTTTCAAATTCCAGCCTTTATCACCATTAACTGCCTAACTATGCAGACTCCATTGATCGGATTTCAGATACATGTTAAACCCGTTTTGGTCGTAGCTCTTTTGCCAGCTTATTGAAACTGCTGCCTAAACTTTCATGCTGCTTATATGCTGAGAAAGGATATTCACGTTGTTTTTCTGATCTTTGGTATCCCCAGGTTTTTGCCAGGTCATTCGGATGTATGGATAGAAAACAAGGTTTTGGTAATCTGTTTTAATCCATGTATTTTTTACGGAAACTATCTGTCCTTTTTTATAGGTCGTGCTTTGAAGTTCACTCAAATTAGGTATTTCGTTTGCTTCACCTTTTTCCTGGCCGGAATAAACATCAATCTTGGCATTGCCGGCGAAGGTTATATCTCCATTGGCCGAATGTACCACACTTATTGCATGATTTCTATGCTATGTACAACCTCCTGTGGTTTCGAGATCGGAATTTGCTATATCTAGATACAACTTTAATATCAGAGTATCAGAATAATCATTTTCTTTCCTTACATTATTTGGAACGGTATTAGCTGCTCCAATTAAGCTGGAAACTTCTGAACTTGCTGTATCTTTCCAGCTTGCCAATGTTGGTATGTCTTGGCCTCTCCATATAATAAATTTGATGTTCTAGTCATCAATCTAATGACTTCCTGCATCCACTGAGGTTAATGTTCCACTTCCGTTACTGTACTAAACTAGTGGCTTAAATACACTTTTCAGTGTTGTTAAGCTCTAATTTATACTTTCATTTAATTTTAAAACGTAATTGAAATTACCATCCAAGATCTAGTAGTTTTGGCCACAAGGTGCTTTATCTTCAACATAGGCTTCCTCAAATCCGTCCCCATCATGGTCTTCCATGTGGCCTCCTACAACAACTTCTTCGTCACAGGTTCCTGCCATGCTTCCCCAATTAAACTAAATGGTTTTCTGACCAAAACCATTTACTGTCAGGGTTTCAAATGCTCGTGTTATCTCACTTTCACGAAGTTCCAAATCCACTAAAACACTTGGTTCTCTTGTTTCATTGACCAGCCAAACATATAAGACTGTTTCGCTATCTTTACAGGTCATAACTCCTGCATTGGATTTTTCTCTTATTTTCTAAGGCACCTGATCCCAGGAGGTTATTCTCTTTGCTGTGGTCGAGGTTGCCCATTTCTTAACGGTGTAATTTTTATCTCCTAAGGTCTCATTCATTATATTGATTGATCTACAGTTATCCGTCCTTATGAAGCATCCAACATAGTTTTCAGTTACTTTTCCAAAGCCATCGGTGTGTTTATTGGTGTATAGCTTTATGATGGTTATTGGTCTTAAAACATCTGAATCTGCTCCATCTGGTAATGCTGACATCTGTGGAGCTGGTCCTTCAACACTTAAACTTTCGTCATAGGTCTGTGTGCTTTCTGCTATATCAACGCTTTCATAAACCTGAACGCCGTATCCATAAGGCTCCAAAATCTCATCATAGGTCAACTGATCGGATCTGGTCACTGTGAAAAGGTTCCATTGCGCCTCATCCTTTATTGTTTTCAAAGCCGTTGTCCAAACCTTTGAGGTTAAACTTTTCATACTGCCGCCAAACTCATTTCCTAACAAGTCGGCATTTGCTTGCTCCCAAGTCGCAATGTTTTTAATGGTGCCATAAACATAAAATTCATCGCCATTGGAATCCATGATCTGAACATTATCTGCTGTATTGGGGCGATACCAGTAAACTGCTTCGATGACTAACTTGGCTTCACCTGTTGTAAGGGCTTCAAAAGCTGCTTTATCCTTACTTTGGAAAAGCTTTGCAGCTAAATACAATCCATTTGTTGCGCCTTCAGTAGTTTCCTCGTCTCCACCATAAGGCTACAACATCCACTTTTTCAGGTTCTCACCATTAGCTATTGCATTTGATCCGTTCCAAATGATTGGTTCTGGAATGTCGGATAGGTTATAGAAATTTGCTGATTGAATCATATTTGTACTAGCATTGCCCACCCAAGTTTCTTGATAAGCAAGAATCGGATGATCTAATGGGTCATCATTTAAGAATAGGTCAATTACATTTGAAATTACTGTCGGTTCATTGGCATCCACGATATATATTCTATAACCATTGTCTCCTTTGTGAAATCCACCGTTTACTTTGATGGTTCCATCACTTCCTGATCCGCCTGCATTGGCTCCATCAATGTTTTCTGATGTAGTTGCAAAAGCATTTAAACTTAACATTAGCTACAAGGCAATGATCTAAGCTGCTTTGAGTAGTTTTCCTATTCTCATGTCTCCTCTCTCCTTTTATTATGATTATAAATTAGCTATTAGTGTAGTACGGTTCCGTTCTGTTCTACCAGATCCCATGCTTGCTGCATTTCTTCTTCTGTGGGAAGTTCTGGGTTGGTATCCACGTCCTTGAACCCCCAGGAACCGCCTGCTGTGTTGATTTCAGCTGATATTCCCTGTTGCTTGCTTTCGGTTTCTTCTTTTGCTGTTTCCTCTTCTTGGGTTTCAGGTGCTGGGGTTTCCTCTACTGGATCTACATAAACATCCTCTTCATTGGTTTCCTCCATTACTGCTGATCCACTTCCTGCTAACTGATCCTCAGTGATAAGGATATCTCTTCCACTTCCAATGTCCAATTTTTGGCTGTCATCTTCTTGCTGCACGATTGGGGTTGGTATTGGCAAACTATTTACTTCATTGTTTTGATTTGAAAACTTTGACTCTAGTGCTATTGTTACTACAGTTCCTGCTATCACTAGTGTTACAAGTCCTACCACTATCTTTCCCTTAGTCTTCATAACTTATTACCTGCCTTTTCTATCAATAAAGTTAATTATTCGTTTTCTAAAGGCTTTTTGCAGGAGCTATTGCTTCTACACCTTTAAAAAACTTTTTATACTTATATATTCTTACATGCTTATTTTTAAGTAATATATTTTTTACTATATATGATACATGATTTTCCTGTTGGCTACCATATCTTTTTAACTGAAATTTTCCTCTTGTTCTAAAGCACACAAAAAAGGGGAATGGCTTAAACCATCCCCCTTTGCTTTGATAAACTTGTACTTATGCTTTGGCCTTATGGCTGCGCTTTTTACTGGTCTTGGTGACCTTGGTTTCTTCTGCAGGCTGCTGATCCTGATTCTCGGCCACAACCTCCCCGGTCACCTGCTGTTCCTCGGTCACCTGCTCCTCCTGGTTTTCAGGTTCCTCGGTCACCTGCTCCTCTTTCTCGGCCACAACCTCCTCGGTCACCTGCTCCTCCTTGGCCAGGCCCAGGAATTCATTGAGGTCTTCCTCCGTCTCCAGGATTTTCATACCACTGAAATCAATGGTTTCAGAAATGCTGCTTTCAGCACTTTCCGGCAGATCTCCATTGCTCTTCTTGTTGTCCAACAGGGCGATAAACTTGTCATCGGTCAAAGGGAAACAGTCGTCGCTTCCTTTCAGGATTTCTTGCCACTGTTCGTAACTTACGCTCCTTTTACAAGAAGCCAAGGTTGTCTGACTATCATCTCCCGGCCAATCCAGGAGATAATGCTGAACATCAGGATCCTCTTTAATTACCCCGTGCTCCAAGGTGACTCCACCAAGCACCACATCATCATCGTTGAGCAGGATTCTCATGTGGTTCTCGCTCATGCCAAATCTCTGACAGAACGGCGTGATCACCTCATAAACCAGGCCGGTCGGGGTCTTAAACAGGCCAACCAGGATATAGATCTCAAAGCCCTCCGGAATCATTCCCAGCTTTCCACTGATCAACCTGTAGTTTCCAACACCAGACTTGCAGGCCAGATCGGAAATGTAGTCCGTATCAACCACGATCTCCTGGTTTTCATTGATCTTCAGCCCTTTTACCTCGTTATCTCTAATGAGGTATTTCAAATCTCGGGGTGTCATCTCCAGAAAGGCCATGTTCTTGTCATCGTATACCACCCAACCTACGCCAGGTCTGGTTCTCCCAAGGTCCAATCTCGTTACTGCGTACTTCATTCTTTTTTCTCCTTCCACCAAAATTTTTATTGGTGGGGTGATTGTAACGCTGAATTTTCTTGATTCAACCCCTAACACATAATTTTTATTTATTAACCACTTTTTTGCTTTATCTGCTTTTTATGCTCTACTAAACAAAATGGGCCAGCAACTTTCGTTGCCAGCCCACTTTACTATGTTTAACTTGCTTTCTGTGCTCTTGCTTTCCGTGCTTTCGTTAAATTGCTTTGTGTTGTTTAAGATTAACCGGCTACAACCAGGTCAGCTCCGGTAGCACTTACAACAGCAGCATCAGCACCCTCTTCACCAAGGCCCTCGGTGTTCTTCTCAGCATAAGTGATCTCAAAAGACATGGTTCCAGTGTAGGAGCCGGTTCTCTTGATAAGAGAACTTACAGTGCCAGTGTGAACGGTAGGAGTAATGGTCTTTTCATCAACATCCTTATTTCCACCAAATTCAGTTGGGATTTTATCACCATTAAACAGGATACCATCCTGGGTTACGGTTGCATCATACTTAACTGCTGCGTTACCGTTGTTTACCATTTTTAGGGTCTTTGCATTTGGCTTTACCACGACATCATAATTTGGATCCACGTTACCCTTAACTGCAATGGTATACTAACCAGTAGAAGCGGTGTTCTTATCAACATTACCATTCAGTACAATGGTCTTTGGAACTGCGATCATAATATCACAAGACGCCTTGTCCGCAACGACCTCTACGCTTTCCTCTTTCTGAGTGGCCTTCTTATAAACGGTGTTCTTGTCCTGTTCCACAGACTGACCGGTCATGTTATCACTGGTCTGCTGAGCTGCATCAAAATCCACCCCAAGCGCTTTATCATAATCACCGGAAGTTGAAGCCACTGACGGATTTCCCATACTTGCAATTCCTGCCTGTCTATCTGTTCCGAAGGTCAAGTCATAGGCAGCCAACGCTCCGCTTGCCATACTGAGAGCCATTACTCCAGTCATCACAAAGCTTAATACTTTCTTTTTCTACATGTTCATAATAGGTATCCTCCTAAAAATATTTTTTACCTTTTGGCATTGGATATTGGGGAGTCGAACCCCACAAACACCTAAATGTCTGCCACCACTGGATATCCACCCACTATATCTAGAGAGGAGGAAATTAGGAAAACATAAGGTCAAGATGGAGTCGAACCATCTACGCTTTTCAACGCATCCCCGATTGACCTCACTTAAAAAGAGAGAATTATATTAAACGCTGGTAAGGCGTTTAAACTAATTTAAACTGGCTGGTCTTACTTTATGATCGTGTACTTTTCCTTCCCCATCTTCGCATATATCTCTTCTATGCTTGGCATTCTCTTGACACCATAGTTATTTTTACAAATGGAACCATCGTTTACTATGGTTATCAATTCAGATGTTATTAACACCTTATCTCCAAGCTTCTTTGTTCCTAATACCACGTTTCCATCATTTATAAAGTTAACCAGCTCTTCACGGCTTAAACACTTATCTTTATTGTCCTCGGATACCAGTCTGTAAGTAACCTGTCTGCCATGGATCTCTTTCCTATAAACTAGCCAGTGTACTTCACCATTGTCATCCTTAAAAATTCTAAAGTTTTGGAAATAGCTGTTTGGCTTCATCCCATTGCTACAGAATCCCCGGATATCGTATCCTTCATTTATTGCTGCTCTAATTATTTTAGGCGGAAGTGTTATCCATTCTCTCTATGTTGCTTCAAACAATATATACGCCTCTGTTTTATTGTTGCTCTCTTTCAATATTTTGCTTACCGGAAAGAAGACCTTTCCTTCACCCAAGGTTGTTAACAACTTATCTCTCATGGTTATTTCTCCAATCTTAAATTTTATATTATATATCTTTTACAAGTAGTAAATCAGGTAATTACTAGAATACTATTTGGTATCTCTACAAATTGGTCTATGCATATTTAATGCTGTTTCTGTATTTATCTAATAGATATTGATTTCCCTTTATAATAATAGTTCTATCCCAATATTCCATGTATTTATATATTTCAGCCAACGCCTCTTTACTTGCCTCAAAGCTTTTATTACTACCTCTTACTGCATGTTCTACTAATTCCCAGTATTCCTCTAAATAGTATCCATAAATAATGCCCTTGATAAACTCAATGAATATCTATTTATTTATCAACAGGTCGTTGTTTTCAGGCTTATAAACGTCTTTGTCACCACAAATGCTTACCACTCTTATACCGTTTAAATAAATTTCTACTTTGCAGATTCCTTTGAAATTCATAAGTATGGCACCTCCTCTGTGTCCTCCTTTGTGTCACTCTTTTTATCATTTTTTATAACCAGGTATAACAATATGACAATGCATATATACCGGCCAATTACACAGTAAATATCTTCCAGGTTAAACACATAATTGGATAACAGTATCCCCGATCTTGGAAAGGCTATCATGTAATCAACCACATGCCCTCTTAGGTTTTGCTCCAGCTGGTTTCCAATGCTTCCAATCAGACTCATGCACAAACTCAACATCAAGACTATCCTGATTTTCTACTATGCCTTGTCGATCAAACTCTTATTTTCTATGAACAACCAATAGTAACAAACTATAATGAAAATTGCTGTCAAACTGCTATTGAGGTCATATCCTAATATGATGTTTGAAATCATGATGATCTAAACTGTTATTCCCAACAGTCCTTTTCCGATGTTTTTCACTTTTTCCTGGTTGGTCATCATGATCCACATTGCACATAGATACTATATGGTTTGGCTTAATACACACCAGGCTTCTGTGGTCTGTCTGATATCTAGATATTCACAAAAGTGGTTCTTATAATAAATGCTTAACACTCCTGGTATAAGCACATGTTCAACATCTTCCGTGAGGTTATAAAATACTAACGTTTTTATCAACAACTAAACTAGAAGCAGCACCAATCCTACCTAAATGGCTATGTTTCTTTCCTTTGTTCTATCACACATCCATTTCTCTCTCCCTTCTCTTTTTATTTTATATACTTATATATTCTTACATGCTATTTTTCCGGTACTATCTAAAATACTATTTAGTTATCTTTCGCCTTCATATTGTTTCCCTTGTTTTTCTAATGTTTCTATGACTTTACTTTTATGCTTTTTCTTGATTTTCCTTTGTTTTTGCGTACACCGGGCCAAAGCTACACCATGACCGTTGGTAGTCCTACACCCTGACCGCGCAAAGCAGACATCCTCGCCGCTGGTCAGACACCGGCGTCATGGTGCACCAATTCCGCCAAAATGGTGCATGGCGGCCGGGAGCGTGGTGCACCGGGCCGCCATGCAGGGAATTACTCAGGGATTCCCTTGCGCTTGCGCATGGACTCGCCCTCAATCTGGATAGTATAGGCGTTGTAGATGATCCGGTCGCAGATGGCATCGGCCAAGGTGGGGTCGTACAGATTCTCGTGCCACTCGCTGGTGTCGTACTGGGAACAGAAGATGGTGGAGGCTACCTTACTTCTTGCTTCTACCAGTTCCAGCACATCCCGGGCCTCCGCCTCCTTGAGGGGGTAAAGCAGCCACTCGTCCAGAATGAGCAGCTTCTCTTTCTTGAGCTTTTTCATGTAGTCCCGGTAGGTTCCGTTGGCCCGAGCTACAGAGATCTCCACCAGCAGATCCGGCAGGCGGATGTAACGGACAGAGTAGAAACTGCGATTTGCCGCCATGCCAAGGGCACAGGCCAGATAGGTCTTACCTACCCCAGTTGCTCCTAAAATGATGACGTTATGGGCCTCATGGAGGTAAGCACAGGAGGCCAAACGCAGGATTTGTTCCCGATCCAGCTTACGCTCCGGCAGATATTCGATATTCTCCACACAGGCGGCAGGATCCGCATAGCTGGCGTTGCGGATGAGCCGGGTCAGGCGATTGCTCTTCCGGGCACTCCACTCCGCATCCACCAACATGGCAAAGCGATCCTCAAAGGACACCGC
>ENA-OURU01002183-OURU01002183.1-human-gut-metagenome-genome-assembly--contig:-NODE-2183-length-20268-cov-8.176273_pt1 | contig 20268 bp, 17 predicted proteins | sample MGYA00242137_ERZ509064 | MGnify/ENA primary metagenome ERZ509064 (study PRJEB26280, sample SAMEA2338777) | human gut metagenome | biome: human gut; feature: human-associated habitat; material: faeces...
GGTTCCTCCTTTTCTTCGCTGTCTGGGGGGCGAACCGCGCCCGCCCCCGCTCCTTATGGCTCAAGCCTGGTCCGGTCCCGGGGAAACAGGCTGGCCCGGCGGATGTTGTCCAGGCCGCACAGCTGCATGGTCAGCCGCTCCAGGCCGATACCCAGGCCGCCGTGGGGCGGCGCGCCGTGCTTGTGGAACAGCAGGTAGCCCGAAAAATCCTCCGGCTCCATGCCCCGCGCCTTTAACTTTTCCACCTGCTGGCCGTAATTGTGGATACGCTGGCCGCCGGTGGTGATCTCCATCCCCCGGAAGAGCAGATCGAAGGAGAGGGTGTACCGGGGGTCCTCCGGATCGTCCATGGTATAGAAGGGGCGCTTCCTGCCGGGGTAGTGGGTGACGAACACGAAGTCGCTGCCCCACACCTCCTTGGCGTACCGGCCGATGTGCTGCTCCTCCTCCGGCTCCAGATCGTAGGGCTCCCGGATGGCATAGCCGTAGGCCTCCGCCGCCAGGCGCTTGGCCTCGTCAAAGCGGACGGCTGGTATGTGCTGTGCATCGGGCAGCTCCGCGCCCAGCAGGGCCAGCTCTCCGGCGTATTCCTGCCGGAGCAGGGCTACAAGGCGGCGCAGAAAGCCCTGCTCCAGCGCCATCAGGTCGGTAAAGGAGCGGAGAAAGCCCATCTCCAGATCCAGGGAGGTATATTCGTTCAGGTGCCGCTGGGTGGCGTGCTTCTCCGCCCGGAACACCGGGCCGATCTCATACACCCGCTCAAACACCCCCACCATGGCCTGCTTGTAGAGCTGGGGGGACTGGGCCAGCACAGCTTTCCGGCCGAAATAGTCCAGACGGAACTGGCTGGAGCCTCCCTCGGCCCCGGCCTGGCCCAGCTTGGGGGTGTGGATCTCGATAAAGTTCTGGTCCAGCAGGAACTTGCGCATGGCGTTGACCATGCAGCTCTGGGCCTTGAACATCAGCTGGTTCTCGTCGGTGCGCAGATCGACCCAGCGGTAATCAATGCGCTGGTCGATGCTGGAACGCTCCACCGCCTTTTTCTTCTTGGTGGCGGCAATGGCCTTGCGGGCAATGGGCAGTGCATCCGCAATGCTCTCCACCTCGATGGCCTCGGGGATCATCTCGATGCCGCCCATCTTGACGTAGTCGTTCTCGACCACCTTACCGGTGACAGTGATGACAGAATCAGGGGTCAGCTGATCGATGGTGCCCACCAGATCAGGATGATCCTCTTTTTCAACCGTGATCTGCAGCTTGCCGGTGATATCCTTCAGTACGATAAAGGCCATATACTTGCTGTTGCGCAGGTTTTCAATAAAGCCCTGTACCTTGACCGTATTGCCAATTTCCTTTTGTACCTCGTTGATGTAGGTGCGATTCATGGAAATCCTCCTTTGATGTCTTATACCGTTTTATTATACGCTTTTCAGGGGATAAATCAAGTATTCTGCCCGGGCCAGTCTTACTTCTTGTGGTTTTCCTCTTCGTGCAATGTGCCGGTGCCGCCCTCGACCACACCATCGTGGTCGAGCACCGCCCTGATGGTGCCAAAAAAGCACTTTACGTCCATGCCAAAGCTCAAGTGCTCCACATAGTAGCCATCCAGCCGGGCCTTGTCCACGATCTCCAGCTCATCCCGCCCATGGATCTGGGCCCAGCCGGTCAGGCCGGGACGGACATCGTTGGCACCGTACTTGTCCCGCTCGGCCAGCAGGTCATACTGGTTCCACAGCGCCGGGCGCGGGCCGATGACTGCCATATCGCCCACAAAGATGTTCCAGAGCTGGGGCAGCTCGTCCAGACTGGTCTTGCGCAGGAAGTGCCCCACCCGGGTGATATACTGATCCGGGTCCTTGAGCATGTGGGTGGGCATATCGTGGGGGGTGTCGATGCGCATGGTGCGGAACTTGAGGATATTGAAATGCTGTTTGTGGATGCCCACCCGCTTCTGCCTGAAAAAGATCGGTCCAGGGGAATCGATCTTGATGGCAAGGCAGAGGATGAGCAGCAGCGGCGAGAGAACGATCATGCCGCAGAGGGACAGAATGACCGCCAGCAGCCGCTTGATGCCGTTTCGATACATGGAAGATCCTCCCTTTTCAGAGTACCTTTTATTATAGCAAGCCCTTCGACAGTTTGCAATCCATTCCGTGCAGTTTCCCGCCTGAGGGGCTCAGGCAGGTGCAGCAGAAGTATTGGCTGTTGCGCAGACCACAAAACGCCTGTTTTGTTGCATTATTTATCCTGTTTTCTCTCTTGTTCCGGAACGATTTCTGCCGTATCATTACAGTAACAACTCTATCTGAAACAGGAGGTCTTTTCTGTGATCCAGCGTTTTTCTTTCGGGCATCCCTTCCCCACCCAGAGCGTTGTGCTGTCTCTTCCGGCGGAAAGCAGCCCCGTCCCCTTTCTGACTCCAGATGGCAGCGGCTGGCGGCTCACCCTCAGTGAGCAGGCTGCGGTCTACGGTCTGGGCGAAATGCCCCGCGGCATCAACAAGCGCGGCTGGCACTACATCACCAACAACACCGACGAATCCCGCCACAGCGAGGACAAGCTTTCCTTCTATGGTGCGCACAATTTCCTGCTGGTGCGGGATGGCAGCACCTGCTTTGGCCTGTTCGTGGATTTCCCGGGCAAGGTGTATTACGACATCGGCTATACCCGCCACGATCTTTTCTCTTTCCACACCGAGACCCCTGACTACGATCTGTATCTCCTCTCCGGCGGGAATGAGAATGCGATCTGCAAGGAGTTCCGCACCCTCATCGGCCGCAGCTATATCCCACCCAAGTGGGCATTCGGTCTGGCACAGAGCCGCTGGGGCTATAAGACTGAGGAGGACGTGCGGGAGGTTGCACGCCAGTACAAGGAGCACGACCTGCCGCTGGATATGATCTGCATGGACATCGAGTATATGCAGGACTATGCCGATTTCACCGTAAACAAGGAACGGTTTCCTGACCTTGCAAAGCTCTCCGCAGACCTGAAAGCGCAGGGCATCCGGCTGGTGCCCATCATCGATGCCGGCGTGCGCGTCGACCCCAACGACTCCACTTGCACTGAGGGGCTGGAAAAGGGATACTTCTGCAAAAAGGCCGACGGAACTCCCTTTGTGGCGGCAGTCTGGCCCGGCAAGGCCTATTTTGCCGACTTCCTGCGTCCCGAGGTGCGGGAGTGGTTCGGCCACAAATACAAGGCCCTGACCGACTGCGGCATCGAGGGCTTCTGGAACGATATGAATGAGCCCTCCCTCTTCTACTCACCCGAGCGGCTGCGCGCTTTTCTGAACGACATGGCCGCCCTGCGGGAGAAGGACAACATTGAGCAGGAGGAGTTTTTCCCACGCGTGGTGGGCGGTGCCATGGGACTGATGAACAGCCCGGCAGACTATGCCAGCTTCTACCACGAGGTAGACGGCCAGAAGGTGCGCCACGATCAGGTCCACAACCTCTACGGCGGCAGCATGACCCGCGCCGCTGGCGAGGCCTTTGCCGACCTGCGCCCGGGCCAGCGCACCCTGCTTTACAGCCGCTCCAGCTTCATTGGCAGCCACCGCTATGGCGGCATCTGGCTGGGCGACAACAATTCCAGCTGGGCCCAGCTGCTGGCCAACATCCAGATGATGCCCAGTGTCCAGATGTGCGGTTTCCTGTACAGCGGTGCCGACCTCTGCGGCTTCTCCTCCGATACCACGCCGGATCTTGCCCTGCGCTGGCTTGAGTTCGGTCTGCTCACCCCGCTGATGCGCAACCACTCCGCGGTGGGCACCCGGATGCAGGAATACTACCGCTTCCCCGAGGTGCTGCCCGCTGTGCGCAATATGATCCGTCTGCGCTACGCCCTGCTGCCCTACCTGTACAGCGAATTTATGAAGGCCGCGCTGGAAAACACCAGCTACTTCCGGCCGTTGGCCTTCGACTACCCGGATGACCCTGATGCCCGGGAAGTGGAAGATCAGCTTCTGCTGGGCGAGGGCCTGATGGTAGCGCCTGTCTATGTCCAGAATGCCCACGGGCGGCATGTCTATCTGCCCGAATCCATGAAGCTCCTGCGCCTGCGGGCTGTGGACGACTACGATGAAGAGATCCTGCCCGCCGGACACCACTATATCCGCTGTGCGCTGGACGAAGTGCTGTTGTTCCTCCGTCCGGGTCACATCGTTCCCGTGGCACAGCCCGCCAACAACACCTCTGAGCTGGATGATGCCAGCCTGACCCTGTGGAGCTTCCTGCCCGACGGCGAATCTGCGGAGTACCGGATGTACCGGGATGACGGCGTGACAACAGAATATGAGAAGAAAGAGCACTGGAAAACGCTGCAGATCCATCATTCCTGATCGAAGTGTCCCGGAAAGGCAGGATCTCCCCTGCGCAGCATCTTGTATTTTACAGAAAACTGTATTATAATATAGATGTTCTTTACAAATTGCGTTGTGCCGCAAAACGGCACGGCGCATTTTTTACGCTTCAATTTTGGTGCAAGAGTATGAGAGAAGTTTCAAAGGAGGCGGAGCTTTCATGGCACAAATGTCCCAGGCCGGTGATCTGACCAGCGGCCCGATGCTGAAAAAGATCATCCTGTTTTCCCTGCCGCTGGCGGCATCCAGCTTTTTGCAGCTGCTGTTCAATGCTGCCGATGTGGTCGTGGTGGGCCGGTTCGTCGGCAGCGCCGCGCTGGCAGCAGTTGGTTCCAACGGTGCGCTCATCAACCTGCTGGTCAACCTGTTTGTCGGCCTTGCGCTGGGTGCAAACGTTGTGGCTGCCCGCTGCTATGGCGCAAAGGATGACCAGGGCGTGCACGAAGCGGTGCAGACCGCTGTTACCCTGAGCCTTGTGGGCGGCGTACTGATGGCTTTTGTGGGCTTTTTTGCAGCCCACGGCCTGCTGGAACTGATGTCCAGCCCCGAGGATGTCATTGACCTTGCCACCCTTTACCTGAAGATCTACTTCATCGGAATGCCGATGACCATGCTGTACAACTTCAACGCCTCCCTGCTGCGTGCCGTGGGCGACACCCGCCGCCCGCTGGTCTGTCTGGCGGTGGCAGGTGTCATCAATGTGGTGCTGAACCTGCTGTTCGTCATCGTGTTCCAGATGAGCGTGGCGGGTGTTGCGCTGGCCACCATCCTCAGCCAGACGGTATCCGCCATTATGGTCACGGTGCTGCTGGTCAAGGAAGAGGGTGCCATGCACCTTGACCTGCGGCATCTGGGCTTCCACAAGAAAACCCTGCTGCAGATCATCCAGATCGGCCTGCCCGCCGGTCTGCAGAGCACCGTGTTCAGCCTGTCCAACGTGGTGATCCAGTCGGCTATCAATTCCTTTGGCTCCACGGTCGTGGCCGGAAACTCTGCCGCATCCAACCTCGAGGGCTTCATCTACACCGGCATGAATGCCTTTGCGCAGGCGGCCGTGACCTTTACCAGCCAGAACGTGGGTGCCCGCCGGTACGACAACCTCGACCGCGTCATGCGCAACTGTCTGCTCTGCGTCACTGTGGCGGGCCTGTTCCTGGGCTGCGGCGCTTACTTTGGCGGTGAGGTCCTGCTGCACTTCTACTCCACGGATGAAGCCGTGGTGGCTGCCGGCCTGTCCCGGATGCAGATCATCTGCACTGCCTACTTCCTGTGCGGCATAATGGACACTCTGGCCAGCTGCCTGCGCGGCCGCGGCTACTCGGTGATCCCCATGATCGTCAGTCTGGTGGGCAGCTGCCTGCTCCGTCTGGTCTGGATCGCAACTATCTTCCGGATGTTCCGCTCTACCGGCACGCTGTACATCAGCTATCCCCTCAGCTGGGCCCTGACCGCAGGGGTGCATCTCATTTGCCTGCTGGTCGTGCGCAAAAAGATGAACGATCAGCTGAAGGAAGAGAGCCGCCTGGTCGCATAACAAAAAACGCTCTCCTGTGCTCAGCAGGAGGGCATTTTTGTTTACAGCATCTTCTTTAACAGATATCGGTCATCCCCGCCGTACATCTCACGGCGGTCGGCAATGACAAAACCGCAGGCAAGGGCATTGTTCAGGCTGTATTGATTCTCCGGGCTGACGGTGGCCCCGATGCCCACGATGCCGGGCCGGACAAGGGGCAGCGCCGCTTCCAGCAGCTTCCGCTGCAGGCCGTTGCCCCGCCAGTCCGGGTGGACCACCGCGCTGTCCGCATTGGCCCAGTGCTCCCACTCCTCCCGGGGCACCCCCAGAAAGGCCGCATAGTTGTGTGCGCTCCGGCCGCAGTAGCGCAGGATAAAGTACGCCCCCAGCCGTTCGCCGTCGTATGCCCCGATGCACAGGTCCTCCCTCAGATAGGCCGTGATATTCTCCAGTGTGTCCGGCACAAACTGCTCCGGGTGAGGCATAACGGCCCGCACTTCGTTCTGCAAAGCAAAGAATGCGGCGGCATCCGCAGGGCCGCACCGGCGCAGGCGAATGGGAAGCTGTGCAGGCCGGCCACACACTTTTTGCAGTATCAGTTCCATTTTGTGAACCCTCCAAAAATAAAATCATACTTTCTGCTGGATTCCAGTATAATTACCATTCAAAATAAAGTCAAATCATGCTATAATGAAAGTAAGAAAATCTGTCCGGCGCAGCTTTTGGGATGCAGGGCAGGTTTTCCCAAGTCCAGGCGGGCACTGCCCCGCCCGCGAACCGGAGGAACAGCCCATGAAAGAATCCAGCTCTTCGTCATCCATCCGCCTGGGCGGTGCGGTCATCAGTGACCGTGTCGTCGCGGCGCTTCTGGAAGAACTGCGCACCGGCCGCTACGCCGATGCCGACCGCCTGCCCGCCGAGGTCGATCTGGCCGCGGAACTCGGTGTCAGCCGTACCGTGATCCGGGACGCGCTGAGCGAGATGGAGCGCGCCGGTTACATCGAGCGCGTGCGCGGCATTGGCACAGTGGTCAACCGCACCGTGCTCGGCCTACGCAGTCGCCTTGACCAGAAGCTGGAATATTACCCGCTGATCCGCAGCTTTGGCAGCTACCCCCACGCCGATGGCATCCAGATCTATCCCATCCGCGCCGGAGCCGAGCTTGCCCGGGATCTTGCCATTGCACCGGGGGATGAGGTCATCTGCATCAAAAAACGCATCCTGGCCGACACCACCCCGGTCATCTACTCCATCGATTATCTGCCCCGCGCCCTCTTTGGCAGCCGGGACTACACCCGCATCGACCTGAGCGGCGGCGTGTTCGACATCCTGGAGCAGGAATGCAACCAGCAGATCTCCTCGAATGTGGCCCACCTTAAGGCCAGCTGCGGCGACGAGGCCATCCGGGCTGCCATGCGTCTTGCCCCCGGCGAGGCCATGCTGCTGCTGGATGAGATCTGCTTCAACCGTCTGTGCCACCCGGTCATGCGCTCACTGAGTTATTACACGAATTTCTTCGATTTTTCCATTCTACGAAAATTACTTTGACGGAGGTAAAATTCATGCGCCATCTCATCGATCCCTTGGATTTCAGCCAGGAGGAGATCACCTCTCTGCTGAATCTGGCCGACCGCATCCGCTCCGACCCTGCCGCTTACCAGGACGTTGCGTCTCACAAAAAGCTCGCCACCTTGTTCTATGAGCCGTCTACCCGCACCCGCCTTTCCTTTGAGGCGGCCATGCTGAACCTGGGCGGCCATGTGCTGGGCTTCCCGAGCGAGACCGTCTCCAGCGCTTCCAAGGGAGAAAGCGTTGCAGATACCATCCGTGTGGTCTCCTGCTATGCTGATATCGTGGCAATGCGCCATCCCAAAGAAGGCGCACCGTTCCGCGCTTCCCGCTACTCCCGCATCCCGGTCATCAATGCTGGTGACGGCGGCCACCAGCACCCCACCCAGACCATGACCGATCTGATGACCATCCGCACCCGGATGGGTCGGCTGGATAATCTGACCATCGGCCTGTGCGGCGATCTGAAGTTCGGCCGCACCGTCCATTCTCTCATCAAGACCATGGCACGCTGCAAGAACATCCGCTTTGTGCTCATCAGCCCCGAGGAGCTGCGGGTGCCCGACTACATCATCAAGGATGTGCTGGAGGCCAACGGCATTGAGTACCGCGAGACCCGGAGCCTGGAGGAATCCATGCCTGAGCTGGATATCCTGTACATGACCCGTGTGCAGAAGGAGCGTTTCTTCAACGAGGAGGATTACATCCGCCTGAAGAACAGCTACATCCTGACCAGCGAAAAGATGGCCCTTGCCAAGCCTGAAATGGCAGTGCTGCATCCCCTGCCCCGCGTGAACGAGATCGCACTGGATGTGGACAACGACCCCCGTGCCGCCTACTTTGAGCAGGTGCAGAACGGCGTATACGTCCGCATGGCACTGATCATGACGCTGCTGGGTCTTGCCGACCCCAAGGCACCGAAGGAGGGCAACTGATATGCTGAATATTGACGAGATCCAGAACGGCATTGTGATCGACCACATCAAGGCAGGCACCGCTGTGGGCCTGATGGAGCTGCTGGGCATCACCGGCAACAAGACCGCCAACGTGGCACTGATCCAGAATGCGCGCTCCCACAAGGCCGACTGCGGCCGCAAGGACATCATCAAGGTCGAGGGGGATGCCTCCTGGCTGAACCTGGACGTGCTGGCCTACCTTGACCCTGACATCAGCGTGACCGTGATCGAAAACGGCAAGGCTGTGCGCAAGGAAAAGCCGAAGCCCCCCAAGCGTCTGGTGAACATTGTGCGGTGCCGCAATCCCCGCTGCATCTCCTCCATTGAAGAGGAATGCGACCAGATCTTTGAGATGAGCTCCAACGGCAAATACCGCTGCATCTACTGTGAGCAGGAGCTGCAGGTGAAGCCGGAATAATCGGTACAAAAGCAAAAGGCAGTGTGTCCCACGCGGCGCACTGCCTTTTTTGTTTGTTACACGAAATCCTCCCGCATCGGAGTGAAGATATCCAGCAGGATACCCGCTTCCGTGCAGGTGCAGCCATGCTCCACACCGTCCTCCTTCCGGCCCGATCTCAAACAAAAAAAGCCCGACAAAGCTCCCTCCGGCAGCACCGCCCGGCATCCCATTCCCACATACGATGCCGTGCAGATGCAGTGCATTCAGAAGGTCTCTATCTGCAGCAATCCCCCAAGATCGCCATTCAGAGCTTCGTCAGACTTTTTATTCGTAAAGACGTTCCGGCCCACGCACACACGCCTGCGTTCCCGGATGTTCCTTCCTCTGTCGGCCGCAAACCATACAGCGGGGAGGCGCTCCTGCCTTTAACTTGGTTTCATTGTAGCAGATTCCGATGAAACTTTCACCCCAAATGTCATATTCTGCAGGGTTTCATGTCATAACTTGCGGAGCGGGATGGTGCAGGTAAAGCGGAACCAGCACTCCCGGCAGCTGATGGTATATTCGCCGCCGTATTTTTTCAGCACATCCCGCACGTTCCACAGCCCGAAGCCGTGGCCCGCCCCTTTCTGAGAGATGCGGGGCAGCTGACCGTCCACGAGGTTCAGGTCCTTCTCCACCCGGTTGCGGACAGAGAGCACCACCTCGTCCTCGCTCTTCCGCATCCGCACATAGACCTCCGGCGGATCAGCCTGCGCGGCGGCCTCAATGGCATTGTTGAGCAGATTGGAGAGCACGATCACAAGATCCGTCTGGCCCATGGGCATATCCCGCAGATCGGGCAGATCAAAATAGACCATGACCCCTTTTCGGCTGGCTTCCTCGTACTTTTTGCTGAGCAGGGCATCCAACAGGGGGTTGTGGGTGTTCATAATGGTGGTATTCGCCGCAATGGTCTTTGTGAGCGTGGAGAGGTAGGCCTTTGCGCCCTCGTAATCGCCCTGCTGAAGCAGCAGAGCCAGTGCATCGGTGTGGTTGGTGAACTCATGGGTCAGCCGCCGCTGGGTCTTGTAGGATTCCAGAAGAGCTTCTGCGCTCTTCTTCTGGCGCACAGCCTCCACCATCAGTGTCTGCTGCAGCAGCATCTGGTCGTTGACCATCTGCACGATCCCCAGATGGATCAGCACTGCTATGGTCAGGCCAAAGGTCAGCATCATGTTCATCATGCTGGGCACTTCGCTGCCGCCGGATACCATCAGCACGATGTTCAGCACCACAACGATGCCAGGAAAAAAGGACATGACCAACATCTGCAGCGGGGTCAACGCCTGCTCCCTCCGCCAGCGCCGGATAATGTAGGCTGCAAGCAGGCCAGCCCCCACAACAGCAGCAACCAGCAGGAACAGGCAGCTGCGGTAGCGCCAGACCTCCCGGACGGGAATGTGCTTATACCAGGCAAAGGTGTAGCTGACTGTATTTTCCGTCAGCAGGCACATAATGCTGTTGACAAGGCAGGCCGAGAGCTTCTGGTTCCAGCTTCCGCCGAAAAAGAGCACCGTGACCAACAGGTAGATAACATTCAAAATCACAGATTCAACATTGAAAAAGCCAATGTCATGCCGGATCGAGGCCACCAGAAAAACTGCTGCCAGCAGGGCGGCCCACAGGCAGGGAAAGCGGAATCTCCTGCCGCGGCCCAGAAATGCATATTCCACCATGATAAAGGCCGCCCACTGGCCAATGCAGACCAGATGCCCCATCAGAAACCAGAGCATTTCCTTAGTCATCGCCAAACTGCCCCTTCCATTCCAGATAGGTGCTGCGGATCTCAGCATAGCCGTTCCGGCTCACGCCCAGCTTGACCCCATTGCGCAGGGTGACCATGTAGCTGCTGATCTGCCGGATGTACTTCATATTGACCACCGCGCTCCGCCCCACCCGCAGAAAGCCGTTCTCAAACAGGGCCTGCGGCAGCTCATTCAGCTTGCCATAGTAGGAACACAGGGGCTGATGGGCCACATCTCCGTAAACGTTGATTTTGCGCAGGTCGCTTTCGAGGTAGTAGATGCTGTCGTAGGGCAGCTCGGTCTCGGTGCGGTTCTGCCGGATGGTCAGGGTCTTGGGAGTCCGGTGATCCTGCTCGTGCAGAATGGCATCCAGACAGCGGGGCAGCTGGCAGTCCAGGTCGCGCTTGAGGATATAGCGGAACGCATTCACAGTGTAGCCCTCCGGAGCAAACTCCAGATAGGCCGACACATACACCAGGCAGATCTCCGGGCTGCATTGGCGCAGCTGCTTTCCCAGTGAGATGCCGTTCATGGTGTCCAGATCCACATCCAGCAGCGCCACCTGATACAGATCAAGGTCCCGCCGGGCCAGTGTCTCTTCCCCGCTGTGGCAGACGGTGCATTCCACCTGCAAGCCCCGCAGCGCAAAGAAATCCCGGACGAGCGTTTCCACGCGGGCAGCAAATACCGCATCATCATCACAGATCAAAATGTGCATTGTGTCCTCCAACAAAACGCCCTCTCCGTCAGTGCTTCCGCCTCTCCCAAAGGGCGAGGCAATTGCTGCTCTGACTTCAGGCTGTGCAAGCTGCTTACCTGTCAGATGCGTTGGCTCCCCCTCGGGGAAGCTGGCGAGCGAATGCGAGACTGAGAGGGTTTATTTCCTTATGCAAAGAACTTGTCGTAGATGCCAAAGGCAAAGATGAACAGCACGATCACGGGCAGACCGTAGGTCAGGTAACCGCGCATCCAATCCTGGATCTTCAGCCCCTCGCCGGTGTTGACCTCTTTCTTATAGTTGTCCCAGCCCCAGCCATAGCGGGAAACGCAGAACAGCAGGTAGACCAGGCTGCCCAGCGGCAGGAACAGGTTGCTGACAAGGAAATCCTCAAAGTCCAGCACTGCACCACCAAACACGGCAAAGCCATCCCAGGCCCAGAGGTTATACCCCAGCACGCAAGGCATGGACAGCAGAATGATGAGGAACAGGTTGACCAGACTGGACTTTTTACGGGTGCAGCCGGTCAGCTCCATGCCGCAGCAGATGATGTTTTCGAACACCGCCAGCACGGTGGACAGGGCCGCAAAGGCCATGAACAGGAAGAACAGGCTGCCCCACAGCCGCCCCAGCGCCATGTTGGCAAAAATATTGGGCAGGGTGATGAAGATCAGGCTGGGGCCTGCAGTCTGATCCACACCAAAGGTAAAGCAGGCCGGGAAGATGATGAGGCCGGCCGTGATGGCCACAAAGGTATCCAGCACCACCACACGGACGCTCTCGCCCAGCAGGGAGTGCTCCTTGCCGATGTAGCTGCCAAAAATAGACATGGCACCGATGCCCAGGCTCAGGGTGAAGAAGGCCTGATTCATCGCACCCACCAGGGTGTTGACGATGCCAACCTCCTTCATGCGGCCAAAGTCAGGCACCAGGAAGAAGGAAAGACCCTCCTTTGCGCCGTCCATGAAGAGGCTGTTCACGGCCAGAATGACCATGATGAGGAGCAGGGCGATCATCATGCCCTTGGTCACACGCTCCAGACCATTCTGCAGGCCCTTAGCGCAGACCAGAATGCCCAGAACGACCACGAACACCATCCAGAAGGTCATAATGCCGGGGCTTGCCAGCATCTCGGTGAACTTGCCCGCCACCTCGTCTGCGTTCAAACCGGAGAGCTTTCCGGCGGCGGTCATATAGAAATAGTGCAGCATCCAGCCTGCAACGGTGGTGTAGAACATCATCAGCAGGTAACAGCCGATCAGGGTGAAGTAGCCGTGGATATGCCACTTCTGACCCGGCTTTTCCAGCACCTGATAGGCGCGCACCGGGCTTTTGCGGCTGGCACGGCCCACAGCAAATTCCATGGTCATAATGGGCAGCCCCAGAATGACCAGGAACAGCAGGTAAAACAGTACGAAGGCTCCGCCGCCGCCCTGGCCTGCCATATAAGGAAATTTCCACACGTTGCCAATGCCGATGGCACAGCCTGCCGACAGCAGGATGAAGCCCAGCCGCGATTTCAGCGTTTCACGTTCCATAATAAATTTGTCCCCTCCAATAATTTCAGCCGCCCGCCTTCTGCACGAAAAACAGGCGAAATCAGTTTATTATATCACAAATTGGAAGAGAATGGAGTGCTTTTTCGTATTTTCCCTTGCAAATTTCTTTCATCTTATATAAAATAGACAAGATGAAATGTGTACAACACGGAAAGGAACAACCGGATGGTCTCAGACGAAACAGCCTACCGGAAGTATCTGGCCGGAGACGAAGCTGCCGCTCAGCTGTTGGTGGAGCGGTATGGCGACGCGCTGACCCTTTACATCAACGGCGTGCTGGGCGATATCCACGAGGCAGAGGATCTGATGATCGAAGCCTTTGCCCATATTTTTGCAAGAGAGCGGCCCATTCAGGATGGCTGCTTCAAGGCTTACCTCTATAAAACCGGGCGCAATCTCGCATTGCGCTGCAAGACCCGGCGGCGGTTTTTTCTGCCGCTGGAGGAACTGCCTTTTGAACTGCCGGACGAGGCATTGGCCGAAACCGGGCTGTTCCAGAACGAACAGCACCAGCAGCTGTACGCCGCACTGGGCAAGCTCAAAAAGGAATACCGGGAGACACTTTTTCTGGTCTATTTTGAAGAACTGAGCTACCGGCAGGCCGCACAGGTGCTGGGACGCACCGAGCAGCAGGTAACGAACCTTGTGTACCGGGGCAAGCAGCAGCTGAAACAACTTTTGGAACAGGAGGGATATCAGTATGAAAACTGATGCCGAACGGATGGCGCTGATCCGCCAGCGCACGGCCCAGCTGCAGCGTCAGGCGCGCGCACGGCAGATGCTGCTGATCGATGCAGGCTGTATGGCGGCCTGTTTGGCGCTGGTGGTCTGCCTGGGCCTTGCCATGCCCGGCTGGGCAGGCACATCGGTCGCGCTGCATGTTTCCCCCACCGGCACCGCCGGGATGCTGAGTGAGCGCGGAGCCGACGGTTATATCCTGGTGGGCGTACTCTCGTTCCTGCTGGGCTCCTGCGTGACCATCCTGCTCTACCGCCTGCGCCGCAGCAGTGAAAAGAAGCACACGAGGGACGACGATGAGCTTTGAGATCATTGACAACACCTTTCAGGTGATCGTGCTGGCTGCGATGGCGCTCCTCGCCTTTATCCTCGCCTTCCGGCGCAGCAGCCGCTCCTGCCTGATCCTGGCGTTCGGCTACGCCAGCTTTATGATGGGCACTTTGTACTACCTGCTCCATCTGATCATTCTGGGCCATGGGCCGCAGGTGTTTTATGTGGCCGAATGCTCCTGGATGGCCTCGTATTTCTTTTTTCTCTCGCTGGAGATCCTCTATTGGGAGGGCCTGCGTCCGCCGTTCTCGCCTTTTGCGCTGGCAGCTGGGGTGGTCTTTGCCGGAGTTGTCATGCGGGTGCAGGTGTTTGGCCCTTCGCCGCTGATGTCCGGTGCGCTGGCGCTCACCTTTGGCGCATTGGCTTACCTCTGTTTTTCGGCTCTGCAAAAGGAAAAACGGCTCCGGCCTTATGAGATCGCACTTTTGTTTGAAATGTCCTTGCAGATCCTTCTGTTCGTTGCCTCCGGGTTCATCCGTGATTACACCCGGTTCAGCCTTTACTATGCTGTGGACATCCTGTTGACCCTCACGCTGGTCAGCTTCCTGCCCCGTATCCTGCAGGAGGAGCCCCATGACCTACATTGAAAACATCTTTTTGTGCCTGGCGCTTCCCATGCTGCTCTCCCTGCTGTTCACATCGGGCAGCCCCCGGCGCTTTACCCTGTTCGTGGTGCTGGGCATGGCCACCTGCCTGCTTTCGGCTTATGTCAGCAGCTTTTTCATGGGGCGGCACCAGTGCAGTGCCGTGACCACCGCCATTGAGATCGCACCTGTCTGCGAGGAGATCCTGAAGCTGCTGCCTCTGCTGCTCTACTTTTTGATCTTTGAGCCGGATTCCCACAAGCTGACTCCTGCGGCCATTGGCATTGCAGTGGGCTTTGCTACCTTTGAAAACGTCTGCTACCTGACCGAAAACGGTGCAGGAAGTTTTGTTTTCCTGCTCATCCGCGGCATGTCCGCCGGGGCCCTGCATCTGGTCTGCGGCATCCTGACCGGTCTGGCACTGGCCTATGTGTTCCGCCGTCCGTGGCTCACCTGCACCGGCACGGTGGGGATTCTGGGGGTCTGCATGGTGCTGCACGGCATCTACAACCTGCTGATCACCGCCGACGGCTTCTGGCAGATGGTCGGGTACTTCTTTCCTTCTGCCATCATCGTCACCCTGTTTGCGGCAAGGCTGCTTCACAGGGGCAGGCACACTGTTTTTCGCTGACCGTTTCCCGCTCTTCTCCGGAGCGGGAAATTTTTTTGAACTTTTTTCAAATTTGGGTGAAAGGAATCGGCGCGAACTGTATTATAGGAGATAGAGAGGACGGAAAGCAGCCGCTCTGATGATCTCTCAAAAGGAGGGACTGTCCATGACCCAAAAGGCGAGTGTTCGTATGGAGGAAATTCGCCGCCGCACACGCAGGCTTCGTCAAAGGCGGGCACATCGAATCAACTGCACTCTCTCCGCAGTTTGTCTGTTTTTGACAGTCGGCATTGCGTCCCTGCTGTATCAGGAGCATGTTCCGGGTCTTTCCATCGTTCTGGCCGGGTACGGCTCGGTGCTGCTGCACAGTGGTGCTGATGCCTATATCGTGGTCAGCGTCGGCTCCTTTGTCACCGGCGTTGTATTCACGCTGCTCGGCATCCGGTACAGGCGGTACAAAACACTGCACCGCCCCTTCTCCCCGGATGCTGCAGACAAGGCTTCCTCCCAAAGCCTCTCTGACGACCAGTAGCGCCCTCCATGCTCTTCTCCCACACACTTTTCTCCATACCCCGAAAAGGCTCTGCCGTTTCTCCCGGCAGAGCCTTTTCCCTTTTAACCAAAAACAGCACGCCGAAACCGAACGGCGTGCTGTTCTTTCTGGTTCTATTGTTATCTGTCCCACTTGTCGCACAAGGCGTTGATCTGGTCGGCAAACTTGGCAAGATCCTTGTTGGCCCCGCCCTCGTTGTGCTCGATGACGCGGAGCAGCCGCTTGCCGGCGCTGACCAGCCGCTGGAACACCGTTGCAGCGCGGGACGCTCCCTCGCTGGGCTTGTGCTCCAGCCGGACACGGGAGCCTTCCTGCAGGCAGACCGCACCCTCGGCCCCAATGGCCCACTGCTCCCCATTGTAAGGGGCACAGGCGGTAAAGCCCTGCTCGGTCAGGGTCTGGGCAAAGATGTTCTCCACCTCGTCCTCGCCATGGATGACGAACACCCGCTTGGGCTTGGGGCTGAACGCGTTCACCCAGGCCAGCAGGCCCTCGCGGTCGGCATGGCCCGAAAGACCCGTCAGCTGACAGATCTCTGCCTGCACGTCGATGGTCTCACCGAACAGCTTGACATTGACGGCACCATCGATCAGGGTGCGGCCCAGCGTTCCCACGGCCTGATAGCCCACAAAAAGGATCGTGCACTCCGGCCGCCACAGATTGTGCTTGAGGTGGTGGCGGATGCGGCCTGCCTCGCACATGCCGCTGGCCGAGATGATGACCTTAGGCACCCGGTCGGCGTTGATCATCCGGGACTCATCGCTGGTCACGCTGACCTGCAGCCCCGGGAACTGGATGGGGTCGATGCCCTGGGCCAGCAGCGCCCGGGTATCCTCGTCAAAGCAGTCGGGGTCGGTATCTTTGAAGATGCGGGTCGCCTCAATGGCAAGGGGGCTGTCGATGTAGACCGGGAAATTGCCGTGGCCGGTGACCAGGCCCTCTTTTTTGATCTCACGGATAAAGTAGAGCAGCTCCTGGGTACGGCCCACCGCAAAGCTGGGGATGACCACATTGCCGCCCCGGTCAAAGGTGCGCTGCAGGATCCTGCTCAGCTCCCCCACATAGTCCGGGCGGGGACCGTGGCTGCGGTCGCCATACGTAGACTCCATAAACACATAGTCCGCGTCCCGGATCGTTGTCGGGTCTTTGATGATGGGCTGATGCTGGTTGCCGATATCCCCGGAAAAGACCAGCTTGGTGGTGGTGCCGCTCTCAGTGACCCAGATCTCGATGCTGGAAGAACCCAGCAGATGGCCCACATCGATGAAGCGGATCACAAGGCCCGGGGCCAGTTCGATTTTAGTGTTATACTCCATGCCCCGGAACAGCTGCATGGCCGCCTCGGCATCCTGCACGGTGTACATCGGCTCCACCGGCTCGGCACCGGCACGCTTCGCCTTGCGGTTTTTCCACTCAGCTTCAAACTCCTGAATGTGGGCAGAGTCCCGCAGCATGATGCTGCACAGCTGAGTCGTGGGCTTGGTGGCATAGATCCTGCCCCGGAAGCCGTTGCGCACCAGCAGCGGCAGCTGGCCTGTGTGGTCGATATGCGCATGGGTCACCAGCACGCCGTCAATTTCACCCGGTGCCACAGGGAGGGGCTGGTTTTCGTAGACATTCTTGCCCTGCTCCATACCGCAGTCGATGAGGTAGCGCTGCCCAGCTGCTTCCAGCAGGGTGCAGCTGCCCGTGACCTCGTGGTTGGCTCCCAAAAATGTGAGCTTCATAGATACACCTCCCGGTTCAGTTTTGCACCCTTAGTATAGCACAACTCGCTGCATCCATCTGCCCAAATCGTGTGAAGAGTTATCGGGCAAAGCGCCGAAATTTTGAAAAAGTTTTTATACAATCTTGACAAACCACCCCCAACTGAGATAAACTTTATTCGTATGACGTAACTTCTACAGAGATTCAAAATAGAGAGGTAGTTATTTATGGTTCGTAACGATTTGCGCAACGTCGCCATTATCGCTCACGTTGACCACGGCAAGACCACGCTGGTGGATGCCATGCTGCGTCAGAGCGGCGCTTTCCGCGACAATCAGGTCGTGGCAGAGCGTGTCATGGACAGCGGCGATATCGAGCGTGAGCGCGGTATCACCATTCTGGCCAAGAACTGCTCCTGCACCTACAAGGGTGTCAAGATCAACATCGTTGATACCCCGGGCCACGCCGACTTTGGCGGCGAGGTCGAGCGCGTGCTGAAGATGGTCAACGGCGTACTGCTGCTGGTGGACGCTGCTGAGGGCTGCATGCCCCAGACCCGTTTTGTTCTGCAGAAGGCTCTGCAGCAGAACCTGAGCCTGGTGGTTGCCATCAACAAGATCGACCGCCCCGATGCCCGCATCAAGGAAGTCATCGACGAGGTGCTCTACCTGCTGATGGATCTGGGCGCTACCGATGAGCAGCTGGACTGCCCCATGCTGTTCTGCTGCGGCCGTGATGGCACCGCAAGCCTGGACCCCGATGTGCCCGGCACCGACCTGATCCCCCTGTTCGACACCCTGCTGGACACCATCCAGCCTCCTCAGGGTGACCCCGAGGCTCCCTTCCAGATGCTGGTCTCCTCTGTTGACTACAACGAGTTCGTTGGCCGCATCGGCATTGGCCGCATCCAGAACGGCGTTGCCAAGGTCGGTGAGGAAGTGGTCGTGTGCGACTGGCACAACCCCGACCTGAAGATGCGCGGCCGCCTGACCAAGCTGTACGATTTCCAGGCCAATGGCCGCCAGCCCTGCGACAATATCACCGCAGGCGATATCGTTGCATTCTCCGGCCTGCCCGATGTCACCATCGGCAACACGCTGTGCGCTCCCTCTCAGGTTGAGCCGCTGCCCTTCGTGAAGATCAACGACCCCACCGTGGAGATGACCTTCTCCGTCAACGACAGCCCCCTGGCCGGCCGTGAGGGCAAGTACGTCACCAGCCGCCAGATCCGTGACCGCCTGCAGCGCGAGCTGCTGAAGGACGTTGCCCTGCGTGTGGAAGATTCCGCCACCAACGATTCCTTCCGCGTAATGGGCCGTGGCGAAATGCACCTGTCCATCCTGATTGAGACCATGCGCCGCGAAGGTTACGAGCTGCAGGTCAGCCCCCCGCATGTTCTGACCCATGAGGAGAACGGCAAGACCATGGAGCCCATGGAGCGCGTTGTGATTGACGTGCCGGAAACCTATCAGGGCAACGTTATGACCGCTCTGTGCGCCCGCAAGGCCATCCTGATGAACATGCAGATGATGAACAACCGTTCCCGTCTGGAGTTCCGTATGCCCAGCCGCGGCCTGTTCGGCTACCGCAGCCAGTTCCTCACCGATACCCACGGCGAAGGCATCCTGAACACCATTTTTGACGGCTACGACGCCTGGTGCGGCGACATCACCTGCCGCAGCACCGGCAGCCTGGTGAGCTTCGAGACCGGCGACGCCGTGACCTACGGCCTGTTCAACGCCCAGCAGCGCGGCACCCTGATCGTGACCCCGGGCGAGAAGGTCTACGAGGGCATGGTCATCGGTTACACCCCCACCGGCGAGGACATCAGCGTGAACGTCTGCAAGACCAAGCACCTGACCAACACCCGTGCTTCCGGTTCCGACGACGCCCTGCGTCTGGTTCCCGTTTCCAAGTTCAGCCTGGAAGCCTGCCTGGAGTTCCTGGCTCCCGACGAGCTGCTGGAGGTTACCCCCGAGAACCTGCGCATCCGCAAGCGCATCCTGAATCACGACATGCGCATGAAGCAGCTGAAGGGCAAGAAGAACGGCTAAGCCGCTCCCCTTCTCTGAATCGAGCATCCGCCCCTGTGCCACCCGGCGCAGGGGCTTTTTTGTATTCTTTCCGTTGACAAGCCCCCTGCCCCGCTTTATGATGAAAACAGAATTCAATGCAACGGAGGTCTCTTTGCCATGGAAGAACTGTTTGGAACCAGAAAGCTGGGGTTCGGCTGCATGCGCCTGCCCCTTACCGGCCCCGCCGCCGACCCGGCCAGTCAGGTGGACTTTGAAAAGACCTGCCGCATGGTGGACGATTTTCTGGCAGCAGGCTTCTGCTACTTCGACACCGCCCACGGCTACCTGAACGGCAAAAGCGAAACCGCCCTGCGCCACTGCCTGACCAGCCGCTACCCCCGGGAGCGTTACCTGCTGGCAGACAAGCTGTCCAACAGCTTTTTCAAAAGCGAGGAGGAGATCCGTCCCCTGTTCTTTTCCCAGCTGGAGGCCTGCGGGGTGGAATACTTCGACTTCTACCTGATGCACGCCATGAACGCCAACTACTACCCCAAATACTGTGCCTGCAACGCCTTCGCCGTGGCCCGGCAGCTGAAGGAGGAAGGGTACATCCGGCACATCGGCATCTCCTTCCACGACAAGCCCGCCCTGCTGGAGCAGATTCTCACCGAGCAGCCGGACATTGAGGTGGTGCAGATTCAGTTCAACTACGCCGACTACGACAGCCCCAGTGTGGAAAGCCGGGTACTGTATGAGATCTGCCGCCGCTTTCAAAAGCCCGTGATCGTGATGGAGCCGGTGCGGGGCGGCGCACTGGCCAACCTGCCTCCGCAGGCAGCCGAGAGCTTTGCCGGCATGGAGGGCAG
>ENA-OURU01002184-OURU01002184.1-human-gut-metagenome-genome-assembly--contig:-NODE-2184-length-20263-cov-5.670081_pt1 | contig 20263 bp, 15 predicted proteins | sample MGYA00242137_ERZ509064 | MGnify/ENA primary metagenome ERZ509064 (study PRJEB26280, sample SAMEA2338777) | human gut metagenome | biome: human gut; feature: human-associated habitat; material: faeces...
ACATAAAACACCCCATAAATAAAAAAATCCCACCGGGTTGCGCATGAAAAATCAGAGGCGTGGTGGGTTCTGTTAATGTTATTATACAGCTTTCAATGCCACTGTCAAGATTGTTTTTGTAAAAAGTTGCCTCGCCTCGACTAATCCCTGGTCTCCATCAGAATCACTTTTCCACATACAAAAGAAATCTTCACTTCATCTTCTGCAAATTCATTACTCACACACAGACTGTCCCCTGCAGAAAGCAGATGATTCTGCAACGGGTATTTTGCTCCGCTGATACTGAAATCTTCTACAGGAAGTTCCAGTGGAAATACGGAAAAATATTTTCCAAAAGCTTCCGCTCTCGTCAGCGTGATCCCATGCTCTAAAATCCGGATCCGGTTATGACTGTCCAGGATCATTGCCTCTGAACCTGCTGCCAGTGCAATATTCAGGCACTGGATATTCGCCCAGAGATGATCGATCCGGTTTCCTGTTCCTCCAAGGATATAAATTTCCTTTCTTCTAAGTCCCAGGCATAACCGGAGTGCGATTTCTGTATCAGAAGCATCTTTTACAGGATTAAACTCCCGAATTGGTACATTTTCCTCTGTCCGGTAATATTCCACGATCTCTCTTGGGACGCTGTCGAAATCTCCGACAATATAATCCGGTTTGATCTCATTTTCGTATAAAAACTGAAGTCCTTTATCTACCCCGATAATAAACTCTGTCTCCTCTGACTGAAGGATCGGAAGTACAAATTCTTTTTCCAGGATTCCTCCGCTCACGATCACAGTTCTCTTACTCATGACTCTTTAATATCTCCATAAATTCTTCTGTATTTTTTCTGATGTCTCCCTTAAATATGCCTGAACCGGAAACCATAATATTTGCTCCTGCATCCAATACTTCCGCAACATTTGCATGGTAGATACCGCCATCCACTTCAATATCTGTCTTCAATCCCTTTTCATCCAGCATTTTTCTCAGTTCCCTGATACGATCCAGTGATTCCGGAATAAACGCCTGGCCTCCAAAGCCCGGCTCTACTGACATGACCAGGAACATATCAGCCTGATCCAGATACGGAACAAATGCCTCCACCGGAGTTTTTGGCTTAATCGAAATCCCCGCCTTCACACCTGCTGCATGGATCTTGTCGATCGTCGCCTGCAGATCTTCACATGCCTCTAAATGAACCGTGATGATATCCGCTCCTGCTTTTGCAAATTCTTCCACATAGCGGATCGGTTCTGTGATCATCAGATGTGCATCCAGTATCTGCGAAGTATATCCTTTGATACAGGAAAGTACCGGCATTCCAAAAGAAATACTTGGTACAAAAATCCCATCCATTACATCAAAATGAATATATTCTGCTCCTGCTGCCTCTGTCACTTTAAGCTGCTCTCCGAGGACTTTAAAATCCGCAGAAAGGATCGATGGTGCTAACACATTCTTCATTTCTAATACCTCTTCTTTTCTTTTAATTCACGATACATCTCTGTATAATCTTCATAGCGTATCTTATGGATTGCTCCGCTCTCTACTGCTTCTTTCACTGCACATCCCGGTTCATGAATGTGGTCGCAGCCGTTAAACCTGCATTTTCCTTCATACGGAGAAAATTCCGGAAAATAATATTTCAGTTCTTCTTTTTCAAAATCATTCACATAAAGGGAACTGAATCCCGGTGTATCCATAATATAGGAATCCGGACTGATCATGATCAGTTCGGAATGCCTCGTGGTATGCTTTCCTCTTGCAATTTTTCTGCTGATACTTCCGGTTTCCATCTGTACGCCTGACTGGAGCAGATTGATCAGAGAGGACTTTCCTACTCCTGACGGACCTGCGATGGAAGTCGTCTTTCCTTTCAGCATCTGCTTTAATTTTTCTATATTTTCTTCTTTCTTTGCACTGGTAAACAGCACCGGATAGCCACAGGACGCATAAACTTCCTCCAATTCTGCAATCTCAGGATGTTCTGCAAGATCGGTCTTATTAAAACACAAAATGACCGGAATCTCTTTCCGCTCCATCATAACCAGAAATCGATCCAGCAGATTGTAGTGCGGCTTTGGTTCCGTTACCGCAAATACGACCAGTGCCTGATCTATATTGGCCACTGCCGGACGGATCAGTTCATTTTTCCTCGGCAGGATTTTCGTTACATTTCCGATTTTTTCTTCTTCATCCAGGACTTCCAGCTCCACTTCATCTCCAACCAGTGGTTTAATGCCATTCTTCCTGAATGACCCCTTTGCTTTACATTCATAAAGACCGGATTCTACTACATTCACGTAGTAGAATCCGGCAATTCCTTTTATAATCTTTCCCTGCATATATTACTGCTCTCTGCTTTACTCTGTACCGTCTTCACCGGATGGATCCGATGGCTGTGGTCCTTTACTTACCATATACTGAATGGAAGTTCCCTCTTCCACCTGGGTTCCTGCACTGACAGACTGGTAAAATACCTGTCCTTTCGGATAATCATCACTGTAGTCTTCTCCAAGATATTCGGCTGTAAGACCTGCCTGCTGGAGCAACTTCTCTGCCGTCGTCTTATTAGAAGAAAGGATATTCGGTACTGTAGTCACTTTCAGCTTTGGTCCTTTACTTACCACATAGCTGACCGTTGCTCCTTTTGATACCTGCTTTCCGGATGCCGTTCCCTGTGAAATGACTATTCCCGCTGCTACAGAATCACTATATTCTTCACTGGCACTTCCCTGAAGTCCTGCCGCTGCAAGTGCTGACTCAGCTTCTGACTGGCTCTTTCCTTCAATGGACGGAACAGTTGCCGGCTGTGAACCAAGACTGACAACGATCGTAACTTCTGATCCTTCATCCACTTCTGTACCCTCACCCGGTTCTACTGAAATAACTTTTCCTTCTTCCACTGAATCACTGTACTGCGGATCTCCTTTTACAACAACAAGATTCGCTGCTTTGATGGCGGCCTCTGCATCCGATTCATCTTGTCCGATGACAGACGGAACTTTGGTACTCTTTGCCTCCTCACCGGTACTGAGAACAACTTCCACGGTACTATGCCGCTTCACCTTCTCCCTTTTCCCCGGTGACTGACTCATGATCTGATTCTTTTTATATTCATTCGATGGCTTTTTATCTACTACATCGATTCCAAGATCATACTTTTTCAGCTCTTTTGTAGCTTCTTCTACTGTCATGCCACGGACATCAGGCACTTTGACCTTCTCCGACTGAGTGACGGTCGCATTCCCCGAACCTTTAAAGATTCCGACTGCATTTCCGACAAGGAACAGGATCAGCAGTGCGATCACTACACCTGCCACAATCATCAGAATCCGCATGATCTTCTTTGTATCAGGATTTACATCCTTCTTTTTTCCTCTTCCTGAAGAACGGCGGTCACGTTCATCCTCGTCATCTTCATCGTCATAGTCATCATCATACTCGTCGTCTTCATCGTCGTAGTCATCATCATACTCGTCGTCTTCATCATCATAGTCTTCATCATACTCATCGTCCTCGTCATAACCACGCTCCCGCTGAAGACGTTCTACTTCTTCCGGTGACATAACAACAGTCCGGTCACTTCTCCGTCTGCCCCCAAGGACAACAAAATCGCCTTCCGGGTCAACCAGCGAGTGCTTCAGATCCTGTAACAGCTCATCGCAGCTCTGATATCGCATCGCCGGATTTTTCTGCGTACATTTCATAATGATACATTCCAGACTGTACGGGATATCCGGTACTTCTTCCGCCGGAGACTTGATTTCCTCCTGCAGGTGCTTCAACGCCACTGTCACAGTAGAATCCCCATCAAACGGAACATGACCGGTGATCATCTCATACATGGTAATGCCGGCAGAATAAAGATCACTCTTCTCATCGACAATTCCGCCTCTTGCCTGCTCCGGTGATGTATAGTGAACGGATCCCATTACACTGGTGCTGATCGTTTGCGTAGACGTAGTCGCCCGTGCAATACCGAAATCTGTTACCTTTACTTTTCCTTCTTTCGAAATAATAATATTCTGAGGCTTGATATCCCTGTGAATAATATGACAGTTATGTGCCGCCTGAATCCCCGTCACCATCTGAATTGCAATGCTGATGGTCTCCTTGGCTGAAAGCTTTCCTTTTTTCTCGATATAATCTTTCAGCGTAATTCCTTCAACCAGTTCCATGACCATATAATATAAGCCACGATCCTGTCCTACATCATAAACGTTCACCACATTCGGATGCATCAGTCCTGCAGCCGCCTGTGCTTCGCTCAAAAACTTCTTAATAAATGTCTCGTCCGAACGGTAATCGCTCTTGAGAACCTTAATCGCAACAAAACGGTTCAGCTTATGGTCTTTTCCTTTATATACATCTGCCATACCTCCGGAACCGATACGGCCGAGTATCTCGTACCGCTTTCCTAAGAAAACTCCTTCTTTAATCATATACTCACCTCATCTGCAAATGGTTCGATCAGAACGATTCCAATATTATCTGTACCGCCGTTCTCTTTGGCAGCATTCACAAGGTTCTGCCCTGCTTCTACAATGTCTCTTGCTCCCTGTACAATATGGAAAAGTTCTTCATCTTCCACCATATTGCTCAGACCGTCTGTACACATCAGTATAATATCTCCCCTTTTCAGACGATGCTCGTAAAAATCTACATCGACATCTGCTTTTGCCCCGATCGCCCTGGTAATAATATTCTTATCCGGGTGATGCTTTGCTTCTTCCGGTTTGATACCGCCCAGACGTACCATCTCTTCTACCAGTGAATGGTCTTTCGTCAACTGCTGTATTCCGTGATTGATCAGATAGAGACGACTGTCTCCCACATTCGCAAAATACATCATCTGATTCATGATCGTAGCTGCTACGACCGTTGTTCCCATCCCCTTGAGATGTTCGTCCTTCGATGCCTCCCGGATGATCTCCCGGTTTGCCGTCTTAATAGCATTTACAAGGACTCTCTCGATATCTTCGCCCTGGCTTTTCTCCAGCTCACGCTGCAATACTTCCACGGTATACTTGGAAGCATAGTCGCCTGCCTGATGTCCGCCCATTCCGTCTGCCACCACAAACAGATTCCGAAGGATACCAAGTGGTCTTCCTCCTTCAAAAACGTAATCCTGATTCACCTGTCGTACCATTCCGACATCCGTTATTGAAAATGTCCTCATACTTCTTCTCCTTCTGCCACATCCGCCTTTACATAGCTGCGTCTGAGCTGACCGCAGGCCCCATCAATATCAGAGCCCATTTCCCTTCTTATAGTAACATTTATTCCGCTTTTTTCAAGTTTATTTTTGAAATTCAGGGCATTTTTGCGGCTTGGGCGTACAAAATCACGCTCTCTTACCGGATTCACCGGGATCAGATTCAAATGACAGTTTCTCGGCTTTAAAAGTGCCGTCAGTTCCCTTGCATCTTCCTCTGTATCATTGACTCCATGTACCAGACTGTATTCAAAGGTCACTCTGCGTCCTGTCTCACGGAAATAGGTATCGCAGGCATCCAGCACTTCCGGGAGATGATATTTATTTGCTACCGGCATCAGCCTTTTTCTCTTTTCCTGCGTAGAACCATGCAGGGATAATGCAAGCGTGATCTGTAAATGTTCTTTTGCCAGTTCCAGGATTTTCGGAACGATCCCGCAGGTAGATACTGTCACATTTCTCTGACTGATATTCAAACCGTGTTCATCCGTAAGCAGATGTACAAAATTCAGGAAATTTTCGTAATTATCCAGTGGCTCTCCCGTTCCCATGACTACCACATTGGATACTCTTTCCTGCGTGATCTTCTGAATCTGATAGATCTGCCCCAGCATCTCCGAAGAAGACAGGTTTCTCTGCAGACCTCCGATCGTAGAAGCACAGAATGCACATCCCATCCGGCAGCCTGCCTGTGAAGAAATGCAGACGGAATTACCATGCTTATAACGCATCAGGACACTTTCGACTACATTTCCGTCATATAACTGGAATAAGAATTTATTCGTCCCGTCAATCTGCGAGATCTGACGCTCCAGCATTTTCACCGGAAGGATCACATACTCCTCTTTCAGCTTTTCCCGTAACGCTTTTGACAGATTCGTCATCTCATCAAAATCATCTGCCAGCTTTACATGAAGCCATTCATAAACCTGCTTTGCACGGAATGGTTTTTCCCCCAGTGCCTCCATCTCTTCTTTTAATCTGTCGTATCCATAAGCCCGGATATCCTTCTTCATATCAGTTCTCCCCGTTCTTTTTTAACCTTGCTATAAAAAATCCATCACTGCAATGTATACCCGGAAGTAACTGGATGCATCCTTCCTCTTCTACCGACTCTGCCAGTTGCGGGCAAAGCTTCTCTCTGATACTGTTCAGAGAAAACTGCGGGTACTTTTTCAAAAACCAGTGTACATTCTCCTCATTTTCCATGGGGTCGATGGTACAGGTACTATATAATAATGTACCTCCTTTTTTTACCATTGCCTGTGCATTTTCAAGAATCTTTCTCTGCAGTCCAGCCAGTTCTTTCAGGTCTTCCTCTTTCACCCGGTATTTCAGATCCGGTTTCTTTCCAAAGACTCCCAGCCCGGAACAGGGCAGATCTGCAAGGACAATATCTGCTTTTTCTTTCCATGCTTCATCCGGTACGGTTGCATCCCTGCAGACCGCATGAATATTTTCAAGTTCCATCCTGGCAATATTTTCTTCAATGAGTCCTACTTTATATTCCGTCAGATCCCTGGCTTCTACTTCGCCTTTTTTCGCTTCATTTCGGTCAGTTATCCACAGTTTCTCCGCAATATGTAAGGATTTTCCACCCGGAGCAGCACAGATATCCACAATTTTATTCCCTGCTTCCGGGGCTGCCAGCTCTGCCACCAGCATAGAACTTACATCCTGCACAGTAAACCAGCCTTTCCAGAAGCAGTCCAGGCTTTCAAGATAATCATATCCGCTGATGAAAAAGGCGTACGGCAGATAAGGATGCTCCTGCACAGTTACCCCTTCCTGTTCCAGTTCCTTTTTCAGTTGCTCCGCAGTTACTTTATTCTGACAGCACCGGATCGTGACCGGCCTTTCTTTCAGGAAATCGGCTGCCATGGTACGGGTGACTTCCTCCCCATAACTTTTTTCCCACAGCCTGAGAATCCATGTCGGAATAGAATATTGGATTGAAAGTGCCTCAATTCCTTCCTGCGGATAGTCCAATGTATCCAGTCCTCTTGCCACACTCCGCAGCACTCCGTTCACATACCCCTTTAATCCTGAAAAGCCTTTTCTTACTGCCAGTTTGACTGCCTCGCTGCACACCGCATGATCCGGTACGCTGTCCATATATTTTAACTGGTAAACTCCGCTTCTTAAGATATTGCGGATCACCGGTTTCATCTTCTTCACTTTTACTTTCGAGAACTGATCCAGAATATAATCGATCTCAATCAGATGCTCCAGCGTTCCCTCGGTCACCCTGGTAATAAACGCACGCTCTTTCTTCTCAAGGTATTGATATTTCGACAGTACCTCTCCGAGAATTTTATGGCTGTATGCTCCATTTTCTGTTATTTCCATCAATACTGCGAGAACGATTTCCCGCTCATTGACCTGTCTGCCCATCTTTTTCCTCCAGCATTTCTGTTCTGCACTTTAATCGTCTCTGCGTCCTCTTGTAAGGATCAGAAGACGTAATAACTGTAAAATCTGTGCCGCTGCACTTGCCACATACGTCAGTGCCGCTGCTCCCAGTACTTTCTTCACACCGCTGATCTCTTCAGGATGCAACATTCCTGCCGTCTCCAGAACATTTACTGCCCGGTGTGACGCATTGAACTCTACCGGTAAAGTCACAATCTGAAAAAGGACTGCCAGTGAGAACAACAGGATTCCCAGATTGATCAGCATTGCGGACATCTGCCCGTTGAACATCAGTCCAATAATGATCAATGGCCACGAGATCATAGAACCAAAATTTGCCGCCGGCACTAAAGCAGAACGGACAGAAAGCGGTGCATACCCTACCTGATGCTGCACTGCATGACCACATTCATGTGCTGCGACACCGATTGCTGCAACGGAAGTCGAATGATAAACCGGATCTGATAATGCCAGTGTCTTGTTCGTTGGATTATAATGATCTGTCAGATTTCCTGAAATATGGATGATCTGTACATCATAAATGCCGTTCCGATGCAAAATCTTTTCTGCCGCATCCCTTCCCGTCATGCCTGAATAACTGCGTACATTAGAATATCTTGCAAACGTGCTTTTTACTTTTGCCGATGCCAAAAGGCTTAATACCACACCGATCAGTACTAATATATAAGTCCAGTCATAATAATAGTAGAACATCTTCTCTGCCTCCTGAATTTAAATTCTGTCCATTTTCCTGCTCTATGCTTCTGTTGTAAATACAGTTCCCGGCTTCAGGCTATATCCTCTTAAAAATGCATCCGCATCCATCCGCTTTTTCCCCGGAATCTGAAGCTGCAGCACCTTCAGTCGTCCTTCACCTGTCTGTACTGTAAAGCTGTCTTTTTCCACTGCAACGACAGTTCCTGCCACTGTCTGTGATTCTCCCTGAAACTTTTCTGTCTCTGTTCCGCCTGCCTGCACACCCGCTCCCGGCTCTGCTTTCGCTTTCCAGATCTTCATCACCTTTCCGTCCCAGTGAGTATAGGCACTTGGCCAGGAATTTAAACCACGAACCAGCCGTTCGATCTCAACGGCAGATCTGCTCCAGTCGATATTTCCAAGCTTTTTATCCAACATCCGTGCATAAGCGGTGGGACTTTCTCCCTGCTTTTCAAAGGTTGCTGTATGTGTTTCCACTGCTTTCAGCGTCTCCACGCATAATGCCGCACCTGCAGCTGCCAGTTTATCATGCAGTGACTCACCGGTCTCGTCCGGTGTGATCTCAACTTCCGTCTTCTGGATCATATCTCCTGTATCCAGTCCTTCATCCATCTGCATGGTCGTTACTCCGGTCACACTTTCTCCGTTGATGATCGCCCACTGGATCGGTGCTGCACCACGGTACTTTGGAAGAAGTGAGGCATGCACATTGATGCACCCATATGGTGTCATTTCCAGAATTGACTTTGGAAGGATCTGTCCAAATGCAATCACAACCATAACATCTGCCTGATATTTTCTTAATTCTTCCACACACTCAGGATCCCTGATCTTCTTCGGCTGATACACCGGGATTCCATGCTTCATTGCCGCTGCTTTCACCGGTGTGGGCTGCATTTCTTTGCCTCTCCCCTTCGGCTTGTCCGGCTGCGTTACCACCAGACACACTTCATGTCCTGCTTCGATCAGTGCCTCCAGCGTTCCCACTGAAAAATCCGGCGTTCCCATAAAGATAATCTTCATCATGATCCTCCCTTTTTTTATTCTTCTCTGCAATGTCTGTATTTCAGAGATTTTCAGTCTTCCGGTTCCTCCACCGGTTCTACATCATGCAGTCCGTCTTCCACCTTATCCACATAAAGATGCCCTGAAAGATGATCGATCTCATGGCAGAATGCTCTTGCAAGAAGTCCTTCTCCCTCGATTTCAAATTCTTCCATCTCTTCATTCAATGCCCGCACTTTCACATAATTCGGACGTGTCACAATGCCCCATTTTCCCGGAACACTCAGGCATCCTTCTTCTCCGGTCTGCTCACCGGAAGTCTCGATGATCTCCGGATTGATCAGTACGATCGGTCCCTCGCCTACATCGATCACCACGATCCGCTTGAGGATTCCTACCTGTGGTGCTGCCAGACCGACTCCCATCTTTTCATACATCGTATCCAGCATATCACCAATCAGAATCTTTGTCCTGATGGTCATTTTTTTTACTTCTTTACACTGCTTTCCGAGAATTTCATCCCCGATTTTTCTTACTTCTCTGATTGCCATAACCTTCTCCTTCTTAATCTTACCTTAATTTCTCTTTTATTCTCACAGGTTCATCGGATTAAAATCAAACTGGATCCTCAGCTTTGCAAAGCCTGAATTGATCTCAATATACTGCTCCATCAGATCTTTTACCCGGATCAGCGTTCTGTATTCCGGTGCTTTAATATAGATTACCCGGCGGTAAATATCTTTAATCTTATCTACTCCCGGACTTGCCGGACCGATCACTTCCAGTGGTGCTTTTCCTTTGATCCTTAAGACATATTCTTTCAAATATTTACACCCAGTCTCCAGAAGCCGTTCATCTTCTCCTGCTGCCAGCACAGCCATCAGTTCTTCTGCCGGAGGATACCCCAGCAGCTCCCTGTACCGGATCTCCTGCTCATAAAAAGCTTTATAATCCTGTGCCGCAGCAGCTTTGATTGCATAATGCTCCGGGGAATAAGTCTGAATGACCACTTCTCCCTCCCGCATCCCTCTTCCGGCACGTCCTGCTGCCTGCGTCAGCAACTGAAAGGTTCGTTCCCCTGAACGGTAATCATCGGTATACAATGACATATCTGCTGCCAGCACCCCCACCAGCGTCACATTCGGGAAATCATGTCCCTTTACGATCATCTGCGTTCCTACCAGCACATCCGCCTCTTCATTGGCAAATGCTGAAAGAATTTTTGTATGTGCATCTTTCTTTTTCGTCGTATCCATATCCATCCGCAGGACTTTTGCCTGTGGGAAACGTCGTCTCACCATCTCCTCGATCTGCTGCGTTCCGGCTTTAAATTCTCCGATAAAACCGGACCCGCACTCCGGGCAGACCCGAATCTTCGGCTGCTCATATCCACAGTAATGGCAGACCATTTTCCCTCCTTTATGAACGGAAAGGGATACATTGCAGTGTGGACACTGGATCACATGTCCACACTCCCTGCAGGACACAAATCCCGAATATCCACGCCGGTTCAAAAACAGTATGATCTGCTCTCCCCGCTCCAGCCGCTCTTCCATCAGACTTTGCAGCTTCCCGCTCAGGATCGTATGATTCCCGTTCTTCAGTTCTTCCCGCATATCTACAGTATACACCTTTGCCATCTGCTGCATTCTGGAACGATGCCGCATTTCATACAGAACATACTCACCCTTCCTCGCCCGGTACATCGCCTCCATCGAGGGCGTCGCACTTCCAAGGACAACGCTTGCATCCTCTTCTTTTGCTCTCTGGATCGCAGTTTCCCGTGCATGATACCTGGGAATCTGCTCACTTTTGTAAGTCGGCTCATGTTCCTCGTCGATCACCACCAGTCCAAGATTCGGAAATGGTGTAAACAGGGCAGAGCGGGGACCGATCATCACATCGATCTCTCCCCGCTTTGCACGCATCATCTGATCATAACGTTCCCCCGCAGAAAGCCTGGAATTCATAATTGAAACCCGGTCTCCGAACTTCCTGTAAAACCGCATGACAGTCTGATACGTCAGTGCGATCTCCGGGATCAGAACGATCGCCTGTCTGCCATGTTCCACAACCGTATGGATCATTTCCATATAAACTTCCGTCTTGCCGCTCCCTGTCACTCCATGGATGAGATATGTCTTTCGCTTTCCCGCCAGATAATCCTCACGGAATCCCCGGATTACCTGCTCCTGTTCTGAAGTAAAGGTGATGGTTCGCTCCTGCTGCGTTCCCTGCTGCACCGGATTACGGTAGATCTGCTCGGATTCGAGCTTCAGTACTCCCTGCTCTTCTAACGCACGGATCACCGGCAGGGTAATATTCAGCTTTCCGGTCACCAGTTCATAATCTAAAAGCCGGTCTGCAAGCAATGCTTCCAGCAGTCTTGCCCGTGCCTTCTGGTTCTTTTTTCTATAAAATGCAAGCTTTTCTTCTCCTTCTTTTTCCGAAAGGAGAAGCCGTAAATGCTTCTTTACCTTTGCATTCTCTTTCTGCCTGATCGGCAGAACGGTCTTGAGCGACTGGATCATTGTCCCGCCATAATGCTCTTTCATCCATGCCGCAAGAGCAATCAGCCTGGTCTCAATCTCCATTCCCTTTTCAGAAATAGACAGGATGGATTTCACTTTGGAAAGGTCGTATTCGCATTTTTCCGAAAAACCTGTCACGTATCCTTTGATCTGCCGGTTTCCTTTTCCGAATGGCACAACCACTTCCATTCCCGGTTGAAGTCTTGACTCCAGTTCTTCCGGGATGCGGTACTGAAAGATCTTATCCAGTTTTTCATGTTGAATATCTACTATTACATCTGCAAACACGCTTTTCCTGCCACACTTCCTGCTTATTTTCGGTTCTGACTTTTTATCCCGATTTTACTGCCCTGCTTTTATTCAGGACCTACTTATTCTGATCCTTCTCCTGCTTTTCTTCTTTCAGTTCCTCAAGAACTTCTGCAATCAGGACTCTCTCATCCATCGGATATTTCACGCCTTTGATCTCCTGATAATCCTCATGCCCTTTTCCTGCAAGCACGATCACATCTCCCACTTCACCGTGACTGATGGCATACTTGATGGCCTCCTTACGGTCACAGATCTCTACGTATTTTCCATTGGTTTTTCCAATACCGGTCTTGATATCATCAATGATCGCCTGCGGCTCTTCAAATCTCGGGTTATCCGAGGTAATGATCGTCAGGTCTGCCAGTCTTCCTGAAACCTCTCCCATCTCAAACCTTCTGTCTCTGGAACGGTTTCCCCCGCATCCAAATAAGCATACCAGACGCTTCGGATGATATTCTTTCAATGTGGTCAGAAGACTCTCCAGACTCATCGCATTATGAGCATAATCGATCATCAGCGTAAAATCATCCGACACTTTGACCATCTCAATTCTTCCCTTTACCTTTGCCTTTTTCAGGGCATCTTTGATCAGTTCTGCCGGTACTTCAAAATGTCTGCATACCGAGATCGCAGTCAGAGAATTGTAGACGCTGAACGTTCCCGGAGTGTCGATCTCAACATCAAACTCCATCACTCCGGCTACATGATATGCCACTCCCAGATATCCCGGTCTGGATACCAGCCGCACATTTTCTGCACGCAGATCTGCCTTTTCTGAAAATCCAAAGGTCTCCACTTTACAGGTTGCCCCTGAGAAAACATCCTCAAAATACTGGTCATCCACATTCGCGATCCCAAGTCTGCACTGCTTGAACAGAAGTCCCTTACATCTCTTATAATCTTCAAAATCTTTATGTTCATTCGGTCCGATATGATCTCTTCCCAGATTCGTAAAAATACCGATCTCAAACGGAATCCCTGCTGTCCTGTGGAGCATCAGTCCCTGCGAAGACACCTCCATGACCACACAGTCACATCCTTCTTTTACCATCTCTGCAAAATACTGATGGATCGTATAGGACTCCGGTGTCGTATTGGCCGCAGGGATCTTTTTCTCTCCGATGATCGCCTCGATCGTTCCGATCAGCCCGACCTTATGTCCTGTCTCCTCCAGAATAGACTTGATCATATAAGTGGTCGTCGTCTTTCCTTTTGTACCGGTAATTCCCACAATCTTCAGCTTCTCTGCCGGATACCCAAAATACGCTGCTGACATCAGTGCCAGTGCATATCTCGTATCTTCGACTTTAATGACCGTCACATCTGCCGGCACTTCCACATCTTTCTCCACAACTAATGCAGCCGCTCCTTTTTCTGCAACTTCTGCCGCATACTTATGACCGTCTGACACTGCACCGCTGATGCAGACAAAAACAGACCCGTTCTCTACTTTTCTTGAATCATTGATCAGGGTTGTCACTTCCGTTTCTGCACTTCCCTGAACCACTTTATATTCCAATCGCTCCAATAATGTATCTAATCTCACAACGCTTCCCTCCTTGCATAGACTTTCACTGCTATAGCATAACATAATTTTTCTTTATGTGCCACTTTTTCTCCTGCCTCTGCTGCCCACACTGCCTGTGCCGGGCAATGCATTTTTCTGCTCTCACTTTTTCTTCGGACGGTACAGAGTTCCTTTTATAACAGTATCTTTCCCAAAACGGCTGTTCAATTCCTCCAGTGCCGCTTTCAGTTTCTTATGCTTTTCATCCGGTTCTTCCGGTGGCTTCAGGTCAAAAAGGGTCAACTGCTCCGGTGCGGACTCTTCCACCAACTTAGAAGTCCTGATCCCCAGCAGTCTTACCGGCTCTCCGCTCCATAACTCCTGAAATAATTTCCCCGCCTTTTCAAGCAGTACCTCCGGCTGTGCGGACGGCTTTTCCAGCTGCATCTGATGCGATGCATTCCGAAAATCAAAATACCGGATCTCCACACTGAGCATTCCGGCTTTTTTCCCTGCTTTCTTCAATCTTATGCCGACACTCTCTGCCAGATTCTTCAGCACTTTTTCTGCTTCTTCATAGGTGACTGCATCTTCCGCCAGTGTCGTTGAATTTCCGATTCCTTTTGCCTCATCCGGTACAGACTGCACTTGATCATCTCCGATCCCGTTGGCGAACTCCCACAGCATACGCCCATGACTTTTCAGATGAAGCTCGATCAGTGCCTCCTCTGACCTTGCCAGGTCACCGATCGTATTTATCTCCAGCTTTTTCAGTATTTCCACACTGGATCTGCCTGCCATATACAGCTCACTGACCGGAAGCGGCCACATCTTCTGCCGGATCTCATCCGGGAAAAGGGTATGCGTCTTATCCGGTTTTTCAAAGTCTGAAGCCATCTTTGCCAGCAGCTTATTCTCTGAAATACCAATATTCACCGTAAAACCAAACTTCCTCTTCACACCCTCCCTGATCCATTCAGCTCCCGCCTGCGGAGACGGAAATCTGTCTGCGATCTCCGTAAAATCCATATAACATTCATCCACACTGACCTGCTCAATCTCCTCCGTAAATGAACGCAGATACTCCATCAGTCTCCGGCTCTTCTCATGATACATTTTATGATCCGGTGCTCTCATGATAAGATTCGGGCATTTCCGGAATGCATTTACAACCGGTTCCCCCGTCCTGATCCCGTACTTTTTTGCCGACGGAGATTTTGCAAGAACAACTCCGTGGCGGGACTTCTGATCCCCGCCAATGATCGCAGGAATCTGCCGGAGATCTACTTTTCCCCCATTTTTCAGCTCCTCTACTGCCGTCCAGCTTAGATATGCAGAATTTACATCAATATGAAAAATTATTTTCCGCATAGAATGCTCCCCTTTTATATGATAGTCAGATACCTTTCATTTCTTGTATACATTAAAAATCCCCCGTGATACAGTACTTTTATTGTACCATACCACGGGGGGCTTTTCATCTCTTTCTTCTTTGCTCTCTTCCGACTATCAATTTATGCCGTCCAGCTTATCCCTGCTTTACCACAGCCTCCAGTTTTCCATCTCTGACATCGATCAGAATTGTATCACCCCGACCGACATTTCCTGCAAGGATCAGTCTTGCTGCAAGCGTCTCCACATTTTTCTGCAGATACCGCTTCAGTGGTCTTGCACCATACATCGGATCGTATCCGCCTTCCACTACAAAATCTTTTGCAGCTTCTGTCAGTTCGATCTGAAGTTCTTTTTCTTCCAGCCGACGGTTTACATCTTTGACCAGCAGATCAATAATCGAGCGGATATTGGTCTTCGTCAGTGGCTTGAACATAATGATCTCATCCAACCGGTTCAGAAATTCCGGTCTGAAATGAGCTTTCAGGTCATTCATTGTCATTTCCTGACACTGTTCGTCAATAGATCCGTCTTCTTTGATGCCCTCCAACAGATAATTTGCTCCGATATTGGAGGTCATGATCAGGATCGTATTCTTGAAATCGACCGTGCGTCCCTGAGAATCTGTGATTCGTCCGTCATCAAGTACCTGTAACAGCACATTAAAGACATCCGGGTGGGCTTTCTCGATCTCATCAAAAAGAACAACCGAATATGGTTTTCTTCTGACTGCTTCTGTCAACTGTCCGCCTTCATCATATCCGACATATCCCGGAGGAGCTCCGATCAGTCTGGACACGGAATATTTCTCCATATACTCACTCATGTCAATACGGACCATATTATTCTCATCGTCGAACAGACTCTGAGCAAGTGCTTTTGCAAGTTCCGTCTTACCGACTCCGGTCGGACCAAGGAACAGGAATGAACCGATTGGCTTACTCGGATCTTTGATTCCGGCTTTGGAACGGATGATTGCCTCCGTTACAAGTTCTACGCCTTCGTCCTGACCAACCACACGCTTATGCAGTTCATCTGCAAGATGGAGCGTCTTATTTCTCTCACTTTCATTTAATTTTGCTACCGGAATACCCGTCCATCTTGAAACGATTCGTCCGATTTCTTCATCTGTCACCGCTTCATGCACAAGGGAAAGATCTTTGGCTTTCACCCGTTCTTCCTCTTCTTCCAACTGCTTCTGCAATTGTGGGAGTTTTCCATATTGCAGTTCTGCCGCCTTATTCAGATCATATTCTCTCTGTGCTTTCTGAATTTCCTTATTGACCTGCTCGATCTCCTCACGGATCTTCTGAACATGCTCAACCGATTTCTTTTCATTCTCCCACTGGACTTTCTTACCTGCATACTGCTCTTTCAGTTCTGCCAGCTCTTCCTGCAGATGCTCCAGCCGTTCTTTACTCAGACGGTCTTCTTCTTTTTTCAATGCAGACTCTTCAATTTCCATCTGCATTACACGCCGACGCAGTTCATCCAATTCTGTCGGCATGGAATCAAGTTCTGTCTTGATCAATGCACACGCTTCATCCACAAGATCGATTGCCTTATCCGGCAGGAAACGGTCTGAAATATAACGGTTGGATAGTGTAACTGCAGCTACCAATGCACTGTCGGTAATCTTTACTCCATGGAAAACTTCATACCTTTCTTTCAATCCTCTTAAGATTGAAATGGCATCTTCCACGGTCGGCTCATCTACGAGAACCGGCTGAAAACGACGTTCCAGTGCCGCATCCTTTTCAATATATTTCCGATATTCATCCAGTGTCGTTGCTCCGATACAGTGCAGCTCTCCTCTTGCCAGCATCGGCTTTAACATATTTCCTGCATCCATAGCACCATCTGTCTTACCGGCACCAACAATCGTATGCAGCTCGTCAATGAAAAGGATAATCTTTCCATCACTATTTTTTACTTCCTCAAGAACGGCTTTCAGACGCTCTTCAAATTCTCCCCGGTACTTTGCACCTGCGACCAATGCTCCCATATCCAATGAGAAGATTGTCTTGTCCTTCAGTCCTTCCGGTACATCTCCGCTGACGATCCGCTGGGCAAGTCCTTCTACAACTGCCGTCTTACCTACACCGGGTTCACCGATCAGCACCGGATTATTCTTCGTTTTTCTTGAAAGGATCCGGATCACATTGCGGATCTCTTCATCTCGTCCAATCACCGGATCCAGTTTCTGCTCTCTTGCCCTGTCCACCAGATCCTGACCATATTTATTTAAAGTATCATAAGTTGCCTCCGGGTTATCACTGGTGACTCTCTGATTTCCCCGGACAGTAGAAAGAGCATGCAGGAATCCTTCCCGGCTGATACCAAATTCCCGGAATAATTCTTTCATCTCACGACTCGCATACTTCATCATAGCAAGGAACAGATGCTCAACGGAAATATATTCATCCCCCATCTGCTTTGCCTCATCTTCTGCATGGATCAGAACGTTATTCAGATCCTGACCGACATAAGCCTTGCCTCCCTGGACTTTCGTTCTTTTTCCAATCGCCTGCTCTACACGGTTTACGAAAAGCTGACTCTGGATACTCATTTTTTCAAGCAATTTTAAAATCAGACTGTCATCCTGCGTCAGCAACGCATACAGCAGATGCTCCTGTGCCAGTTCCTGATTGCCATTATCTGCGGCAATCTTCTCGCAATTCTGAACAGCCTGCAAAGAATTCTGCGTAAATTTATTAATATTCATAGTCTTTCCCTCCTTTGAACCACAAGCTTTCTCCACGAAACTCTTCTTTCAGATGATCTGCGGAGTCTTTCTTTCGTGTTCTAGTAGAAATATAGCACGTATTGTTAGCACTGTAAAGAGTTGAGTGCTAATTTTTTAAAAATTTTTGATGTCAGGGGCAAAAGGTCTGAAACCACGTGTGCTTGCACACTGGTGGTAGAATGACCTTGAGACCCGCCCCGATATGAGCATAAAAGTGGGGCGTAAGCACCATGATATGCGAATAGCGGGTAGGATTGTGGGAGTGCGTAGCACGAAACAATCCGTTGGCATCATTGTTGGGGGCTTTTGACCCCAACATCATATTTTTTATAAAGCACATTTTCCTGGACTTCATAATGAGCCTGTCAGCACAGAGGGATTAGACTATCTACGCATTCAGGGCAGCGACCACTGGGTTGTTACTATGAAGGCAGATGATCCTCTTTCACAAAAAAGGATCTGCTCGGTCTTCCGCTGATTCTCCCGGAACGTACCACAATCCAAAGTGAATTAGCCAACTGGTTTGGCAATGATTTTGATAAACTGGACATTATATTTACCAGCAATCTCGGCACAAATGCCGGAGTGATGGCTCTTCACGGACTGGGATTTCTTTTCTGCTGCTTTTTATTTTTATTACTTTCTTTTTCTTTTCTTTGAATAAATCCAGTAAAGCCCGGCTGAACATGCCATATAGATGGCCTCAATTCCTACAGAGATCCGAAATTCCGTTGAATGAATATTCTGAATATTCATTCCCATGATCGGGAATGTAAATAAATGAGGCAGAAGTCCCAGCATACTTCCGGCAAAATAGACTTTATAATCAATTCCAATTGCCCCAAGATACAGGCTCAGGACATCACTCGGTATTTTTCCGATCACCCGGAGAAGAAATGTCAGTATGAACCCATTTCCTGTACAGATCTCTTTTAACTTCTCCGTCTTCGGATACTTCTTCATAATCGAACTGACCATCGTACCGCCACCTTTTTTCCCTATGAGCCAGGGAAGTGTAACCATGATGGCAGCACCGCAGAAATTCACGGCAATGGCAAATTTCATCGGAAAGATCATTCCGCTTACCGCAAAAAGCAGACCGGAATAAATAACGACACTGACGCTTTTTACAGCAAACAGTCCCATCATCATAAAGAATGCTGCCAATAAATTTCCGGGTGTATGGTTCAGGATCTGCTCAGTTGTCAGTTCTTTTCTAAAATAAAAGCATCCTGCAATAATGATACACCACACAATCAGTAATCCGGTCTTCTGCCATTTTTTCATTCCGGTTTCCTCACTTTCTAATTAATTTTTTTCTTTTCTGCGAAATGATCAGTCCCACCAGTATCAAGATCGAACCTGAAACGGATGCGACGGTCATTTTCTCATCCAATACAAACATTGATAATACTACCGTCACGACAGGGGAAACATAGATATATACACTGGTCTTGACGGCTCCAATCCATTTTGTTGATAAATTCCAGAGGAAAAATCCAACAGCACTTGCACCGACACCGAGGAACAGAAAATTGGAGATTACTTCCGGTCGTTTCAATGCGTCCATATCCCACATCGCATGCTGCGAAATAAGCACCGGAATCAGAAAAATAATTCCATAAAAGTAAATTCTTCTTGTTACCGCAGCCGTTGGATAATTCCACTCTTCAATCTTTTTAACAGTCGCAGAATACAATCCCCAGGAAATCATTGCAAGAAAAGCGAGGAAATTACCTGCCGGATTTAAATTCAGGCTTTTCTGCCCGTTCAGGCTGATCAAAATAATTCCGGTTATGGCGATCACAAATCCTATAAAAAAGTTTCTTCCCGGTCGTTCACTTTTAAAGAAAATTCCAACCATAACCGCAACAAAAAACGGTGCACATGCAACAATAATTCCTACATTGGATGCATAAGTCATCGTTAATGCAGTATTTTCCATCATGAAATACATCACAATCCCAAAGAAACCTGCAGCCGCAAATCCCAGTTCTCTCTTCTTATCTGCAACTTTTAGACGGTGCGGGAAGAAAATCCACAATGCCAAAAATGCAAGTACCGCTCTTGTGAACAGGATTTCCACAGGAAGGAAATATTTCAACAATACTTTTGTCGATACAAAAGTTGCTCCCCACATGATCTGCGTTCCACATGCCAGTATATGCCCTGTTACTTTTTTTCTTTCGTCTGTCATCTGCAATTTTTCCCGCCTTTTTCCTATAATATAGATGTCGGGGTCAAAAGCCCCCGACTTTGATGCCCACGGATTGCTCCGTGCTACGCACTCCCACAATCCTACATCATAATATATGCTCTGAATAAAAGAAAAAACCTTCAAAAGTCTTCCGTTACATAACCGAAGACTTTCAAAGGTATAAAAATAAGCGGGTGATGGGAATCGAACCCACGTATCCAGCTTGGAAGGCTGGTGTTCT
>ENA-OURU01002188-OURU01002188.1-human-gut-metagenome-genome-assembly--contig:-NODE-2188-length-20221-cov-2.819002_pt1 | contig 20221 bp, 28 predicted proteins | sample MGYA00242137_ERZ509064 | MGnify/ENA primary metagenome ERZ509064 (study PRJEB26280, sample SAMEA2338777) | human gut metagenome | biome: human gut; feature: human-associated habitat; material: faeces...
CAGGCCCCGCACAGGGGCGGTGCGCCGAAATAGGTCCTTTTGCACCGGCAGCAAATGTTCCGCGGGGCGCCCACGATCTTCTGCTTGCACTCGCACAGCGCCGCCACCTTGCCCCAGGGGACGCCCCAGAACTTCGCAGCCTCCACGGTGGCCAGCTCCCAGTTCTCCGCGCTCACCCAGGCGTCCACATGGCCCTCGCAGCCAACCTCCCACAAAATATCCCGCTTCTGCGCCGCCATCCGGCACACCTCCTTTCCCGGCGGCACCGCCGCCTTACTTCCCTTTTGTGAAGCGGTAACGGTTCTCGCGGGTATACCGCTCCATCACCGCCGTCTGCATCCGGTCGCGCTCCGTCCGGCGCAGCTCCTCGGCCTTTTTCTCCTGGGCCTCGCCCCAGCGCGGGCAGCGCCAGCTTCCGTCCTCCTGCTTCCCGTGGCAGCCCACGAAGCGCTCCTTGCAGCCTTTGCACACGCTTCCCGTCATCAGCTCCAGTCCCCCGTCACAAACACCGCCTCATAGAACTGCTGTCCGCAAGTCTTTCCGCACCACTGGCTGTTGACCTTCATGGTCATCAGCAGCACAGCGGCCATCACCGCGAGAATGGCCACCGCCGCCTGCTCCGGCGTCAGACAGCCCCTGGGCTTCCTGCCCCGGTATCCAGCACGCTTCATGGCCTTACGCCTCCCACTCTCTTTTGTATAACTCCATGGCCTGTTCCCGGATATAGGTGGACTGCTCCCAGTCCACCAGGCCCACAATCCGCATGGCGTCCGCCAGGCCACAGATATTTCCGTAGTAAATCATGGCCGTTGTGCGGTCTCCGTTCCGAAGCTCCCGGATCATATCCTTCTGCCGCCGCTCCAACTGCCGCCGGAACTTCTCCTGCATCTCACTCTTTTTCATGGGCCCATCTCCTGCTCACAGCAGATCCTCTTTCTTGATAACCCCCAGCTCCACAGCCAGGGCTACCAGCTCCGCGCATTCCTCCTCGGTCACATTGTCGTCTTCCACGGCTCTGGCGATAAACGTACGGGCCCGATCGGGACTTGCTCGCAGGGCACCTTTCAAAACATCAATGGTTTTCATCTTCTCCCTCCATGTACTGGATAAACGCCAGCCGGGGGATTCTCACCCGACGGCCCTGGATACTGACCTTATAGCCCAGCTTACTGGCGTCCGCATGGGCCTGCACATTGATGGCGTAGGGGTCACAGTGCAGGACCTTGGCCACGATCACCGGAATCAAAAATTCCGAGTCGATCTCACGCAGGTCTTGCAGCGTCAGCGCTTTCCGGGCCTTCGCCTCTTTCAGCGTCATGCTCTCGCCTCCAATCCACTAAAATATCCACGTATTCCTGCCACCGCTCCGGTCGGATTGGCCGCAGGGGCGGGTATGTGCTGAACTCCAGCACCAGCGCCGGACCAATGCGGGGATAGTTGTCATCCCAGTGGTAGCCGATCAGCTCACCAGACCGGATGCGCTGCTTGACGCGGGGATGATATCCGTAGTACGGCATACAGGCACCTCCAAATCCCTGATTTTCTGGCTGAGCAAAATGCACATCTCATTCAGGGAATAAAACATTTTGCGGAGGTCGTCGTCCTCGACTGGCGTGTCGTGGTAGTTCTCGCTGGCCAAAACTTTGATTGTGTCTCTGGCGTGCCGGACGGCTCCCTGGATGGCCTCGAGCCTCTTTTCATCCATTCTCTTTCGCCTCCTTCTTTTCCGCGGGCCCGGGCACCATGCCCAGGCCCTGCGCCAGCTCCAGCCCATACGCCACGCCGATCAGTCTCTGCTGGTATGCCTCAGACATCTCCTTGCTGGAGTCCAGGATGTCCTCCACCAACTGCTTCTGTTTCTCGCTCATGTTGTCACGTCCTTTCGTGTCTGGTACAATGGCCTCAAAGGGAGGTATTGTAATGTCTCTGAAATCTTTGTGGAATACCAGAAAAATAAATCCTGGAGACCACATCACCGATGAACAATTAAACGAACTGTATCAAGCCGTCAAAGCGGAACATCGGATAAAATCAGCACTGCGGCGCATCCTTTCCGCTATTGCCTGGGTCTGCACTGTCGTGGCCGCCGTGTTCAGTGTCCTGACTTACTTCAAGCAATGAGATCAGCCGGTCCGCTTTTTCATCCAGCCGGTCCGCTTTTTCATCCAGCCGGTGCAGCAGCTCCAGCAGCAGCGTTTCATATCGGCTCACAAAAATCACCTCCTTACTCGTCCCAGTGCTTGATGATCCAGGCGATGACCACCAGCCAGAAAACCAACTCGCATACATTCCAGAAAATTCCCATCATTGACAATGGCCCGGGAAAAGATTATCCTGTTCTCAGGGAGGGGGCTTGCGCCCCCGTCCCCTACTCGGTAAGCCGCTCGATCAAATCGACCAGCGACTTGACGAGGTTCAGGATTGCGGTGATAAGGACGATGGCTTGCAGGGCGTTGTCCTTATTGCCGTTTTTCTTTTTCCGGGCCATTTTGTTCACCTCCTTATTGTTTCTGTGATTATTATATATCACCAAAACCATAATGTCAAGGGTCTTATTATTGTTCTTGTGATATTTTTTTCTTGACCTTTTTCCATGCGGGTGATAATATAAAAAGCAGAAAGGGGGTGGTTACGTGGATGAGCGTATAAAAGAACTGCGCAAGGCTTTGGGCCTTACGCAGCAAAAATTCGCAGATGCTATTGGCGTTCGTCAAAACACGGTTGCACAGTACGAAATGGGGAGAAATCCCCCCAATGATACGGTAATTACCCTCATCTGCCGGGAGTTCAACGTGTCGGAAGCCTGGCTCCGCACGGGTGAGGGCGAGATGTTCCAACCCAAGTCCCGCAACGAAGAGCTTTTCGAGTTCGCGGCCAAGGTGGCAGAGGGAGATCCCGGCAGCATCCAAGCGCAGCTCCTGTCCGTGATGTCCCGGCTCACAGATCAGCAGTGGGAAGTCCTGGCCCAAGTGGCCCGGGAATTTGTGGAGGAAACAAAAAAAGCCGGCCCCCAATAAGGGGCCGGTACCGGGGCGCTATTTAAGTACAGCTTGGACAATCCTGCTAATTAGTTCAAGCTGCCGGGTATTTGCCTGAACCAGCAGTTGATTGATGCGATCAATAATCTCTCTTCTCGCCATATAGCGCCCACCTCCTTATGTGTACATAGTATAGAACACGTGTTTCATTTTCAAGGGGTAAAATTACCGGTTTTTCTCTTTAGATTTTTACATTAAGCAAAGGAGGGCACACCCATGGCAAAAAATATGGTCATTGCCGGAGATTACCTGGGAAAAGGTGTCGGCGTTTCTCTTGGAACGCCATTTATTAACATCAAGTTTGGAAAAATGCTTGAACTTGATAAGTTTAACCTTGATTCTTACGAAGTTATCACTGAAGAAACCAGAAAAAGCGCTGCTTCCGGCGTCGCGCGCGGAATTGTGGGCGGAGCGCTTTTGGGGCCCGTTGGTATGTTGGCCGGAGGATTTTCCGCCAAAAACAAGGGGACTGTCACTTTGGCGGTACAATTCAAGGATGGTAAAAAGTCTCTTCTTGAGGTGGATGATAAAATTTATAAGGCAATTGTACAAAAAATGTTCTGATAAAAAAATCCCCCGCCCGGTGTTGGCGCACCGGGTGAGGGAAAAGGGCAGAGGTTTTGACGGGCCGTCTGCCCTTTCATTATAGCAAAATGGAAGGGGCGAGTCAATGAAGTGTCGAAAATGCAAAGCGGAGATTCCGGACGGCTCCCGGTTTTGCCTGGCCTGCGGGGCCAAGCAGGAGCTCCGGCAGAACCCGAAGAACCGCGGGAACGGTACCGGGAGCGTGTACCAGCTGCCAAACAAGCGCTGGATCGCCATCAAGACACTGGGATACGAGCCGGGCCCGGACGGAAAGAAGCGCCGCATCACCCGGTCAAAGTCCGGCTTCAAGACAAAGCGGGAGGCGCTTGAGTATCTGCCCAAGCTGACCGCCGCACCCAGGCCGAAGACGATCACGTTCCGGCAGCTGTATGACAGTTTCATCCCCACCCACCAGGCCAGCAAATCCACATTGGACTGCTACTCCGCCGCCATGAAATACTTTGAGCCGGTCTGGTATGCAAATCTTCAGGACATCACTGTGGATGATCTCCAGGACTGCATTGACGATTGTCCCAAGGGCAAGCAGACCAAGCGGAACATGAAAACGCTCTGCGGGCTGCTGTACAAGTACGCCATCCCCCGGAACCTTGCCGCGCTGAACATGGGAGAGTATGTGCGGGCCCGGGGCGGCGAGAGCGGGAAAAAGGACGGCCTGCCCATGGAGGCCGTGGAGGCCCTGGAAAATCATGTTGGGGCCGTGCCGGGGGCGGACTATGTGCTGTGCCAGTGCTATCTGGGCTTTCGCCCGTCGGAGTTCCTGGCCCTGGACGCCAAGGACTACAACCGGCAGGAGCGGGCCTTTGTGGGAGGCGCCAAGACGGAGGCCGGCAAGAACCGGGTGGTCACCGTGTCGCCCAAGATCCAGCCCATTGTGGACCGGCTGACGCGGGACAAGCTGGCCGGGCCGGTGTTCTGCGCGCGAGACGGCTCCCCTATGACACGCTGGTCCTATCGCAATCTGTTCTTCTCCGTGCTGGACGCCTGCGGCATTGAGAACCCGATCACGGTGGTTGACGGCGTGGAGCGCCGGAAATACACCCCGCACAGCTGCCGGCATACATTTGCCACGATGATGAAGCGCGTGGACGGTGCAGATAAGGACAAGCTGGAGCTGATTGGGCACACCAGTGCGGAGATGCTGCGGTACTATCAGGACGTGTCTTTTGACGATCTGCGCAAAGTGACGGATCAACTGTAATTAGCTGTATTGCAAATCTATTGCTGATAAAATATCCGTGGCGCTTGAAAATACACGGTTTTTCAATGACTGGGGGTCAAGGGGTCGTGAGTTCAAGTCTCGCCACTCGGACCAAACAATGATAATCCGAACTACATTATCCAAGTGGGTAATGTGTTCGGATTTATCATTTCTATTGAAAATGTGCTTTGATGGACAAGGGCGGGACTATCACCCCGCCCTTGTTTTTTTAGATCTTTTCTGATATTTTGTGTCTGTCAGACAAATCAAAGATTTGCAATTGAAAATTATGCTTATTGTTTCACTGCAAGGCAATAATTCGTATTGTCAAAAGCACTCATTTGATTTTTAGGATTGGCCTCATTATAGAGCGCAAAGTATTGCTCTGTTATTCCCTGGGGCTCCAAGTGCTCATATATCAAAAATTCATGTGCTGAAAGCAATTGTTCGATATCAGAGTAGGAATAACATGCCAACATTTTTTCGTTTGCAACACCCGCCAGCATGAATTGCTTTTTTGTTCGTTCTCCGGCTTTCTCAGTATAGCTGTTTTCATCTGGATAATCAAATATAATGGAACTGCCTTTCGCCACAATACCACTTATAGAAGAAATTACCGATTCGAAGGATTCCTTTGAGAGATAATAGGCGACACCAAGAATGGAACAGTAACTTATTTTATCACTATTAAACGAGTTGTGATTTTGCATTTCTTTCTTCCATGTTCCTTTTGTGAAGTCTGCTTCAATGTAGTGAACATTGTCGGGAATTACAATTCCGGCACTTTTCAGCCGCTCTTGTTTATCTCTTGCGGTAGCCGGATGGTCTACCTCAAAAATTTGCAATGCCTTTGCCCATAATGGTTGCCGATACGCAAAAGTGTCATATCCGGCTCCCCAAATTAAATACTGTTCTGTTCCCGTGCGAACAGCCCACTCAAGAGATTTTTCGGCAAAAGCCGCCCTGCCAAGTGGCGAGGGAGATAGTTGATTATCAACAACCCATCTTAATGCCTGTTCTGGTTCTCCAACAAATGATGGATTGAAAAATCCTATTCCATCCGACATATTCTTTGCTATTTGATTAAATTCTTCATCAGTCAGTAAATCTCTTGCCAAGCTGTCATTAAAAATTGTAACCTCATTGTTTAGCGCATGATACGCCCTTGAGAATGCGCTTATCAGTGCGGTTAAGCTTTTTTGCTCCATTAAAAACACCTCCTGTATACTTAATACATCCTTGATACAAAAAGCTCAAGACTTGAAATTTCCCTGATTTTGCGGTAATATAAAAGCACAAAATGGATAATTTTATGAATTTTATAGTAACGCCCAGAAATAAACTATGGTATAAGGCGGGAGCATCGTTGCCGATATTCCCGCCTTATGTGTTATGCCTGTTCTGTTGCGTTGGCGTCCCGCCGAGCCTTCCACTCTGCAAACTCCCGTTGCCCTTCCTCGCTCTCGAAAAGGCTTGAATTTCCGGGAGCAGGACACGGGCAAGGGCTTCCGATTCATGGAGGGGAACTCCCGTGCCCTAGTTAAGGTTTGTGTGAAGCGCCCGGCCAGATGTCCATTACCTCCCAAAGCTGGCTGTCCTGGCGGTGCGCCTTTTATCGCTATTCACGTGGGGGTTGTATCTGAAATACTGTGCATTCAGTTGTCAGTGGGAGGGGGACCCTCTAATCTATTAGGCGGATTTTAGGGAAAAGATCCTCTCTTGCAGAGAATTTTTCAAACTATTTTAAATTTAGCAAACCTTGCTGATCCCCACGCCCTCGACCCTGGAGATTTTTTACTGACGCTGAGAATGTAATAAGCATGAACGCGCCGGGCCTGGACAGGCGGGAGTTGGACGATGGCTGCATGGAGGGGGTCCCGATCTTCACCGGTCTCTAGAGGCTGCTCCGGGGACAGCGGCGGGTAGGGCATGTCGGCCTCAAAGCCGGTGATCAGTGTCCATGGAACGCTCGCCATGATCCTGCTTGTGGCGCTTGTAGCTGTCACACAGGCGGCCACCAATGAAAGAGTCACGGTAATTTCGTCTGATGCCTCCAGAATGACGCGCTCGGTCAAATGGGGATAGTAATTGTTTAGAATGATAGTTTTCATTTTTAGTCTTTATTTCGGTGTTCAGCAGTTGACGGACTGGCAGATCGAAATGGAGGATGGCGGGGAGCGGCGCCCAGGCCAGCCGCCCCCACCTCTGGCCGCGATGGCCAGAGGTAGTCTGGTATAACAACGTCCGCACGGCGCAAGACCATGCGGACAGATATAACATGATTTTCTTTCGGGCACTGGCAGATTTCTGCTACAAGGCCAGACAGGGATACCGGCAGAAAACGACCATTTTCGCAGTTGACCGCGGAATGGCCCCCTAATAGGGCCGGACTTTCTTTGACGAATAACCATCAGTCAGCTTGCTGCATGGTAACAACATGGCAGTATCCTCCTATAATCCGCCGTATCCTGCGCATAAGTAAACGGCAGCTTATTGCTAAACCGCCGTTAGTACAAGAAATCCGAGCATGAGGGAATATGTGCCCAGCGGCGGTTTTTTCTTTCCTGCCGCTGGGCAGATAACTTTTGACGATTTTTACATAGCTGTCATCAGGCTAAATAGAATCCCCCTGTGAATTTTAGCTGTCATGCAGACCTTTACGAAATCTCTCGGATTAGGATGAAGGGGGTAAGCTGGCGGTCTTGGCCTGCGGGATTATCTACAATCAGAGCCAAAAGCTGAGAGTCGGGCCAATTCTGGAGCTGTTCACTTTTTCCCAGAAGTTCGACAGTCAAATCGTTGGCATCCACGACCATCATCACAATTCCGGTTTTGAGATATACCTCATCACAGACCTTATCCGGCTTACTGGGAATACGAATCCCAATATGCGCATACTCCGGGATGTCCCTCCCCCAAAAGCCGTCTAGTCCCCTCACCTCATCGTCCAGCATGTCGTAAAAAGTACCGTGGATGCCGCGGAGCTTATTAAGGCCGGCGCAGACAGCCGCCTTGAGGACCTTTCCCAAGCCGCAAAAGTTGATGGCAAACTGCATTTTAACAGGCAGGCCCATCCCGGGCCCAGCCGCCGTCTGATGGACAAAGCGTGAAAGAAGCTTGGCCCAGAAGCCTGGTTTGACCTGTTCCTCAGTCACTACCCGCCCTTGGCATAGGGCAATGACTTTTTCGCTGGCGGAAAGAATATCTCCCGGTTGGTAGACTGGTATGACATATCTCTCCAGGAGGTCGATATAATTCTCGCCTACCTGGACGAAATGTGTTGTAATCGCATGGCGGGCATACGTCTTGCCGTTAGCTTGAATGGTAACGGCCTTTCCTTCGTTGGCGTAAAAATCCATGGGAAAGATTCCTCCTATATAATACGCAAATTGAAATAAGTATCCTGGTACGTTGCCTCCTTACTCTCCGCGCTTTCTGGCGGGGTACAGTTTGGACCATTTTATAAGGCTTGAAATGCCCATAGATTGCTGATTTGCGGTTTCAAAGTATCATAATCCCACAGCATATTGCTCCGCTCCGTACTGTTGGGATCATTGACTGTAAACTGTCCGTCCTTTATGCCGGTAATCACAATAAAATGTCCGGTTGTTGTAAAATCTCCGGGCCGCATACTGCAAATGATGGGGCGGCCTTCCTTCAAGACACCCTCCATAATCGATTTTGTCAAGGGCAGTTCCTCCCCGATTACTCCGAAGTGCTTCGCTCCTTCGCTCATAAGTGTCCAGGCAGTCCCAGCGCCGGGAACATAGTATCCCTGCTCACTGGCGTATTGGGCCACTACATACGGCGTAATGGTGTCATCGCCCGTTAAGCTGGTAATCACCATGGATAAGCAGGCTGGCCCGCATCCACTGACGGCAACGGAGCTGTTGCCATAGTCGCCGTAACCCCAGCGTTGATCGTATTGCAGAAGAAGCGGAACTTCTCCGCCTTCAACCTCTCCGACAGTTTCAGCAAAAACCTGCCCTACTTTCTCTGGATACTCTAAAACAAAATTCAGCATATCCAGGTTTCTGGACAGCATTTTCAAAATATCCTCGGGATAGATTTCGCAGTTATCTATGACCTGCTGAACCCGCTGATCCTGGCTCACCAAGTCTTGCAGTTTCTGACAGACTTCATGATCCATCGGCGCCTGGGTAACATCTGTACTTTTTTGCCTGCTGTCTGCCGTCCCGCACGCATCATGCCGGGATTGATTGGTGCCCGAGGAAGATGCGCCGCTATCATTCTGAAATAAGGTTCCTCTAAAAAGCCAGACTCCTGCGATGACAAATGCAAAAACAAATGCGCACCAAAACATCACTACCCGCTGGTTGCGTTTGTGACTCCGCCTGGTTTTTTGGCCGAATGTTTCTTTCATAGGTATGCTCCTTTTCTAAAATGCAAAATAAACCACGCTCCTGACAGTTATCATTGTACTGAACAGGAGCGTGGCAAGTTTGAATATTCAGTTGTTTGTTTCTTGAGAAAAACTTGAGGAAGGATAGATGTTTTCTGAATCTGCCGCAGGCAGTTGAACCGTAAATGTGACCGTGTCATTTTCGCTCGATGCATGGATCGTACCGCCATGTAAAAGAATGATTTCCTTTGCAATTGCCAGCCCAAGCCCCGTGCCGCCTGTATCAGAGGCGCGGGATTCATCCAAGCGGTAGAACTTATCAAAGAGGGAGGACAACTTCTCAGCCGGGATTGTATTCCCCTTGTTTTGAAAAATGACGAAGACATGTCCTCTCACTTTCTCGGTAGAGATTCTGATTTCTGTATTCAGATAGCTGTATGCCGCCGCATTTTTTAATATATTGCTGAATACACGGGCCAACTGATCCGCATCCGCACAAACTGTTAAATCTTCATCAATTTCCAGTTTAATTGAGAGCCCGCGCTGAGAAAAGACCGGAGACAACTCATCGGATAATTGTATCAGCATATAGGAGAGGTCTATCGACTCTTTTATTAGCTTGATTTGCTGTGAATTGTACCTAGTGATTTCAAAGAATTCATTGATCATCTTTTCCAGCCGGTACGCTTTTTCCAATGTAATACGTACATGCTTCACACGCTGAGGGGCTGGCATATCCGGATCTTCGTGCAAAAGGCTCAAGTAGCCGATAACGGATGTGAGTGGGGTACGAATATCATGGGCCAGATACATTACCAACTCATTTTTCCGCTGTTCCGCAAGGGCCGTTTCCGCCTTTTGTCGCTCCAGTGTCTGCTTTACAGCATTTAATTTACTCTCAAATGGCAGCATTTCTGGTGATAGGCGGATCGCCTTTGAATCGTCCACCTGCAGAGCGTCAATTCCCTGATCGATCTCCTTGAAGTATTTGGTCATCCATCGGAATAGGCGCAGGAGCAAAAACGCAAAGACGAATGTAATTGCCGCTGCAAAGAACACTTCCCTGTAACTTCGAAAATAGTAGAAATAGATCATGTTCGCAGTTTCACGGTCTACTCCAAAAAAATGCATCAAAAAGTATGCAATTAGGTTTCCTCCTCGCTGTCTCCACAGCAACACATAAAGAACAATTACGATAAGGATCGATAACAAAGCGTTACCGCAAAAACGACGCGTGATTTTAGCCCGAAATGTAGCATAATCGTTGCTGAACTTAATCTTCAATTTTATAACCGACCCCCCATATCGTTCTGATATATTTTGGATTGTCCATCGTATCATTCAGTTTTTCTCTTAAATGGCGAATGTGGGACGTGATTGTGTTGTTCGTTTTACTGTAATATTCATCCGCCCAAATCCTGTAAAAAAGCTCCTCGGCGCTGACAACCGTTCCCTTGCTTTCTAAAAGGATCTGTAAGATCGAAAATTCAGTAGGCGTCAGCGTAAGTGATTTTCCATCCAACAAACACTGGTGTGCTTTTACATTCATCTCCAAACCGGCGTGGGTCATGACATCACCGGCCTCCGCTTCAGCTTGCGCGGGATTGTATTTTTTGTACCGCCGCAGCTGAGATTTCACCCTTGCAACTAATTCAAGCGGACGAAAAGGTTTTGTCATATAGTCGTCTGCACCAAGTGTCAGACCGTTGATTTTATCCGTTTCTCCGTCTTTGGCTGTCAGCATAATAATTGGATATGTGTGTCTTGTTCTGATTTTCTGGCATAGCGTATATCCATCTATATCCGGTAGCATGACGTCCAGGATCGCAAGGTCAAGGTTTGTTGTGTTGATACACTCAAGGGCTTCTTTTGCAGAATAGAATTTAAACACGCTATAATTTTCGTTGTTCAGATATACTTCAATCAAATCCGCAATCTCGACCTCATCATCGACGACTAGTATTTTGTCCGGCATGATACTTCGCTCCTCCTTTGCATTGTCCTCCACATATTGTAATAGAAAGGGATATTATAATTGTTGAGCCTTACATGAGAAAATATTAAGATTTTCCTCAGATTTCTATTGTGATTGGGGGAATCGTCAACTACTATTGCAGCAAAATCCTTGAATACATCAAGGATAGGAAGATAATTCGATTTTTTGCATTTCCGCAGGTTTGTGGGGTGCACGTTAGTATCAAGCAAGGCAAGTGTATAGATACTTGACGTTTTTGCACCGCAAAAATGCTTGTTGGGGTGCCCCCAAACCCTCTGGCACTTCTGGCCACGATGAAGCCGCTGACAAAGTCCCCAATTCGGACGTACTTGGGCTGGACCTCCTGGACCGGGTGCCGGACCACAGTCCCGTCTCCCAGCTGCGGTGGAGGAAGCCCTCCTTCGGCAAGAGCTTCCGGCGGCTGTTTGAGGAAATAGTACGCCAGTGTGTCCCAAACGGCCCTGTGACCGGTCGGCTGGTGGGTACCGACTTATGTGAAGGCCAATGCCTCCCGTGCCTCGGAGGAGCTGATGGAGCTCCAGGAGAGCCCAGGGAATTATTGAGACCGTCTGGACACCTACGGGGAGGAGGGGCTGGAGGAACCGGCCCAGTGGACCGGAAAACACCGTTCCAAACGAACCAAACAGCTCAAAAAGGATAGCTGCCACACCAGAAAGCGTGTGTGCCACACTGACCCGGAGGACGGCCATCTGAACCGCCCCGGCAGGCCCCGGGGGGCCCACTACTTGGGCCGCCAGACGGTGGACACCGACCACGGCGTTATCATCGGCGTCACGGGTTTAACCGTGCTTTTCATGCGTGCGAAAAAGTCCTTTGAATGGAGGACTTGCAAATCGGTGTCAAAGGGATTGTCATGGTGGGGCTCCGTGTCAGGCATTGGAGCGCCCTTGGAGATAGGAGCGGCGTGACCCTGCTTCCGGCGTTCATGTTGGATAGCCTAAGGGTGTATCAAATGGAAAACATTAGAGAAAATAAGAGGGACGACAAAATCATTTCCTGCCGCTTCACGGTCTGTCTTGGGCGGGACATAAAATAGAGGTTGGTCACATCGTCCCGCCCATGGCCGAGGAACCCGGCCACGGCCTTTTGGGCCGCATAGTGAGATGTTGGCTTCGTACCATTCGCCCGCGTAGGTGTGTCGGAGGCCGTGGGAGGCCATTGAGCGAGTGGAGTCCGGCTCTTGGGCGTAGGAACGAAAAGCCTGGAGGACCGTGATGTCCTGATGGGTGGGCACACTGTCCGGGATAAGGAGCTTGCATCCCTGTAGCGTCTGCTCGAGATGATACCGGAGGCGTGGCTCCAGGATGGGATTCAGTGAAACCGGCCGACCGCTCTTGCTTTTCAAAATCAAAAAAGGACGCAGTGCACCCAACGGCGCGGGCCGACTGTTTCTGGCAGATTTCCGCGGGAAACTGCCATCACAGTCAGCACCGGGAGCGGTAAACGCATTGAGGTGACTGGAATGAGAGGATGGAGGCCAGCCGGGCTCCCACAGCGGCCGCGCGTCCTTGGGTGAGGGGCAGATGATACTGCCGGCGTCCGTGGTCCGCCCCCGGCAGCAGGACGGAAAGATACACTGGTATACTGGTGAAACCGGTATGGGGAGCGCTCCTCTGCGCCAGGTTTGTGTTATCCTTTTGGACAGAAAAAGGCCCGAAAACAATTCGTGCTTGTTTTCGGACCTGATGGGTGAATATTCCAAATGAAGGCCGGTCTGTTTTTATCTCTGTCAAGTCTCCAGGGAGTTGGAATAAATCCACGGGTGAGAAATGCCACCTGATAACGGAATTAGCATAGCATAAAACAACACAGCCATATAGCTGCACTTTTTACTATCATTCTAATTATGATGATTAAAATAATTCGTCTTTACATAACCAGTAGATCAGGGCGCAATAAGCCCATTGCCGGCGTACAAACATTACAACGTGCACAACGCGGATCAAAGTCCGACGAACAGACGGCCAGCAATCCGGCGCATGCCCCGTGATTTCAGCGAGTGGGTACAAAAATCAATCACAGCTTTGATACCATAATATATCCTGCTTTTTAACCAGTAAATCTGTATGTAGTATCCGGATAGGGGCGCACTTATACAAGGTGATCTGCCAGTCCTCCTTAACTTACAAGTAAGGTTTACCACAGGAGCCTGAGGGATGTATAGGCGAAGCTTTTTCAACTGTTTAGAAGCTGCTTCTTGCATTTCCGGTCGGAACATTCCGTGTCCCACGCGGGCGGCATGTATTGTTGGAATGCCGAATAGGAGCCGTGGGAGTACCCGGCAAGGACGAGAAGTCCAGCGTCTAAGCGAGCATCCTGTAGGCCGAGGGAATCATTATCCCATGGCGTGAATACAGGTGGCGCTGATCTGCGGGGGGATGCTATGCGTCATTACTCCGTTGTAGTGGATGCATACTTGACAGCCAGGGCAAAAACAGAGAGCGTTACCGGCGTGCACAACGACAGCTTGATTGGTGCAATGGTCGCACACAAGAAGCTGTGAGGCGCAGGATCTGCATACCGTGGCGTACATGGTTACGGACTTATCTGGTTCCACAGTAGAACCTCCTCTCCCAAATACGGTAGAGTATCCTATGACCGCAACGGTTGAGTAGTTCGAAATGGTCCACAAAAAGCCGCCCCATGAAAGGGGCGGCTCAGGACTATAGATCTTCCAGATCAGCAGCAGGGAGGTCATTCTCCAAGTTATCCCGCGCCAGATCGGTGTCCAGCTCGGGGTATGCGTCAACGGGAATCGGACGCTCATGGTAAACCAGCATTGTGGGGCCGGAGGTGCCTGCCACAATGGGATTGGCCTTTTTCTTGGTGTGCTTCGCCTTGCCCTGGAGCTCGGGGACGGGGGGGCGTCGTTGTGGGGTTGGGTGTGCGTCCGCTCGGGGCGGGACATACCTTGCTTTGCCATAGTATCACCTCACCACTAGGGTGCCACGGGCAGAGGTAAAAATACGATACAAAATTTGAGGTACGGCATGAAATTATTGCAGCCCGGCGCCCCTTCCCTTATTGCGGGTAGCAATCAAGTCCAAAATTCCGCAAGTACCGCGCTTGCTGACTGAGCTTGCGGAAAAGGAATCACGCCGGATTCGCTCCGTTGCCTCTACAGCGGGGATGAGGTGGTGCTCATCCAGGTATGGAACCAGGTCGGCATCAGCCTGGATAAGCTGGATGTGTCCAAGTGGTAGGAGGGGGCATTTGTCAATCTTCGGTGGGGGAGAGCTCTCCCGTTATGGCGTCCACATAATAGGCGCCGCTGTCTGTGGTGATGCGCCAGACCGGTGTGAGCTCGACAGGCCGCGTGGTGCCGCTGACAATCAGATAGCCCGCGTTCATTTCGTCAATGCGGCTGCACACAAAGCCACCCTCTGTCACACCGGCCAGAAAACGGACCAGGACTGTGGCGGCAGAGAGGGTCTCTTCCTCGCTGGACGAGGTTATGGTGCCGGACAGGCGCTGGCCCTCCATGCGGAGCAGTGTGTCATCCTGCCAGAGCAGGGTGACCTGACAGGAAAAAAGGGGGGTACCCTCCCAGTTCTGGTAGTAGGTCAGTACCGTTTGCCCCGGGCGCTCACCGGACTCGGAGGAGATGAGAGTGCCCTGGAAATCGATTCGCTCCAGGCATGACTGGGAGGCATCCTCGTAGGAGCGCTCATGTTCCTTGGCCCAGGCACCAGGTTGAAAACGCACTGAGAAGGTGCCGTTCATGGAGAATTCAGCGGTGCCCTGTACACTGGAATACCGATGCCGGACATCGTTTTCCCCCTCGCGGGAGACATCGCCCAGCAGAGTCTGCGCCACGATGGCCTCGCTTTCCCGGTCACGGGTGACGGTCAGAGGGGAGAGTCCGGCCTCCTGGGGGACCCGCTCCGGGCCGAAGGTGATGCCGCTCTGCTCCAGAACGCGCACGGCCGCCTGGCGCGTATCCTCCTCATAGCGGGCGGCACGGCTCTCCTGCACACCCACCAGAATCAGGAGGAAGGCATTGACGGATACCAGCAGAAGCAGGATGATGTTTTTTAATTTGGACCATTCCACAGGGCATCATTCCTATCTGGCGGCCCAGCCGGCCTCCACAGTGTCACCGCCATTATCCGTATAAAAGACCACTAACTCCCTTCCCTCGGGAGACAGGGCCTCCAGCGCGGCGGCGGCCTGCCGCTCGGGAAGAAGCAGGCTGTGCTCCGCAGTCTCCTCATAGCGGCGGAAGCGCAGGGTATAGTCTATGATCTGTCCGTTCCGCACCGTGAACCGGGCGGCGCAGCCGTCCTCTGGAAGGAGAACGGCCGCTCCGCTCAGGCTGTAGCCATAGCAGACCTCTGTGGTGCCGTCGGCCCCTTCTGTGATATCCATCAGGTAGAGTTGGGCAGCGCCGCAGGAGGCGCCCACAGTATCTGCGGCCAGCCGCCGGGTGGTTTCCACTAGCTCCGACACCGTATAGCCATCTGTGGTTCCGATGGGATAGCGGGAGGCCGCGTCCTCTGAGGTGTGGTAGGACACGGTGCCGTCATTGCCGATCTCCAGAGTTTCCCGTCCTACCCGAAGGCGCAGGCCGCCAGGGATTTCGTACAGGGCATCGCTCTGTGTCTGGAAGGAAACAGCGGCCTGAAGGGCCGACACAGTGGCCTCGTCCGGGGAGGAGAGGGGGTTGGCGGAGTGGTACACCAGGGGGCTCGGCGTGGCGGAGGTGAGCAGTACATAGGGGGCCAGCCCGGCATAGCCCCGGTCCGCCTCCAACTCAAAGACAAAAAATGCACCGTTGCTCCCATGGCCGGAAACCAGCTCGTCCATATGGCCGGTGTAGGCGACCTCCGTTTCACAGGCATAATACAGGCCATCTGATTCATTATGATAGTACAGGGAGACCCCACCATCCAGATCCTGGGCCACGGCCAACTGGCGGGCTGTAGCAGTAAGGGAGGGGTTGCTGCCGCCCTCGCCCATCCAGGCGTATAGGGCCTCCAACGGGAGCTCTCCCAGGAAGTCGAACCACACGCCCGGGGCCTGTAGGGCGTCCCGCCAGGCTGACTCCGGAACTGTATGGGGAGAGGCGGCGCTGGAGAGAGCCTCGCTGAGCAGGATGCCTACCGAACTGAACAGGCGGTCGGCTTGGGCTGGGTCATACTGAACCGCAAAGCGGTCCACCCCATCGCAGACAGCAATACGCACGGGCTGGGCGGCGGCTCCGGACTGTCCGGTCGCCTCGGGGTCGTCTGCCGGAACGCTCTGTCCGGGATCTAAAAGTGAGAGAAGATGATCCAGCCAGCCCCGGGGGCCCTTATCCACCAGCCCGTTGAACATCAGCACCCGGACCGTGAGCACCACGGCGGAGAGGGTGAGCAGCAGGATCAGCAGGTTTTTAAGCCGCTCCACGGTGTTTCGTCTGCGGCGGCGCACGCGCTTATTCCCTTCCATGGTGCGGGCCCTCCACCAGTAGGGTGATTCGTACCGTCAGACCGGGACCGGAGCGGTCCACCAACTCGATGGTACCCTCATGGCGGTCTATGATCTCCTTGGCAATGGAGAGCCCCAGTCCTGTGCCGCCCGACTCGCGGGAGCGGGCCTTATCCACCCGGTAGAACCGCTCGAAGATGCGGCCCCGGTCCTCCTTGGGGATGCCGATGCCGTTGTCGGCCACTTCCATCCACACCCGCCGGTCCTGGCGGCCGGCGGAGATACGGATGCGGCCGCCATCGGGGGTGTATTTGATGGAGTTGGATACCACATTCATCATCACCTGTACGATCCGCTCACGGTCCCCGGTAATCTCAGGCAGCTCTTCCGTGATGTCCAGCTCCATGGCGTGTCCGTGGCGCTGGGCCTCCATCAGGTTGGCGTTGTAGACATCCTGTACCGCCTGTCCGAAAGGGAAGGGGGCCAACTTCAGCTCGGCCCGGCCGGAGTCAAAGCGGGAGAGGGTGAGCAGATCCTGCACAATGTGGGTCATACGGTCGGATTCGTTGAGAATAACACCCAGGAAGTTCTTTTCCGTGTTGGGAGGGAGCTCTCCTGCGTTGTCCGCCAGCGTCTCCGCATAGGAGCGGATGTTGGTCAGGGGAGTGCGCAGCTCGTGGGACACGTTGGCCACAAACTCCCGGCGGAGCTCCTCGGTCTTGCGCTGCTCGGTTACGTCGTGAATGACGACAAGAACGCCGCCCAGACGCTCCTGGTCAAAGGGGGTGAGCAGAAGCTCCAGGCTGCGGCCGCCCACATCCCGCTCACCGTCCAGGTAGCCGGGCTGCTCCACGGCCAGCACCCCCTGGAGGGGAGCAATGTCGGAGAAGAGTGTATCGTAGTTCTCGCTGCCGCCAATGGGAATGGATCGGCCCAGCATCTCCTCGGCGGCGGGGTTGGACTGGATTACCGAGCCGTCCCGGGAGAAGGCCACCACACCGTCGGTCATATGCAGAAAGAGGGTGCCCAGCTTGGTGCGCTCGTTCTCCACTTCTTCCAGGGTGCGCTTGAGCTGCTGGGCCATGTCATTGAAGGTGCCGGTGAGCACGCCGATCTCGTCTCGGGAGGCCACCTCGATTTTGTGGGAAAAGTCGCCGTCCGCCACCCGTTCAGCGCCCTCGGTCAGCCGCTCAATGGGGGTGATCAGCGTCTTGGACAGCAGGAAAGAGAGAAGCACGGAGATGATCAGGCCGAAGATCAACGCCTCTACAATCAGCGTGATCAGCTCACTGTTGAGGGCGGACACATTGGCGCCGTTGTCCTGCACATAGACGATGTAGCGGCCCTCGCCCCGCTGTACTGCCACGGCTACGTCCATATAGGCGGCGGCGGGGGAGTTATCGTCGCTGGCATCCTCACCCGCCAGCACCCGCATCAGGTTGCGGGAATCATTGGGCATCGCCTGTCCGGACTCCTTATCGTCGGAGCCTGCCAGCCAGTGGCCGTCGGTACCGTCCAGTACGTAGTATTTCCGGCTGCGGTTGTCAATGCCGAGGGTGCTGTTGGTATCCAGAATGTGGGCGATGCTGGATGCGGCGTCCTCCTCACCCTCGATGGGAGTCTCCAGATCCTTCCAGAAGTCCGGGTCGCCAAAGGCCTCGGATATCTGGGTATAGAAGTCCTGCGTGTAGTAATTAGCAACCGAATTGATCAGAAATGCACCTACCACCGTCATCAGGGAGATAATCAGCAGCGTCATGATGAGCATGAGCTTCATGTGCAGGCTTCGAAACATGGGGACACCCCCTCCCAATTCTTCCAAGAGATGCAACGGCGTCCTGAGCCGAAGCGTTGAAGCAGTACCCGATGGCCTCCCGGTTATGATGAACTACAGGGCCGCGGAGTCGTCCGTTCCCTGCACGCCAGGCCGCACGGAGACTCCATAGGGATGTAAGATTTCAGGCAACACGAATTCAACCTGCGGCTTGCCTTGCTGGAGTTTTATGCGTTGAAGTAATAGCCCAGGCCCCTTCGAGTGACGATAAACTGCGGGACTGCGGGATTGTCCTCCACCTTTTCGCGCAGGCGGCGCACGGCTACATCGACGGCGCGCACATCGCCTACATAACCCTCATAGTTCCAGACGTGCTCCATCAGAGCCTCCCGGGAAAAGACCTTTCCGGGCTGGGAGGCCAGAAATTTCAGCAGCTCATATTCCCGCTGTGTCAGCTCCAGGGGGTGATCATCCTTGTAGACGATCATCAGGTCGACATCAATGACGATACGGCCGTGCTCAATACGCCGACTGCCGCCGAGGGGAGCAGCCGCGCCGGCGGCGCCTACCATCTCATTGCGGCGAATATTGGCCTTTACCCGGGCCAGCAGCTCCCGCATGGAGAAGGGCTTGGTGATATAGTCATCGGCCCCCAGCTCCAGTCCCAGAACCTTGTCGGTCTCCTCTTCACGGGCGGTAAGCATGATGACCGGTGTGCTCCGGTTTTCCCTGCGCAGGCTGCGGCATACGTCAAAACCATTCATCTTGGGCAGCATGAGATCCAGGAGAATCAGATCCGGGTTTTGCTCCAGGGCCAACTGGAGGCCCGCCTCGCCGTCGTAGGCCTCCAGCGTCTCATAGCCCTCCTTGGACAGATTGAAGCTGAGAATATCGACGATGTTTTTCTCGTCCTCCACGATCAGGATACGCTTGTTCATGGCAATTCCTCCACACACTCACAGTCCCAGCAGCTTGGCCTTCAGCACCAGCGCCACGGTTTTGGCGTCCTTGATCTCCCCCTGCCGTACCTGCTCCACCAGGGCGGAGAAGGGGATGCGCTCCACGGAGAGGAACTCGTCCTCGTCCGGATGACAGGCTCCCTCAGTCAGCTCTTGGGCGAGATACATGTGAAGCACCTCCGAGGAAAAGCCGGGGGAGGAGTAGAGACACCCCAGGTAGGTCAGCCTCCCGCAGGAGGCGCCCACCTCCTCCTCCAGCTCACGCAGGGCGGCCAGACGGTGGTCCTCGCCCCGCTCCAACTTCCCTGCGGGCAGTTCGGCCACCACCTCCTGGAAGGGGTAGCGAAACTGGCGGACCAGGCTCACCGTGCCGTCGTCAAACAGGGGCAGAATAGCCACCCCGCCGGGGTGCTCCACCACTTCCCGGGAGGCCACGCGGCCGTTGGGCAGTTCCGCCTTGTCCAGCCGCACCGTGATGATCTTTCCCTCAAAGAGCACGCGGCTCTCCACTGTCTTTTCCATCAGTTCCATCCGGCATATCCCTTTCTTTGCACAGCCTTTGCACTGCGGCATCCAGATTAAACCACATTATATCATAGATTCCGCCCCTTTGCCAATCCCCCCAATCATTACAGCTATCCAAAGTCCACGGCCATCCGGTATAATACCATCAACGGTCGGATTGATTTTTGCAAAAGGAGGCCCGTTATGACGATCCAGCCAATCGGAAGCGCCAGCGTGGCGCTGTACATCACACCTGCGGACTTGAAGGAGCACGGTCTCACCCCGGCAGGGCTGACTCTGGAACGGGCGCTGGCCATTACACAGACCGCCTTCCACGAGGCGGGGATCACTCT
>ENA-OURU01002194-OURU01002194.1-human-gut-metagenome-genome-assembly--contig:-NODE-2194-length-20106-cov-4.562266_pt1 | contig 20106 bp, 19 predicted proteins | sample MGYA00242137_ERZ509064 | MGnify/ENA primary metagenome ERZ509064 (study PRJEB26280, sample SAMEA2338777) | human gut metagenome | biome: human gut; feature: human-associated habitat; material: faeces...
GTCTGATACAACAGGTTTATTGCAAACTGAAGGAAACAGCGGTACAATAGCAACATGAGGCACGGTGCTACGGGATCTTTTTAGTCTTTTCCCCGCATACGCGGGGGTGATCCCTGGGTATTCGGGTGCAGCCCGATAAGAAAGAACTTTTCCCCGCATACGCGGGGGTGATCCCCGAGAAAAAATCTTCACGACACCATTGTAACACTTTTCCCCGCATACGCGGGGGTGATCCTAGCTGCTGCGACGGGTGAGCGCTCTTGAAATCCTTTTCCCCGCACATGCGGGGGTGATCCCTATGGCGGTCTGTACAAACACGATGAATCCGACTTTTCCCCGCACATGCGGGGGTGATCCCGTGGGTCTTGTGCGTATGAGTACGCCTATCTTCTTTTCCCCGCACATGCGGGGGTGATCCTAGTATCAAGTTAAGGCCGCGCGCCCTTTGGGCCTTTTCCCCGCACATGCGGGGGTGATCCCGTATCACCCGGCAGAACTTCGTCCACGTAAAACTTTTCCCCGCATACGCGGGGGTGATCCCACCTTGACTTCCTTATTCATATTACCCTGCCGCTTTTCCCCGCACACGCGGGGGTGATCCCGACCACGCGGGCCAGTTCTTCACACCGTATCACTTTTCCCCGCACACGCGGGGGTGACCTCAAGGGCAAGCGGCGCATGGTGTTCCTGCCGGGGAGGCCGCCGACGGACCGGAAAGCCGCGGCGGATGAAAAATCAGGTTGTACAAATTCGACGGAAAAAGTTTATGCAAGACTCCATATTGCAATATATGAAATTTTGTATTATCATAAATCTGCAAGCAATCTGTCTCTTATGAGGAGGGGCGGAACGCCAAAAATACGCTTCTTTCCTGTGGATTTTCCCACGGTCCACCTGATGCGGATTGAAAGATAGGTCGAGAAGGGAAGAGCAACCATGATGAACACAAGTCTGCTCCAGAAGTCTGGTCTGGCAACGCTGCAGGTCGCGCAGATCCTGGCAGGGCTGGAACCGGGAGACCGGATCCCCACGGTGACGGAACTGAGCGAACAATGCGAGATGGCACGGGGAAATATCCAGATCGCGCTGAACAACCTGAAACAGAATCATGTGATCCGTCTGGAATCCCATGGGCAGAACGGCACCATTGCAACAGAGATCGACTATGTGGCAATGGCGCAGTATTGCAGCAATACGGGTCTGACCTGCGTGATGCCTATGCCGTATGGCCTGCGCTATGAAGGCCTGGCCAGCGGACTGTATGAGGAACTGAACCAGAAAGGGGTCACGGGTGCGATCGCATTTATGCGCGGTTCCGGCTACCGGCTGAACTGTGTGGAAGAAGGGCGCTTTCATCTGTGCGTCATGAGTCAGCTTGCATTTGAACACTATGCGCAGGAGGGCAAGGACATCCAGCGGATCGCGGCCTTTGGCCCGCAGAGCTATGTGGAACAGCATCGGGTCTTTGTCCGCCCGGACTTCAAGGGCGACTGGCAGAACTGCAAGGTGGGCGTGGATGCCTCCTCGGTGGACCAGGAGATGCTGACCCGGTTCTGTTTTGCCGATAAGCCGGTGCAATATGTGCCCATCATCTATAGTCAACTGGTGCCGTTTCTGCACAGCGGCGTCATTGATGCCGGCGTCTGGAGCGCCGATATGCTGCCGGAGGGGCTGAGCTATTATCCGATGCCCCGGCTGGATGAGCAGGAAAAAGATACCGTGGCCGTGCTTGCCTGCCGGAAAAGTGATAACATCACCGCGCAGCTGGTGCGCAAGATCCTGTCGGTGGAGCGTGTGGACCACATCCAGCAGCAGGTGATGCGCAAGCAGATCATTCCGCGCTACTAAGCAAAGGTGCTGTCAAACAGAAGTCACATCTGCATGGAGGACATGCGGATGTTTCTTTCGGGATGAAAATACAAAATATTGTATAAAACATTTTCTTCCGAAAACCGATACAGGATGTCTGATTTTTTTGCAGAAAGAAAAGGAGATCTCGCATGAAAAAGATCACTCGGCGCAACTTCCTGATCGCATCCGGCAAAACCGTTGGCACACTGGCAGCTGCCTCTGCCTTTATGGGGTGTGCCAGCCCGGAGCAGGCGGAGAACTGCTTCCCCCGGTCTGCAATGCCCGTCCGGACCGATGACCGCCTGACGGCCATCGACGACATTGTGGAAAACTACATGGGACAGGGATATTTCCCCGGCGCAACGATCGTGGTGGCACGCGGCGGCAAGATCGTGTATGAAAAGGCATACGGCTACGCAATGCTCAACGACATGGGCGTGCGGCTGGACGATCCCCGCCCCATGCAGATGGATACCATGTTCGACATGGCATCCTGCACCAAGATCATGGCCACGACACAGTCCATCATGAAGCTGTACAGCGAGGGCAAGATCGACCTGAATGCCACGGTAGCAAGCTACATTCCGGAGTTTGCCAAGAACGGGAAGGAAAACGTCACCGTGCATCAGCTGCTGACCCACACCTCCGGTCTGCCGCAGTGGAAGGCGATGTTCCTCCACATCGAGAAGGACAAGGCCAAGGTGCTGGATTACATCTGCAACTGTGAGCTGATGTTCGCCCCCGGCGAGGAAAAGTACAGCGACCTGGGCTTCCAGATGCTGGGCTTCCTGGTGGAGCGGATCACCGGGCGCTCGATGGACGAATACGTCAAGAACGAGATCTACAAGCCTCTGGGGCTGAAGCGCACCACCTATCTGCCGCTGGCCAACGGCTTTACCACCGAGGATGTGGCGGCCACCTCCTTCGGCAACCCGTATGAGTATGCCATGGTGGACGAGATCGACTACCCGGGCTTTGGCTACGACTGCACCGCCGATCTGGACGCGTTCCGCACCTTCACCGGCTGGCGCAACTACACCCTGCAGGGCGAGTGCAACGACGGCAATGCATGGATGGCAAACGGCGGCGTGGCCGGTCACGCGGGCCTGTACTCCGACGCGGAAGATCTGGCCGTGCTGTGCCAGGCCATGCTGAACGGCGGTATCTACAAGGGCGTCCGCCTTTACAAGAAGGAAGTCATCGACGAGTTCACCAGCGAGCAGAACGGCAAGCCGTCCCGCGGGCTGGGCTTTGAGCGGGGCTCCTCGTTCATGGGCCGCGGCGACCGCCACTATGACGCCTTTGGCCACGCAGGCTTTACCGGCACCCATGTGGTCATGAACAAGACCAACAAGACCGCAGTGGTGTTCCTGACCAACAAGCAGAACGTTGGCTTCAAGCCGAACTCCATGTCCTACTACAGTCCCTACAGCTGCTGCGGCGAGATCTGTGAGCTGGTCTGGAACATTTTTGGAACCGAAGCACCGGCTGAGACGCTGGCCGACAAGATCGGCGCCTGGCTGTAAGCAAAATAAAAAATCATTGGGAGATGTCAGAGATGGATTTTGAACCGAGATTAACGATCCTGCACCAGGCAGGGATGCTGTCCGAGGAGGATTACCGGAAGGTACAGGACGTGATCCGCTTTTTTCAGGAGAAATACGGTCTGACATTGACCGAAGAAAACGCCTCCGCCATGATCACGCACCTGTGCGCTGCGCTGGGGCGCATCCACCGCGGAGAGCCGGTGGAGCCGCTGGACGAAGAGGTCTACGAAGAGACCAGCCAGGAGCCTACCTTCCCCAAGGCACTGGAAGCAACGCAGGCGCTGGTGCGGGAGATCCTGCCGGACCTGCCGGAGGACGAGCAGAAGTTCCTGACCATGCACATCGGGGTCGTGCTGGCACAATCGTGACAGCATTTGCATAAAACCCACATCAGAAAGGAGGGCTAGCTTATGAAAATCGTAGTAGGCGGCCAGATCGACAAGCAGAAGGTTTATGACACCATCAAGGGTGTTGTAGGCGACCGTGCCTCGGTGGAGATCAAGGATGACATTGCGGCGGCAATGGCGGTCAAGACCGGGCAGGCAGATTACTACTTCGGCGCCTGCAAGACGGGCGGCGGCGGTGCGCTGGCAATGGCCATTGCCCTGCTGGGCATGAACCAGTGCGCAACGGTGTCCATGCCGGGCAAAATGCTGAGCGAGGACGAGATCCTGGCACAGGTCAAGGCCGGCAAGAAGGCATACGGCTTTACGGATCAGCACATCGAAAAGGTCGTGCCGATCATTCTCAAGGGTCTGGGTTTCTGATCCGGATCGTCAAATAAGGAGGATTACATATGGAAACCATTCTGCGCTACGTTATCATCGCGGCAGTTGGTGCGTTGGCATCGATTCTGGCAAACCAGAGCATCGCCGTGTTCAACGACGGCCTGCGCCCGGTCCTGCCGGAGTATCTGGAAAAGCGCATGGACCGCAAGGCTCTGGCAGCCACCAGCTTTGCCATCGGCTTTGGTCTGGTCATTGGCTACGGCCTGCCCACGTCCATTGCCGCAAGCATCATCCTGATCCACTGCATCCTGCTCACCACCGACATCATCGGCACCTGGTGCCCGGACACCAAAAAGGGCATGATCGCTTCCGGCGTCATCGGCGCTGTGTACGGCGTGGCCCTGCTGTTCGGCCTGCAGGTGATCATCGACCTGTTCAACCTGCTGCCGGTCAACTTCCTGGGCAGCCTGGGCCAGGTCTCTGCCGGTATCACGCTGGCCTTCGCCATCTTCCCGGCTGTGACGGTTGCCCTGCAGTTTGGCGCTGCCAAGGGCATCATCACCGCCGTTGTGACCCTGCTGGTCCGTCAGATCGTTGAGACCTACGGCAAGATCGCACTGGACGCCGAGCACACGATCAGCCTGAACAAGGACGGTATGGCCCTGCTGGCCGGTATGATCATCATGCTGGTGTTCGCTGCCATGGATAAGGAAGGCAACGACCAGAACTCCAACGAAATGCTGACCCAGATCTTTGCCGACAAGGTCGCACGCATCCGCAAGTATATGCCGGTTCTGGCCCTCATGGGCGGCCTGATCGCAGCAGGCACCAGCATGAGCATCATGGCCGGTGACCCCATCAGCCTGGGCCTGCTGGCCGAGGGTGACCGCGTCAACGCAGGTCTGACCGCTCTGGCCCGTGCCATCGGCTTTATCCCGCTGGTTGCCACCACCGCCATCACCACCGGCGTCTACGCTCCGGCTGGCATGACCTTCGTCTTTGTGATCGGTCTGCTGATCCCCAACCCCTTTATCGCCCTGATCGCCGGTGCAGCCTGCATCTGCGTGGAGATCCTGCTGCTGAACGTCATCGCAAAGGGTCTGGACAAGTTCCCCGGCATCAAGCGCTGCGGCGACAACATCCGTACCGCTATGAGCTACGTCATCGACATCGCCCTGCTGATCGGCGGCATCCTGGCTGCTCAGGCAATCATGCCCACGACGGGTCTGTTCATCATCGTGGCATTCTGGTGCATCAACAAGTGCAGCAAGAAGCCTCTGGTCTCCATGGCGGTCGGTCCTCTGGGCGCGATCCTGGTCGGCCTGATCGCAAACGTGCTGTTCCTGCTGTCTCTGTACACCCCTGCCGCCTGATCCCCGGATAAAATGAGCGCCTCCCGGCCTGCGTCGGGAGGCGGCTCTGGTTAAGAAACAATACAGGAGGCGAATCCTTTTGAAACTGCCTGAAAAGATTCTGTATGCGCACGAGCATACGACGATCGACCTGTCCGGTCCGAAGAAGAACATCGACTGCAGGCTGGATGATTTTGACGCGACCGCGGCAGAATACCGGCGGCTGGCGGAACACGGTGTGGTCGGCATCATCGACCAGACCAACCGCGGGATGGGCCGGAACGTGGCCTATGTGCAGAAAATGGCTGCACAGGCGGGGGTGGAGATCACCCACGCGACGGGCTACTACAAGGAGCCTTTTCTCCCGCCGGAGTGCTATACGCTGACCGAACGGCAGCTGTGTGACATCATGGTGAAGGAACTGACCGAGGGCATTGAAGGCACCGGTGTCCGGGCGACCGTCATCGGCGAGATCGGCACCTCGAAGGACATCACCGAGACGGAGGCCAAGGTGTTCCGTGCGGCATCCCGCGCCCATGCAGAAACGGGGGCACCCATCTGCACCCACACAACGCTGGGCACGCGCGGCCTGGAGCAGCTGGAGATCTTCAAGAGCTTTGGCGTTGACCTGAGCCGGGTGGTGCTGAGCCACATCGACCTGTCGGCCGATCTGGATTACATGAAGCGCCTGCTGGATCAGGGGGTCAACATTGCGTTCGACACCATCGGCAAGTGCAACTACCAGCCCGATGTCTCCCGTGCAGACTGGCTCAGCCGCCTTTGTGCGGAAGGGTACGACACGCAGATCGTCATGAGCATGGACATCACCCGCCGCAGCAACTTTGCAGACCGGGGCGGTGTGGGCTACAGCTACCTGCTGGACACCTTTGCTCCGCTGGCAAGCGAGGCAGGCGTGCCGGACCGCGCATGGGAGAACCTGCTGTACCGCAATGCACTGCGCATCTACAAAGGACAGAAATAACAAGGATTCGAGGAATTGACAATGAAAACCTATCCCCTGCATTCTATCTCGCTGGAACAGGCAAAACAGCTCCAGTTCAAGGTCATTGACGCAGTGACCCGCAATTTTCAGGGAGAGGAAGTCCTCTCGCTGGGCGACCTCGGCGTGGTGAAAGGGCTGAACAAGCCCCGCTGCACGGTAAAGGTGGAAAAGGTCTTTGCCGACACCTTTGATGCCCCGGCGGCGCTGCTTGTGCGCGGCTCCGGCACGGGCGCGATCCGCTGGGCTCTGACCGCCTGCCTGAAACCGGGGGATGCCATTCTGGTGCACACCTCGCCCATCTATACGACGACGCAGGTGACCATCGACGCCATGGGGCTGAAACCCATCCGCGCGGACTTCAACGATCTGGAACAGCTCAAGGCCGTCTGTGCGCAGCACAAGGACGAGATCCGCGGCGCCCTGGTGCAGCTGACCCGGCAGAAGCCGGAGGACCGCTACGACTACAAGGCCGTGATCGCAGCCATCAAGGCTGCGCTGCCGGGCATCCCGGTGGTGACCGATGACAACTACGCCGCCCTGAAAGTGGACGCCATCGGCTGCCAGGCGGGGGCCGACCTGTCCACCTTCTCCTGCTTCAAGATCCTCGGTCCGGAGGGCGTCGGTGCAGTGATCGGCAGCAAGGAGCTGATCGACCGCATCTACAAGATGCAGTATTCCGGCGGCAGTCAGGTGCAGGGACACGAAGCCATGGAGGCCCTGCGCGGCCTGATCTATGCGCCGGTGGCGCTCGCCATCCAGAGCGAGGTCAACGAGGAGCTGGTCCGCCGCCTGAACGCCGGCGAGGTTCCCCATGTGCGGCAGGCGTTCCTGGCAAACGCGCAGAGCAAGGTGCTGCTGGTGGAGTTTGATCAGGAGATCGCCGAAAAAATTCTGGACGCTGCCCCGAAGTTCGGCGCAGCGCCGCATCCGGTGGGCAGCGAGAGCAAATACGAGTTTGCCCCCATGATCTACCGTGTCAGTGGAACGTTCCGCGCGCAGGACCCGACCATTGAACACCGGATGATCCGCATCAACCCCATGCGCAGCGGCCCGGACACCATCATCCGCATCCTGCGCAGCTGCATGGAGCAGGTCGAGGAAAACTGAACCGCTGAAAAAATGAGAGGAAAAGGAGAGATGCCCTGTGTTTTTAAAGACCGTAATGGAGCGCAACCAGCCGTTGGTGCGTCTGGGCATTGAATGGCAGCAGAATGGCGTGATCCTGCCGGACACCTATCTGCTGGATTACGACACGATCCTGGAAAATGCCCGCAGCATCAAACAGGCAGGCGACGCAAACGGCGTGCAGAACTTTTTCATGCTCAAGCAGATCGGACGCAACCCCCTGATCGCCCGTGCGCTGACCGACATGGGATATGTGGGCGCTGTGTGCGTGGACTTCCGCGAGGCGCTGACGATGGTGGAAAATCAGATCCCCCTCGGCAACGTAGGGCATCTGGTCCAGATCCCCCGGGCGGCCCTGAAAAAGATCCTCCGCGCAAAGCCGGTGATCGTAACGGTGTACACGCTGGAAAAAGCCCGCGAGATCAGCGCAGTCTGCACCGAGCTGGGCCTGCACCAGAAACTGATGCTCCGTGTTCTGGGAGAAGGCGATATGCTGTATTCCGGGCAGTACGGCGGCTTTGAATTGCAGGAACTGGACAGCGCAGTGCGTGCAATCGAGGCGATGCCGAATGTGGAGGTGGGCGGCGTGTGCAGCTTCCCTTGCTTTTTGTACGACGAAGCGGCACAGGACATCCTGCCCATGCCCAACCTCCGGACCGTGCAGACCGCAGCCGAAATGCTGCGCGCCCGCGGCTACCGGGACCTGATGCTCAATACGCCCAGTGCCACCTGCACCCACAGCATCCCGATGATCGCGGCAGCAGGCGGCACCCACGGGGAACCGGGACACGGCCTGACCGGAACGACACCGTATCATGCCGGCCACCCGGATGCCGAGGAGCGCCCCGGCTACCTGTATGTTTCGGAGGTCAGCCACAATCTGGGCGATAAGGCGTACTGCTACGGCGGTGGGCATTACCGCCGCGGCCATATGAAGAACGCCCTGGTGGGCACGACGCCGGAAAATGCAAAGGTCGTGCCGGTGCTGCCGCCGGACGACTCCAGCATCGACTATCATTTTGAACTGCAGCAGAACTGTCCGGTCTCGGCTGCGGCGGTCATGGCGTTCCGGACACAATTCTTTGTGACCCGGAGCCGGGTGGCAGTGGTCAAAGGGCTGTCCTCCGGCAAGCCGGAGCTGGCGGGCCTGTACTCTGCGCTGGGAGAACCGGTCCGGGAATGACAGAAAGGATAATTCGCAATGGGAAAGTTTGTTGTAATCGTTCTGGATGGTTTTGGTGTGGGCGCAATGCCGGATGTGCCGCAGGTGCGCCCTGCGGACTGCGGTGCCAACACCTGCGTGCATATCTTTGAGCGCACGCCGGACCTGAAGCTGCCCAATCTGGCAAGCCTTGGTCTGGCGAACATCGTGGGGCGGGAGTTCCCCGGCCTGCCGTTTGCGACGGATGCAACGTTCGGCCGTGCCGAGCTGATGCACGATGGTGCGGATACCTTCTTCGGCCATCAGGAGATCATGGGCACCCGCCCGGCAAAGCCTTTCGGCGAGCCGATCTGCAATAAGATCGAGCTCATCAAAAAGACGCTGGAGGATGCGGGTTACCATGTCCGGTATTACACCGGAACATCCGGCAAGCGCCTGCTGATCGTCAACGAGGCCTGCACCGTGGCCGACAACGTGGAATGCGATCCGGGTCAGGCCTTCAACGTCACGGCGGCCATCGACGACCTTGATTTTGAGGAAGAGCTCAAGATCGGTCATCTGGTGCGCAGCGTGTCGGTCGTGCCCCGCGTCATCACCTTCGGCGGGCGCGGCGTGCACCTGCAGAACCTGCTGGATGCCATTGAGGAACACGGCGATTACATCGGCGTGAATGCCCCGGCCAGCGGCGTTTACAACAACGACTACCATTGCATCCACATGGGCTACGGCGTTGACCCGGAGGTGCAGATCCCGACGATTTTGGGCAAGAGCGGCCTGCCGGTGTTCCTGCTGGGCAAGGTGGCCGACGTGGTCACGAACAATTACGGCACCAGCATCCCCATGGTGGACACGGCCAGCGTACTGCAGCGCACCCTGGAGATCGTAAAGGAGCAGGAGACTGCGTTTATCTGCACCAACGTGCAGGAAACGGACCTGTGCGGCCACCGGGAGAATGTCGCGGCCTACGCAGACCGCCTGCGGGTGGCGGACGAATGGATCGGCAAGATCCGCGACGCCTTGGGCGAGGACGATATCCTCATCGTGCAGGCGGACCACGGCAACGACCCGACCATCGGACACCCGCACCACACCCGTGAGATGGTGCCGCTGATGATCCACAGCGCCCACTCCACCCCCAAGAATATCGGGATCCGCAAGACCCTCAGCGATGTCGGTGCGACCGCTGCGGACTATTTCCACAGCAAGGCACCGGAAAACGGCACCAGCTTTCTGCCGCTGCTGCTGAAGTAAAAACAAAGGAGCGGAGAACCGATGAAGATCATTCGCGCAAACGATTACGCAGACATGTCCCGCAAGGCGGCCAACATCCTTTCGGCGCAGATCATCCTGAAACCCGACTGCGTGCTGGGTCTGGCCACCGGCGGCACCCCGGTGGGTGCCTACCAGCAGCTGGTGGAGTGGTACAACAAGGGCGACATTGATTTCTCGGAGGTCACCACCGTGAACCTGGACGAGTACCGCGGCCTGCCCAAGGACCACCCGGAAAGCTACTGGAGCTTCATGCACCGCAACCTGTTCGACAAGGTGAACATCGACCCTGCAAAGATCAACCTGCCGGACGGCACCAACCCCGATGCAGAGGATGCCTGCGCAAAGTACAACCAGATCATCCACGCTGTGGGCGGCATCGACCTGCAGCTGCTGGGCATCGGCCACGACGGCCACATCGGCTTCAACGAGCCGGGCGAGGCCTTTGAGCTGGAGACCCACTGTGTGGACCTGACCCAGGAGACCATCGAGGCCAACAAGCGCTTCTTTGACGGCAACGTAGACCTGGTGCCCAAGCAGGCCTACACCATGGGCATCAAGACCATTATGCAGGCCCGTAAGGTGCTGATGGTGGTCAACGGCACCGGCAAGGCCGAGATCGTGAAGAAAGCCTTCTTCGGCCCGGTCACCCCGGAAGTGCCCGCCAGCATCCTGCAGATGCACCCCGACTTCACCCTCGTGGGCGACGAAGAGGCCCTGAGCCTGATCTGATCGGTTCCCCAAAGCATGTTTCTGCCGCCGCACGGCCCTGCCACCGTGCGGCGGCTTTTTTCTGAGCAGGGGAATTGTAACGCGGCAAAAAATACAGTATACTGGAACAAAAACCACCACGAGGGAGGGGCGGCCGATGTTCAGCGAAGAGATGATCTGCAGCCTGAATGATCTGGAGCTGGAAGTTTATAAGTATGTTGTGCGGAACGCGGACAAGGTGTGCTATATGCGCATCCGGGAGTTTGCGGATGCCGCCCATGTGTCTACCTCCACCATCCTCCGGTTCTGCAAAAAGGCGGGCTGCGACGGCTATGCGGAGTTCAAGATCCGGCTGCGCCAGCATCTGGAACAGGCAAAGCAGCCGCCGGTCAAGGACGATGTGTCGGAGGTCATCGACTTTTTGAAAAAGACCTGCTCGGCGGAGTTTGAGCAGAAGCTGGACATGCTGACCAGGGTCATCTTTCAGGCCCGGCACATCTTTTTTGTAGGCAGCGGCATGTCCGGCATCGTGGCCAAGTACGGGGCACGCTATTTTTCCAGCATGGGCAAGTTCTGCCTGTACATCGACGAGCCCCATTACCCCACCGAGAGCCGATTCGTGGAAAATTCGCTGGTGATCGTGTTTTCGGTGTCCGGCGAGTCCCGCGACACCATCGGCCATGTGATGCGCTTCAAGGAGCAGAACTGCCAGATCCTCAGCGTGACCCACTGCATGACCCGCCTTCGCTTCGTGGTGAAGGACGAGGGCAAGATCAACGACGCAGCCGTCAAGGCGACGGACGGCACCGAGGGCATGTCCACCCTGACCAAGGACAAACAGAGTCTGGAAGCCATGTACCGCAAGGGCTGGCAGGACGCCGAAAAGCTGGTACAGTGGTACCGCGCTGCCAAAGCGGAAGCATAAGCCGAACACAGTCAAAACCACCGGCTGAGCCGGTGGCTTGAGTAAGCCCTAGAAGGGCATAATACTAGCAAAGCCCCTTAAGGGGCCACGAATGGGTCTGCCAACTGCATTCCTGTCTCGTGGCAGGCCCCTCAAGGGGCCCTTTTATTTACGCCTTAGTTTCCTTGCTACCCGTAAACGGGTCCACGAACTCCTTAAGGCTCAACTGATCGGCAATCTGGTCCTGTTGCAGTTGATTTTTAATGTACTCTTGGATTTTCTTTTTGTTCTTTCCTACCGTATCCACGAAGTATCCCCTGGCCCAGAAATGCCGATTTCCATACTTGTACTTCAGATTTGCATGTCTGTCAAAAATCATGAGACTACTCTTTCCTTTGAGATATCCCATGACGTAGGAAATGCTGTACTTCGGTGAAAAACTTATCAGCATATGGATATGGTCAGGGCAGGCCTCCGCTTCAATGATTTCAATACCTTTTTGTTCGCACAACTGGCGCAGTATCTGACCTATATCCTTTTTAATCTGACCGTAAATTACCATTCTCCGATATTTCGGTGCAAACACTACATGGTATTGACATCTCCACGTGGTATGGCTTAAACTATCTATGTCTTTGTTATCTTTCATTTCAAAGATAAACCTCCCTGTTCCTAGAATGTGGTTGGCAAACCCACACTCTATTCTACCGGGAGGTTTCTTTTTGTCTAGGGCTAAAGCTTTTTTTACTCCACCAGCATAGCTGGTGGTTGTCGCTCGCTCAAGCTATCCAATGCAAATGGGCCGCTGCACGATGCAGCGGCCCTTTTAGCGTAAAGGAGGAATCTGCTAAGATGAAAGAAAGCTCTTACTCAAGGTTTTTGCCGTTGGTTGCAATGACGTTCTTATACCAGTAGAAGGAATCCTTGCGGTAGCGCTTACATTCCTTCACGTCGTCATCGGTGCGATCCACATACACAAAACCATAGCGTTTGGCGATGCCGTTGCTCGTGGAGAGCAGGTCGAAGGCAGACCAGGGATTGTAGCCCAGCAGCTTCACGCCGTTTGCAATGGCAGCCTTCATGGCCTTGATGTGCTCACGGATGTACTCAATGCGGTAAGGATCATGGATAGAACCGTCTTTTTCCAGCTTATCATAAGCACCAAAGCCGTTTTCGCAGATCATTACCGGGATGTGGTAGCGATCGTTGATGTCCTCCAGCACATACTCCAGGCCGACCGGGTCGATGGGCATGGAGAAGTCCGTATCACCAATGAACTCGTTCTTGCAGCCTTCAAACAGATCTGGCTGCACTTCGTACACCACATGGCCGCCCTTGCCGATCTTGTTGTTCTGCTTGGAGCGGCGTGCGGCGCCCGGGGTAGGTGCCTTGACGCAGGCGCTCTGATAATAGTTGATGCCCAGGAAGTCGAAGCACTCGGAGCCTTTTTTGATCAGTTCCATATCGCCGGGCTGGATATCGAACATCAGCCCCTGGCGCTTGAGATATGCCAGAACCGATTCGGTGTACTCGCCGCGGATGTAGGCATCCATGTAGAAATAGTTTTTGAAATTGGATGCATTTTTTGCAGCCAGGATATCCTTGGGGTCGCAGGTGTGGGGGTAATAGGGTGCCATATCCAGTGCCGCACCGCACTGGCCGCCGGGCACGATCTCGTGAACCGCGATGGCCGCTCTTGCGTGAGCAAGATTCATGTAGTGGTTTGCCTGGTAGCGGAACTTCGGATCAAATTTCTGCTCGTTGGTCAGCTTATTCTTGCGGTCGATATAGTTGACCACGATGCTCTGCTCGTTGATGGTGAGCCAGTACTTGACCTCGTCCTTGTACTCGTTGAGGATGAAGCGGGCATAATACTCAAAGTCATCCACGATCTGGCGGCTGCCCCAGCCGCCGTACTTGTTCACCAGTGCCATCGGCAGGTCGTAGTGCCACATGGTGACCACCGGCTCGATGTTATGGGCGTGCAGCTCGTGCAGAAGGTTGTGGTAGAATTCCACGCCTTCCGGGTTGGGTTCGCCCACACCATCGGGCAGGACGCGTGCCCAGTTGATGGAGAAGCGATAGGAGCTGAACCCCATTTCTGCCATCAGGGCAACGTCCTCTTTGTAGTGATGGTAATGGTCGCTGGCAACGCTGGCATCCGCATAGCCGTATTCATCGTGGATCTCACGGTTGATCACGTCCTGCTGGTTATCCTTTTTGCCATAACCCTCAGCGGCACCCTCGCACTGGTAGGCGCTGGTTGCGGCTCCCCACAGGAACCCTTCCGGGAAACTAGTTACGATTTCCATTGATCTTATCCTCCAGGTTACGGTTCATCTGTATCATCAGGCGGATCATGCTTACCTCCGAAATGATGGTCATAACGGTGTCCTGTGCATGCATAAACAGCAGCGACAGCTCCGTGGGGTTGCCCCGGCACTCGTCCTGGATCACATCGGTCTGCGCATTGTGCGCCTTTTTGATTGCTTCGTCGGCTTCCTTCAGCTTTGCATCGGCTGCAGCGCGGTCTCCTCGCAGCTCGGCCTGCATCGCATCGGCAGCACAAGTCCTTGCGTCGCCGGCATTGATGATAATGCCCATTGCGACCTCTACCATTTTATCGCTCATATGTGGTATTTTCCCTCTTAATTTTATCGAATTTTCGGTTTATGCCTTTGCCAGAGCCTCGGCGGCCTCCTTCTCGACTTCCTGCTTTTCGTAGGTCTTGAAGAATGGATACCAGATCAGCAGATCCACTGCCAGGCACACAGCCCACCAGATTACGCCACGCATATCGCCGGTGAACATCACGGTGGAGAACGGTGCAGGAATGGTTGCGACCATTGCCAGCTCAATGGTGGGAATGGCCAGCAGGCCGGTGCGCATCACGATCCACACGATGGTGGCGTTCACAGTGGTGCAGATCCACATGGGCATCATGAGGATGGGGTTAAAGACGATCGGGGTGCCGAACAGGATGGGCTCGTTGATGTTGAAGATCGCGGGAGCAATGCAGACACGGCCCAGCGTCTTCAGGCGCTTGCTCTTGGAGAACAGGCACCAGATGTTCAGTGCCAGGGTGCAGCCCATGCCGCCCAAGCAGATCAGTGCGATACCGTTGCAGACTTCGGAAGTGGTCAGGTACATTGCGGTGCCGCCGGCTGCCACAGCAGCCACATTAGCAGCCTGTGCGGGGATGAAGATGGCGTTGCGGGGGCCAGACCAGGTCCAGCCAGAGATGCCCAGAGAATAGAAGAAGCAGCAGAACAGGTTGAGCAGGATGAAGCCCGGATAGGTCTGTGCAATGGCATTGATGGGTGCAAACAGCTTGAGCACGATGGGATACAGATCCACATCCAGATCGATGATCACGATCTTGAGCAGCAGGATGGACAGGAAGATGGGGATGATGTTCTTGATCCACTCCTGCACAAACTCAGGGATGGTGTTGTTGTTCTTGAACAGGTTCAGCTTTGCGATCAGGTGGAAGATGATGGACACATACAGGCCGATGCAGATCGCAACCACGATACCGGTGGGGCCGAAGCGGTTCCAGGTAACGGAGTAGACGCCGTCCACGGTGGTGCCCTTCATCGCCAGGATGTAGGCGCAGATGCCGGTCAGGCCGCCGACCACCTGATAATTACGATGTTTCAGAGAGCCCATTTCCTGGTAGACCATCATAAACGCCACCAGCAGCGAAAGCATGCTGAACGTATAGTTGGAAACCGCGCTCAGGTTGGGCAGGATGTTGGGGAAGTAGGGCTGCACGACATTGTAGAAGAAGATCAGGCAGCCGGTAAGGATGAAGGGCAAGCACTTGACGATGCCTGCGGAGAAGCCGTGCACCCAGGGCCGCTCGGTAAATTTCTGCACCGCCGGGGTCACTTTATACTGCAGCCAATCCATGAATTTCTGCATGGGTTTTTTACTCATAACATCTTCCTCCTGTCAGCTCTTATTCAGAACATCCAACGCAAAATCGATCAGGCCGTTGCCATCCAGCGAGCCATAGACAGACTGCGGAATGACTTCCACCGGGATGCCGTACTGGCCTGCGAGTTCGTCAAACTCATCCTTGTGGGAAGCGAAGTGCGGGCCGATGAGCAGCAGATCGTAATCCTCGATCACATCTTCTACCAGGCTCTGGCTCTTGGCAGCCACCTTGGTGCCGGGGGCCTTTGTGTTGGCCGCCTTTTGTGCCGCCTGTGCCAGGAAGCCAGAACTCATACCTGCGCCGCAGCAAAGTAAGATCTTGTACGCTTTCATGATAATTTCTCCTTTCATGAGGTGTTTTGAGAAGCAGGGCCGCTGCGCCGCAGCCCTTTTCTTGGCTCTATTATCGCCCGGCAGGATCCGGAAAAAAAGTCTGCGTTTTTTCCGTTATTTTGGAAATTCCAGGTCTTTTTTTTGCGAAAAGGGTATTATATAATAGAATAAAATATTAAGGATTTCTGAACCGAGAGATTCCCGATCACAAAAAAGAGGTCTGCAGTCCCATGCTTTCAACAAAAGATGTCATCCAGTATCTGAACCAGCACGGCAATGTGCAGGCCATAGAGGATATGGCCGCCTTTTTTTCCGTCACACCGCGCACCATCCGCAACCATCTGCGTTCGGTTCAGGACGCATATCCCGCCTGCCTGCAGGTCGGCCGCGGCCAGGTGAAACTTTTGAAGCAGATTTTCGAAGAAAGCTCTCCTTCTGCGCAGGTGCCGTCCTCCCAGCAGGAACGTTCCCGCTATATCCTCCGCGCCCTGCTTTCCCGAAGCGAGCCGATGGATCTGGACGAGCTGGCCGCTTCGCTGTTCATCTCGGAGGTAACGTTGCAGAACGAGGTCAAGCTCATCCGGCATGAGATCGCAGAATATCATCTTTCGCTGCGCACCAAAAACAACACCCTGTTTATTTCCGGAAGTGAAAAAGACAAAAAGCGTCTCATGATCCACCTGATCTACAACGAAGCGCAGCACACGCTTGTGAGCATGGAGACGCTCCATGCCATCTTCCCCCGCTACGATATCCAGAAGATCCGCAGCGATATCCTTGCCTGCCTGAACAGCCAGCACTTTTTTATCGACGAATACTCTCTGACCAATCTCCTGCTGCACATGCTCATCACGATGGATCAGCTTGGCACCGCCCCCAATGCCCCGCGGTACGAGGTCTCCACCGACCTCATTGAACTGAACCGGCATTTTGTGTCGATCATCGACAGCATCTGCACAGAACTTGAGCGGGAATACGGCATCGTTTTCACCCGCAGCAACAAGTACCAGTTCACCCTCCTGCTCATGACACGCGCCGTGCGCAACCAGGATGTATCGCTGCCAAGCCGTGCCACGCTTTCCATCCACCCCAGCACGATGCGCCTGGTAGACTCCATCGTTCAGGCTGTGAAGCAGGTGTATGACATCGACCTGACCGACATTGATTTCTTCATTCCGTTTGCACTGCACATTGATAATATGCTTGTGCGCATCCGCCAGAATGTGTCGGTCCACAACCCCCTGCTGCACAGCATCAAAGCAATGTCGCCCATTATCTACGACATTGCGGTCTATATCTCCAACCTGATCAACCACCAGGAGCATGTGCAGCTGTGTGAGGATGAGATCGCCTACATTGCGCTTCACATCGGTGCACGCATCCAGGACATCTATAACCGCCGCGGCAAGCTGTGTGCGGTATTGCTCTGCCCGCAATATTACTCCTACGACCATCGCCAGTTCGACCGGCTGCAGAGCTATTTTTCGGACGATCTGACCATCGAATCGGTCGTTACCGCCCCGCACGAACTGGCCGGGCTGAAGTGTGATATGATCCTCTCCACCCTTCCGCTCACCGCAGAGCCGCCTGTGGTGCTCATCTCCAATTTTATCAGCAGCAATGACCGCCAGGCCATCAGCGACGTGATCCACCGCCTGAAGGCAGCGCGTGAAAAAGAACGCCTGATCAGCCTGCTGCAAACGCTGATCGATGCCGACCTGTTCACCCCCGGTGCAGACTACGCCGACCGCGAAAGCGCCATCCGCACCATCGGCGGCCAGATGTGCGCCCGCGGCATCGTACCGCAAGAATTTATCGAAAGTACGCTGGAGCGGGAGCAGATCTCCCCCACCAATTTTGGCATGATCGCCATTCCGCACCCGTCTGATTGCCGCGCTGCCCGCTCGGCCATCGCCGTGTCCCTGCTGCGCAAACCGCTGAGCTGGGGCACCAGCAGCGTGCGCATCATTTTCATGATCTGCGTTTCCAAGAGCGATCTGTCGGATTTTTCCGACATCTTCTCCTACCTTCCCCGCGTATGCAGCGACTACAAAACATTGGAACAGCTGGCTTCCGCTTCCAGTTATCCGGATTTCATCCAGATCCTTGGCGGCCTGTGCGCCGAATGATCTTTCTGCCTGCCATTCTTTCCTTTCCCCCATATAAAAACGAGATGCAGCACCTTTTCTGTCTTGGAAGGTGCTACATCTCGTTTTTTGCATCCGGGCTGCCTGTAAAAAAGCTCTTGACAAATCCTTTCGTGTCATTATATCTTACCAAAGATAATTATCATAAGCAACTTTCAGAAAGGACTTTTTATGACGATCGAGCTTATCAAGCAGCTGATGGATACCTGCTATCTGGCAAAGCGTGCCCGGGACCTGCTGCCTCCCCTGCCCGATGGTGTGACGTCCTCTTACATTCAGTATCTGGATGTCATCCAGAGGCTGGAAGCAAAGGGCGTACGGGCCAGAGTCTCCGACCTGAGCGATGCGCTGAACCTGCCCCGCCCCGGTGTGACCCGCACCGTAAAGGAGATGGAGCGCAAGGGCTACCTGCAAAAGCAGGTTTCGGCCGAGGATGGCCAGGTGACCTATCTGCTGCTCACAGACGCAGGCAGGCTGCTCTCGAAAAAATACGACAGCGACTATTTCCAGAGCCTTGCCCCCTGTCTGGACGATATCCCGGAGGCAGACGCAGAGTGTACCATCCGGACCATTGAAAAATTCTATCAGGTCATGTGTGAAAGGAGAAACGTCCATGAAAAGTGATAAATCTGATTTTACGCAGGGCAGCATCCTGCAAAAGCTGGTGCTTTTTATGCTGCCCGTTCTGGGTGCACTGGTGCTGCAGGCCGCTTACGGCGCGGTAGACCTGCTTGTGGTTGGACACTTCGGCTCAACCTCTGGCCTTTCGGCCGTGTCCACCGGCAGCCAGGTGCTGAACCTTGTCACCTTCGTGGTAACACAGTTTGCAATGGGCATCACCGTGCTCATCGCCCGGTATCTGGGCGAAAAGCGGCCGCAGTACATCGGGCAGGTCATCGGTGGCTCTATTGTTGTATTCGCGCTGATCTCGGCTGTGCTGTTCGTTGTGCTGGTCGGGTTTGCGCGGCCCATTTCCGTCCTGATGCAGGCCCCGGAAGAAGCCCTCGGCCTGACTTCCGGTTATGTCCGCATCTGCGGTGCCGGCATCTTTTTTATCGTGGCCTATAACCTGCTGGCCGCGATCTTCCGCGGCCTGGGCGACAGCTAGTCGCCCAGGCTGTTTGTGCTTGTAGCCTGCATCGTGAATGTTTTCGGCGATCTGTTTCTGGTGGCCGGGCTGCATCTGGATGCCGCCGGTGCAGCCATTGCCACAGTGGCAGCGCAGGCTGTCAGCGTGGTGTGCGCAGTGATCATGCTGCTGAAAAAGCACCTGCCGTTCAAACTTTGCAAGGCTGATTTCCGCCTGAATCCCCAGTGCCGCAAATTCCTCAGCATCGGTCTGCCGCTGGCTCTGCAGGAGTTTCTGACCCAGCTCTCTTTCCTTGCACTCTGCGCCTTCGTCAACCGTCTTGGGTTGGAAGCATCTTCCGGTTACGGTGTGGCCTGCAAGATCGTCAACTTTGCCATGCTGATCCCCAGCGCACTGATGCAGTCGATGGCAGCGTTTGTCTCGCAGAATATCGGTGCAGACAGCAAAAAACGTGCCAGACAGTCCATGTTCACCGGCATTGGCATCGGCCTCGCCTTTGGCTGCGCCGTGTTCGTAAACGCTTTCGCCTATCTGAAAGGCTTCGCGCCAGAGACCATCGCCACTGCTGTGCTGTTCAGCATGGTGGGTTATTTCAACGGCAACAACAAGACTGTCTGGGTCATGGTGCAGGGTCTGGTGCAGACCTTGCTGGTACGCCTGCCCATGGCCTACTTCATGAGCATCCAGCCCAATGCGAGCCTGACTATGATCGGTCTGGCCGCCCCTACGTCCACCGCCGTCGGAATCGTGCTGAACATCTGCTTCTACTTCTACTTTGAGCGCACTTCCAGATCCGATTCTTAATGCAACGGCAGCATTTCCGGTTTGCACATCGCAGCCCTGAACCTCCGTCCAGGATCATTTCCTAGCTCACAGCAGTCAAAACCACTGGCTGAGCCGGTGGCTTGAGTAAGCCCTAGAAGGGCATAATACTAGCAAAGCCCC
>ENA-OURU01002200-OURU01002200.1-human-gut-metagenome-genome-assembly--contig:-NODE-2200-length-20021-cov-23.767956_pt1 | contig 20021 bp, 17 predicted proteins | sample MGYA00242137_ERZ509064 | MGnify/ENA primary metagenome ERZ509064 (study PRJEB26280, sample SAMEA2338777) | human gut metagenome | biome: human gut; feature: human-associated habitat; material: faeces...
GCAAAGCTACAACCAAACCTCAAAGTGTAAAAGGTGCATTTCTTCGAATGCTTACGATTTACGGGATGAGATAGTAATCCGAAACGAGACCATCGAGCAACTGCAATCCAATATCAAGCAAATGCAGGTGGAGCATAGTCGGGCAATGATGAATAAGGATAACGAGCATCGCAAGGCTCTTGAAGCAAAGGAGGCCGAGCATAAGGAGGAGACTAACATCCTCAATTCAATAATCAATACTGCCCATCGTTGGTATCCTGATTTTGCTCATCTACTAAGATTGGAACGCCTCGCCAAGCAAATCGGTCTTTCGGCTATGGAATTTGCCGAGCTGATTAAGGGTAGGATCGTGAACTTTACAGGGCGACTTTTCTCTTCGGAGCATAACCGATGGTTTGCTACGGATAATACTCCTTTACAGATTCTGCGAGATAACGATAAGCGACTAACCTTAACCGCAAATCGAATACCTCTCAGTCAATGGTTCAACGAGCAATACGACAAACTCCGACAATCAATCCGACAGCCTATTCAGCAAAAGAAAGGCAGAGGTATGAAGATGTAATAATAATGGCGACCGCATCATCAAGTGGTCGCCATTATCATTACTCAACAATATCGTAAAAGCATATTCCATCAGGAAACTTTATATTTGGAATCCAATTTGGCATACCATCCCACCCCTTATCAGTAGAACCATTAACACGATAGATTGTTAATGTTATATCATCGTTAAACTTATCACCCAATTTCCTATCAGTTGGAGATAACAATGTTCCCGTACCCTTGCTTATATCACGATTAACTCTAACAATTAAACGACACTTTATTGTTGGTCGCTTTTCTTGAAGAGCTTTTATGCATGAAATGTATTTTTTACTATCAAAGTCTGTTTGTTCGGCACTTCCAGTTTTCTTCAGTATAGATATCAAAGTTTCAGCTGGCACATCGACATACTCTAAATTCGTATATGCATCAACAATATTATCAACATCCTGCGTGTAATTAGGAATCGGGTTTGAAGCAAACATATTTACTCCGCCTACAATAAGATTCAAGTATTTATTATCAAGCACATTCTTTCTTGTAGGTTTAATGCCCTCTGGATAAATAATTTGTATATTGTCTATTCCGTTTTCTATTTGTTTGATTAGAATTTCATTGGATTCATTTAGCGAAACAAACAATGAGTGCAAGGTTTGTGGTATAAATATTCTTACTAGTTCTTTTTCTCTGTCATACCCAAAAATTCTTGAATGTTGCCAAAATGTATCAGCTTGAGGTGTTTTAGAAGAACGACAATAATAAACTGTTTGCAAATGTGGGAATGTAATACCTCGCCCTAAAGTATTTCCACCAATAACAATATTGAAACCTTTTGACAAATCTAAAGCATCAGGATTGTTAGAATCTCGGCAAATAAAACTCTTTGAATTAAGCGGAATAACACATATTAAAGTATTATCTAAAATATCAACGACCTGTTCATATATATCATCATAATGAACTAAATCAGGTTTTGTCTGCTGCAAATCTGTCCACGCATCTTTTAGTTGTTCTTTGAATCCATCATCAGAGGTAGATTGTTGTAATAAATTCAAGTACTCTTGTACGCATTCAGTAAACTTATTATGTATGGCTATTCTGATGCTTGGATGAATCATGAAATTGCAATTTGTCTCACCTTTGATTCTTTTATATGCACATACAACCAAAAAGGACATAATGCTTTTTCTCAAACCTTCTGGGCACAAAACATCTCCCTCCTCGCTAATTTCTTCCAATTCATTTTCAGATGTAAATCTTATACAATAAGAAGTAGGATTAGAGTAAAAGAAGTTTCCTCCTAAATAAGCATCGCCTGGCTTGAAATAATTAACAAACGCAGGTTTCCACCCCGATATGCCAGATTGCAGTATAATAGATTGAGGTGTCGCTGTAACTTCAAAATAAAGTGATGAAGATGCAGTTTCTTTAATCTTTTGTAGGTGCTTATTTATTGTACTTGTACGATTCTTGTTTACCAATGTATTCAAACTTGCGGCATCTGCCTCATCATCAAAAATACAAAGACACAGTCCAGTATTCAATTGCGATGATGCTAATAGATTTCCCCATTTTCGCAATACACTTGTGTTTTTCTTTAGTACGATTACAATTGGTTTTAATAAGTTCTGTGGATTAAATAATACAACATCACCTTCCGATAATACAGTAAATGTTGTTAATGCATCTTTAACTCGATTATATGTTTGACGTTGTAAATCAACATTATCAGTGGTTAGCAAAATGAATACACGATAACCTTTATCTGCCAAATCAGAAATAACGCCTAACATTTGTCCTGTTTTACCACTCTGTACATTACCCAACAGCAGACCTGTTAATTGACCTGAAAAATCAAATTGACTTTCCACATTTGCCATAACCTCTTTTGCGGTCTTTTTGATAGACTCGGCAAGAGAAGGATTATTTAATGAATTAGTATATGTCTCAAGGTAACTCATATTATTCAAGAGTTAAAATCCAAAAATCTTTATCTACGGACTGAGTTAGAACCATAGTTGTCTTGCCAAACTTCCTTAAAGTCTCTTCTGTAACTTTTTCACCAAGTTTGAGTGCTCCACAGTTTTCCATTTGTCCCTTTATCCAACGACCTAAAATTTTCAAGTCGTGAGCTGAACGGAAATTTTTACTATTTGTACCCTGACAAGCACACTCAAACATATAGCCATCACCTGTTACTACGGTAAAGTTTCCATCATCAGAAACTGGGAATATTGAGCGATTTGGGAGTTTTGTGCTGATTATAATTTCTACTTCGTAGTAATCCCTCCTACTGAATCTTCCTTTTACCTTTCCTGCTCCAAAGTATGCATTAAGATTTGATTTTTCCTCTGTCTTTAATGGTATTCTGATAGTATTCTGTGATGCTTGTAAAAGGCATTTTGCCTTTTCGTCACTATTTAGTTTCCTGACATATTCAAAACCATCTAAAAGGGCTGTTGTAGGCTCCTTAAAATTTTCTATTGGTTTTGCTTGCGATATAGGTTCTCCTAAGATATTCGTAATTTCTACGATTCGGTTGTGGACTTGCATTCCATAATCAGCCTCAAAGAAAACATCTGATTCTATCAGATTCTGAGAAGTTCCGATGAAACTACCTAAATTAGAAGACCCTACAAAAGCCCCCAAACATTGCTCACCTTTTAAGAAAGAATACATTTTCCCATGGAATAATGCTTTTGGCGAGACATAAACATTGCCTATTCCATTTGCTAACAAATTTGCGCCAAGTTCTTTTACGGCATCATATTGTAGTTTTGTAAATCCATCAATATAATTCATGCCGATGAACAGTGAAAGATTCAAGGAACGTTTCCTATATTCAACTAATCGTTTCAACTCCGCAATAGACTCATTTGAAATAAATCCTGTTGCAATATTCAATTGAGTCGCAGTCTCAAAGTATTTTGAGGTATAATCATTAATACTCTTTGCATGAAGTGAATTAATGATAGGATTCTTGGTCAGCAGTAAGTCCATCATTATTTTAGTATTAATTTATATCTTTCACTAAATGGCATATTTCTTAAAGTCTCTAACTCTGCTACTAAATCAACTCTTTCATAATCATTTAAGAAAAGCGGTTTTAATGCCTTTGCAACAGCATGAACACCAACAGGAGGCACAGCATTACCAATCTGTCTGCGTACTTCAGTCGTATTTCCATAAAAGATGAAATTATCTGGGAAAGATTGTATTCTTGCTCGCTCTCTATTAGTTAATGGTCTATTTTCAGGATAATGATATCCCCATGTTCCACCACCTCCAGCCGCAATAATGGTCTTTGATGGTTCATTCAAATGCACACGTCTATACACATGGCTAATCATACCTTTAACATAGAATGGGCTATCTTGTGGTATATCAGTAAAATTACCTCCTTCTGAAATTAGACTGATTATTTTCTTTGTTCTTTCAGTACAGCGTATAAGTTCATTGTTTGCCTTAACTTTTTCTACACCCTTAAAAGCTTCTCCTACGGTTACTAATGGTAGAAGTCCATCGCTTGTTCCATGTGTTGGCTTTGGATGTTCAAAATTAAAACCTGTATCTACTCTAATACCTACAATTAGAACTCGCTCTCTGTATTCAGGCACACCATATTCTGCAAAATTGTATAGGCGAGGTTTGACAATATAACCTGGTGCAATATCTTGAAAATCCTTGATAATTTGCTCTATTGCCTTTTTCTTATTTGCAGTCAAAATTCCTTTAACGTTCTCTGCAACAAATGCTTTAGGTTTCTTTGCATCAACGAAACGCAAGAAACTCTTATATAAATTACCTCTCTCTCCATTTAAGCCTGGTTGCTTCCATATGATACTGAAATCTTGACATGGGAAACCTCCTAATATCAAATCGCAATCAGGTATATTGGGATTATTATAGGGGTCTATTTGTTCAATATCTCCTTCTACTATAATATCTCCAAAATGATTTCTAAACGTTTCGCACGCTTCGTGTTTGAAATCATTAGCCCATACTGTAGTGTAGTCTCCAACCTGCTCAAATCCTAAATCCAGACCACCACAGCCAGAGAAGAGAGATATTATATTTGCCATTTCAATTTATAGTTTTTATAATACGACTTTTTTTTACATTGCAAAAATTGCTATATACAAATCAACTTGCAAAGGTACAAATTATTTGCTTATTAAAGGGTAAATGACTCGATGATATTTGCATTAGATTGGCATTATTTCCTTACCTTTGCAGAAAATAAGTTAATATGAGCGATTTACAAACATACGCCGAAGCGGTACGGGTTATTAAGGAAGCGATATTGCGTAGTCAGTATCGTGCAGCATCTTCTGCTAATAAGGAACAATTGTCATTGTATTATGGTATAGGTTGTTATGTTTCTAAAAATTCTCGTGAGGGCTTCTGGGGCAAAGGTGCAATTGAGTCCATTAGCCAGCAACTGCAAAAGGAGTTGCCCGGGCTTCGTGGTTTCTCGGCATCGAACATAAAGAATATGCGTTCATTCTACGAAGAGTGGTCGCCTGTTATAAATCGCCAGCCGATGGCTGACGAAAATAAAACGCTAACTGCGGTTAGCGATTCGGAACTTAACGAGCAAATGTTGCTTATTGAAATTCGCCAGCCGATGGCTGACGAATTTAATTGGGTGGACTTTGTTGCCATCGGTTTTAGCCATCATATTGAGATTATAACAAAAGCAAAATCATTAGAAGCCCGCTTATTCTATATCCACGAATCAGCCACACGGTTTTGGAATAAATACGTTTTGCGAGATTATCTCAAGGCTGATTTGTACAACCACCGAGGAACGCTCCCCAATAATTTCACCGCTACAATGCCGAGTACAAAGCAGGCATTAAAGGCAGTAAACGCATTCAAGGATGAATACTTGTTGGATTTTATCAATGTAGAAGAACTTGATACACAAGATGAAGACTTGAACGAACGTGTGCTCGAAAAGTCCATTATGGATAACATCAAAAGGTTTATCCTGACCTTCGGACAAGATTTTATTTTCGTAGGCAACCAATATAGGTTGGAAGTTTCGGGAGAGGAAATGTTTGTTGATTTGCTTTTCTTCAATCGAGAACTAAACTCACTTGTTGCCGTCGAGCTAAAATCAGGGAAATTCCGTTCTTCATACTTGGGTCAATTGAGTACATATCTGTCGGCTCTTGACACATATGTAAGGAAACCGCACGAAAACCCCGCAATAGGCATCCTGTTATGTCGCGATATGAACCAGTCGTTTGTAGAGTTTGCTATCCGAGACTATGACAAGCCTATGGGCGTTGCAACTTATAGGGCAACGAAAGATATGCCCGAGCGATTGCGCAATGCACTACCCGATATTGAAGAATTAAAGAAACTACTATAAATAAGAACGCAGACAAAAGAAAATAATCATCATTCGTTTTTGTCTGCGTTTCTTTTATTACCTTTGTGCCGTCAGAGTTATCACATTGAAGCATAACAATGAAGAACTCAGAAATACGAACGGTTGCTATCTCGTTACCCAATTTTCAAGCAATCCGAATAACCGTTTAATTCTAAGATAATTGCAAATTCTGCGATTTTTTTTCAAAAAAATACATCCTGTATACAAAAAACGTCCGTTTGTCCACACTAAAGTGTACGATAGTCCATATCCCCGGTTTCCGTCTTTTGCTACAATAAAGGCAATGCTTACTTTTACGGCCTGTTTTTATCAGTAACTAAATATTTGTTATCATGAAAATTGAAAGATTTTTCAGTAAACTGCTTTTGGTTGCAGTATTATGCACTTTCTGTGCATGCAGCAGTGACGATGATGAAGACCTGAATACAGGCGGTTCAGCCCAGGGTATCTCATTGAATATCGGAGGAACAAACATCAATCTCAACAATGTGTACTGGACTTCTGAGGCCAACGACGACAACACCACTTACTACGAGTTGCAATTCATGTCGTTCGATATGTACGCATACCAGGAAGGTGGCGACTTTTCATCATTCCCGTCAAGCTATTCAGTCGTTTATTTATCTTTCGATGCCCCCGGTTCACCTTCTGAGCTTCCGGTCGGCACTTTCAGCGAAGACGATTACGATTTGTCGGGAGCTTTGGATATGACTCTTGACAACGAGGAAGGACGTTACTATGTAGAAGAAGGTTCAGCAAGCAGCGATCTTGTAATCACCAGAGATGGAAACAACTACACCATCAGCATCCCGTCGCTCGAAATCGTTTACTCCGATCCGAAAGAGGTTGGTTCAGGCAGATGGAACTCCACTACTGTAAACTGGAACTATACAGGAACTGTCAAGAAAGCTCCCCAATATTAACAGAAATACTTGCCCTGCATGCACAGATACATGCAGCTTGCAGGCAAAAAAATAAGAAACAGGAAGTGTGTCAAAACGAAAATGGTCGTATCAGGCTCTGTTCTTGAGTGTTGATACGACCATTCATTTTCTCTATCAGTATGTCCGGATTCTCAAAGCTTGAAAATCCGTTCCATCAGCTTCCATTTCTCCTGAGAGGACTGTCCCGGCAGCACCTTCTGGTACTTGGACATATGCTCCTCCCATTCCGCCTGACGAGGCAGCGTAGCAAGTCGGGCATAGTCACGTTCCATATCAAACTCGTCCGTCGTATCCATAATCATAAACAGGCGGTTGCCGTAAATATAAATCTGCATATCCGCGATACCCACTTCACGGATGCCCGCTTTCACTTCCTCCCATACGTGCGCATGCTCTGCCACGTAAGCCTCTATCAACTCCTTGTCGTCGTAGAGATCCAATGTCTGACAATATCTTTTCATTTATACTGTTCTGTTTTGTTTTTTATCAGTCCCTGCGGAAAATATCACGCGTATATACTTTATCTTTCACATCATCCAGACACGCATCATAGCGGTTGGCGATGATAGCCTGCGCCTGCGCCTTGAAATCCTCCAGTCTGTTCACCACCTTCGATCCGAAGAACGTACTGCCATCCTCCAGCGTCGGTTCGTAGATGATAATCGTAGCCCCCTTCGCCTTGATGCGTTTCATCACACCCTGAATGGAACTCTGGCGGAAATTATCGCTGTTCGATTTCATCGTGAGGCGGTACACTCCGATGACACATTCCTTTTCCTCCGCCGGATTATAGCTGCCCCGGTTGTAGTAATCATAATATCCCGCCTTGTGCAGCACCCTGTCGGCAATGAAATCCTTGCGTGTGCGGTTGCTCTCCACAATCGCCTGAATCAGATTCTCCGGCACATCCTGATAGTTCGCCAGCAGCTGCTTCGTATCCTTAGGCAGACAGTAGCCCCCGTAGCCGAACGACGGATTGTTATAATGCGAGCCGATGCGCGGATCCAGACAGATACCCTGGATGATAGCCTGCGTATCCAGTCCCTTCACCTCCGCATACGTATCCAGCTCGTTGAAGTACGACACACGCAGCGCCAGATACGTATTGGCAAACAGCTTCACCGCTTCCGCCTCCTTCATACCCATAAACAGCGTGTCTACATCCGGCTTGATAGCCCCTTCCTGAAGCAACGCCGCAAACTCGTGTGCCTTTTCCTCCAGTTGCTCACCTGCGATTTCCTTGATGGCCCTGTTCTCCTCATCCAGTCCCGCTATCAGCTTCGGGAATCCCACGATGATACGGCTCGGATAAAGATTGTCGTACAGCGCCTTGCTCTCACGCAGAAACTCCGGCGAGAACAGCAGGTTGAACTTCTTTCCCGTCAGGGCAGGAGAGGTACGGAACTTCTCCGCATACTTCACATACAGACTCCGGCAGTAACCCACAGGAATGGTACTTTTGATGACCATCACCGCATCCGGATTCACCTCCAGCACCAGGTCGATCACCTCCTCCACGTGCGACGTATCGAAATAATTCTTCACCGGATCGTAATTTGTAGGAGCTGCAATCACCACAAAGTCCGCCTCCCGGTAAGCCGAAGCCCCGTCGAGCGTAGCCGTCAGGTTCAGTTCCTTTTCCGCCAGATACTTCTCGATATACTCATCCTGAATCGGGCTGATACGGTTGTTAATCTTCTCCACCTTTTCAGGAATCACGTCTACAGCCACCACCCGGTGATGCTGCGCCAGCAACGTAGCGATAGACAGACCTACATAGCCCGTACCCGCTACAGCGATTGTATAGTTTTTCATCATGGAAATGCTCTTTTGTTACAAAGCTAATATAAAATATCAGACAAGTCAAATGAAATTCTACTTTATAATTGCGACATCAGTGCATCGAAATCTCTGCAACCGATAAAATAAGTTCTGTGTTCCTGAATCTGTGTATCCAGTTGCTTTTTTAATGCCGAAGTACAAACCTTTTCCCAGCTTGATGTCGTGAATGCCAGCATATTCAGTTGCTGTGTTAATACATTTAGAGGATTACTTGCCACATTTACATCCGTTACCAGAATAAAAGCAATCTGAATTTGCCCTGTGTTCAGGTTACAGGTTGTAATATCTTCACATAACTTTATACTCTCCAGCAGTTTGCGTTGCAAGTCATATTTTCCTGCCTGTCTGGTTATCCTTTTTTCAAGTACTTGTTTTTCCTTTTCGGAAGCCAATGGTTTTTGAGCAATTGGCTGATGTGACAAAAACTCTTTCCACCCTTTCAGTTCAACAAAGCACAATACCTTTTCCGTATACGAAAGAGCATCAGACGAAGGAGAAGAAGCACATCCCTGCGCACTGTGCCATTGTGTTTCCACTTCATCCAGATTGATAACAGGCGTTTGTTGTAAAGAGATGCAAGAAGGTGTGTGCTGGCAAGGAACATGCAACTGACATAGACTGCATGGTGTGACACCCGTTTTTGTCATTACTTGCTTGTAAATATGTTCAGGAGTCATATTCATTGCAGTTACAAGCCAAGGTTTACAATTTCATTCATAGGCTGTGCCAGTTTCATAAAAATCCGGTTCAAATCGTCCGTAACATCTTCCAGCACACACAGTTCGTCTTCTGTTTCCTCTGCCAGATAATAATTTACAAAGTCATTCATCGACAATTTATCAGCGAAATATCTCACGGCCTGTATGAAATAAGGACTGTGTGAACTTATTAAAATAGGGATTCCCGCTTTGGCAAGTTCTACCAGCACAGACGCGAATTTGATCTGCCATTCCGGATGCAGATGATTTTCCGGTTCATCCCATATCAGAATTTTACTTTCATCCAGCGCTTGCGTTTCCAGTAACATCTGCAAGACACCGAAAGCCTTTATTCCGGAAGCAACATTAACCGGTGCATAATTCTGTTCTCCCTTTTTCCAGTACATGTTTCGTTTTGCATTGTCAAAATAGAAATGTCCGCCAGTGATGTTATCAGTAAGTGTCTGTGCCTTTTGTATAAAAGGAGAGTAGACGTTATCAGGCAGCGAGAAACGGAAAGCATCCAGTTTCTGTGCCATATCCTTTATGTGATAATTTATCAGCGGACGCAATACATCCTTTCCGATTCCAGCCACATTGAAATAATGATGCTCTCCCAACGTTTGTGCACTTGCCAGGATATCTATCAGATGAATATACAGTGGCGATTCTACCAGCGTAGCGTCTTTGACAAAAGTTTCCGTTTTACATTTAAATTCCGTTACCTTATTCTCTTTTATCTGTATGGTTATATCTTTACCTTGTCCTTCAGAAAAACAAATTTCAGACATTTCAGTATTGTATGTACAGATAGAATTAAGAAATTCGGCTCCTATGATACTTTGGAAAGCCCGTTCCAGCATTTTTTCGGAGTTGCTGCTTTCGGTAGCCAATTGTACCAGTTGGTCTATGCTTCTTATAATTTTAGCCCTTTGCTGCGGTACAATGTTTATTTTTTCCAGTTTTCTCTTCAATTGACTGACCCATCGTTTGTCATTCGCAAAAGATTCGGCATCTTTCAGAAAAGCAGTAGAAGTAGATGGCAGAATCACTCCTTTGATTTTTTCTCCGGATTCTTTCTCGGCATGGGTTACATACGCATAAAGTAATGCACTATTCACCCTCATGATTCTGTCCTGCGATTGTGAGCTCAGTCTGTCAGCATTACTGAGTGACTTAATGACCGAAAACAATAGCTTTCCTACTGTACTCTTTCCCGAATCATTGTTTCCGGCAATGACGGTCAAACCATTTAGAACAATGTCAGCTTTCTTTATTTTGTTGATATGGGTAATATTCAGTCGCATCTGCTTTCTTTAATGTAAAAATGAAATAACTTTTGCACTTGTTTACAGCTTGTTTATTTCCTCCTCTGCCAGTCCCGTAGCTGCTGCAATCTGTTCGTTGCTCATGCCCAGCGACTTCAGGTTACGTGCAATAGCGGTTTGTGTTTCTGCACGACCTTCTGCACGGCCTTCTGCACGACCTTCTGCACGACCTTCTGCACGACCTTCCGCACGACCTTCCGCACGACCTTCCGCACGTTCCGTTTCTATATTGTCCCGTAAAATCACGATATTATCCAAGTGTTTGTAATACGCGTTCAGCTCCTCCCGGCTCATGCGATCCAGCTTCAGTCGTTCCTTCACCGCATCCAGTCCCGGCGCCGTAGCATTCTCCGGCACATTTCCCGTATTCAGGTAATAAATCCATTCTTCCAGCGGCGTCTTTGCCACCCGGTTAAAATCATTTACTTTCAGTATATAATATTCCGGATAAAGCTGGCTCACTTTGTCCACTTTGAATGTCTGTTTCTGAAACGGACTCAGTTCCAGCACATCCCCTTCATGAATTCCCACGAACTCCGTCTTTCCGTGATATACAAAATCCTTGCCGTGTCCCAGAGAGAAATACACGATGTTGATGCTGTACACCTTACGTACCTTGTCGTATCCCTGTCCGCGGTTGATGTACTCTGTTACCAGCTTCGAAGCGCCAAACAGCATCCGCTGGAAATACGCATACTCATTATTGTTCTGAATCTCGATGAGCACCAGTTCTCCCTTCGAGTTTTCTGCCAGCATATCCACACGGTTATACTTGTCGAATTCATCCTCCTGGTTGCTTTCACTCTCCAGCAGCTTCTGGATGGTCACCTTTTCCTCCAGCAGTGTGGTAAGCAGTCCCTCCAGCACCGCATAATTAGCCTTGTTGCGCAACAGGCGCTTCATAGCCCAGTCAAAACGAATATAGCTTTCCATACTGAATGCATTTTAGTAGTTGATACTTACAAAGTAAGCAAATAAAAACCGTACCACCAAGCCAATACAAAAAAATCGCCACGCTACCCTCTGTATAGAGTACCGTGGCGATTCCCGTATAAAATGCTATGTTAAGGCAGTCCGGTTATTTTCCCGCTGCAAGCTATTATATTGTTATTGTTTTTCTTCTCTGTCACTATTGAGAGTGTTTTTAGTTTCTGGTATATAGAATTCAAAAGATTCAGCTTTGTTTTGAGTGATATATTCATATGTACCTGTTTGGGATTGTGTCACCACCTTATTAAAGTCAGATCGGAAAGCTTCTATTTGAGATATGAAATTATGCAGTTTCCATATACAAATTATTCCAAATATGATTATATATATAAAAGTAATTAGAAAAGGAGAAAATGCCAATATGAGTGAGAAATAAAAAAGATTTTTGGAATCAACGATTTCTAATCCACAAGATGCGGCGGTGTACCCCATGAATATAATTCCGGCAAAAATTATCAATTGTTGCATATATTTTTGTTCGTACAGTTGTTTTTTTTCTTGAAATGCGGTTATTGTTTCAAGCAGGATATAATATGCAATATAAAGAATTTGACAAATAACCAATATTCCCAGAAAAAGCTGCCAAGCTTTATAGAGAGGGTCTTTAAAATTTAATTCGGCTAGTAATACGAGTAATATGAGACTGTATAATCCACTCATCAGACAATATCTCGGTAAGTATCTCGGATACCATGATATTAATTTGTTGAAAGATTTGTAGTTGCTTTTTAATTCATCATGATATTTTTTGATAACAGGATTTTCAATAAAAACAGAAAACTTGTTATTGACCATTTCTTGTATGGCAATAAATAAGGCATTCGTTTCCTCTTGAAACTGTTCCTTCCATTTTTCGATAAGCGTATCAATCAACATTTTTGCTTTATCTTCCGATTGATATCTGAATACGACAAAAACAAAGTTGAATGTAACAGCCAACTGAATGAGCGAAGCATAATTAACCGGGTTTTCCATTGATCGATAAATCTGTTAGAGTCCGATATTAGGTAAGGTTTGCATCTGTTGCTCAAAAATGGGACTTATTATGTTATAAAAGTCACTGTTGTTGAAATTGCATTCCACAAAAGGAGCATTTATGTTGGGTCTTAACACATACATGTCTTCATCTCCTAGGCAGAACGTGATACCGTTTTTTATTCCATTATCATTTCTTGCAAATTGTGCTCCTTGCGGAGTTTGTTTAATACTTATCAGAGTTTCCAGATTCGTCAGGTTGTAATGCAAAATGAATTGTTCAAACGTCCATTGGTCATTGTTATAGACAATCAGGTCTACTTTACCTCCTTTTCTCAGGAATTCGGATAACTTAAACATCAGTTCATTATCATTTGTTATGTCGGAAAGACGATTGAAAGCCCCTCGTATTTGGCTCTGTGCATGAGTGAAAATATTTATCAAGGCTTCCTTTCTGAAAGATTCTTTTGTGCTACAGAAGTATTGGTTGATTTTGTGGCTGGCCAGATATTGCAATGCTTTTTTCAGATGTTCATCTTTATTTTCATTCACGGAGATAAGCTCCTTTATTTCATTATGTTCTCCATTCTTTTCTATTTTGGCTATATAGTCAACTCTCGCATATAAGTCAGCCAGAGTATGAAATGAAAAATCAATATCTTCATTCAGGTAATTTACAGAGAGTAGGAGCAGGCTTTCCCCCTTAAGAACCTTTTTGGCTTCATCCAGTTTTTTTATGAATTTTTCCTTGATATGCGGCTGTTGTATTTCGCTCATAATAGGAGCTACTTGAGCTATGATTGTTTCATTATCATTTTCTTCATTGCTGAATGATATGAATGTACGGAATTTCCGTAACTTAAAGTCTGGAATATTGGGGAAATTTTTGTACCGCTCACTTTCATGGTTTATACGGAAAATCAATACATCTTCGCTTTTGATTTGAGTTTTTTCTTCTGCATTCAGTATCTTACCAAGTACCAAATCCCCTTGATGGATATCTTCTATCGCTAACGCATTTCCTATTACATTGAATATGTCATAACCAGACAAATTCTTCTCTTTATAAGATGATTGGATTTCTTCTGATATAGATATATTATCACTTTCATACGAACGTATGTCCACAGGTTTCAGCTCGACAGGGTTTCCGGCTGCGATAAGTTGGTTTTTTTTGTTCCCTGTTAGTATTGATAATTTATAATCCATATAAATTTTTAATTTTCGTGTAAAGATAGTCGTTTTATGGATAAATAAAACTATAAATTAATAGGAAAGTGTTATTTCCTGTTGTATATCTTGCTTTTCAGGAGTTACAGAATTTGAAGTTATGTCGATATTTAAGCCTTAAAAATCATTTATGCATTCTGATTTAGTGATAAAATTATTCTTATAATTAAAATACTGAAAAAACAAAATATAAATTGACTTTTCTTGCATATTTGAGGAAAAATATGTTCCTTTGCATTAGAAATTTATAGCCCTTGATACATTGAAAGGCTACGTTTGACCGTAGCTCACTCGGTAGATGTATGGGGGCTATTTTTATATCCTTTTGATTTAGTGAAATCCCGGATGTTATTACTGGGTTTAAAACTCCAGTGCATATACGGATATTCCCATTTATCGGACGGAAGAATAGTTGCCGTACTTTCCCCAATATTAAATCCTGGTTTGATTTTTCTTATGCGGGAATTAATATGTTTATACAATTGTTCCTTTAGTTTGGTTCTTTTTCCTCTTCGGTTCGTTTCCGGATCTTTTATTTTATGTTTATCATTCAGTCTGAAACAGATAGCTCCTAGTATTAAATCCATCAATTGAAGCGGCAAATGTTTTTTAGAATCCACTTCTCTGATATCTCCCTTTGCTAATATGATATTACCTTTGTTAAATACATCATCAGTGTTCAGTTTGTAAAGGAAACTTTCAAATATCCTTTTATCCTCCCCTTTGAGCGGAATGTCATCGATGAATAGCTTCAGTTTAACAGGCCTCTTGGTAGGATTAGAGTATTGAAGTCCGAAAGAATGTTTGATGAATTGATAATAGAGAAGTGAAAATTCATTTCGTTTCTGCTCCTTTGTTAATCCTGTAGGAATAAACTGATTGTTCCGGAAAAAAATTCTGATTTTGGCAAATCCGTTTTCCAACAAGTCAAAAACGAAATCCACTAGTCTGATATATTTGTCGAATGTGTATTGGTTTACCTTTTGCCATTTCACTTCTTCTCCAGAGAGTCCTACTTCTTCTACGATGCATTTCATCATCTGAAGCACTTTTTCCAAGTGTTCGGACTTTATCAATATACCTCCGTAAAAATTTGAATAGAATTCTCCTTCCTTATCACTTTCATCAAACCATATATAGTACATATAAGCTAGCTGTTAAATTAGTAATGTCCTTTTAAGTTATTTGCTAAATTACTATATATTCTGAATAAATATATAAGGGGCAGGAGATATTTTATTAATACCAGAAGCTTACTTCCCCGCTGCAAAATCCTTGATGCGCTGCTCCTCACTCAGGCGGCACACCAGCAGACGTCCGTCTTTCTCCGCTACGATGTAGCCCTCCAGACCTTCCAGCACCACCTGTCTGTGCTCCGCCGCATGCACCACACAGTTCCGGCAGTTGTACATATCCACTCGGCCGCCTACCTTGGCATTGCCCGCTTCATCCTGCGGCAGCAAGGTGCGCAGCGAGCTCCAGCTACCCAGGTCACTCCATCCGAACTCCGCCGGCAGCACAAAGATATCCTCCGCCTTCTCCATCACCGCATAGTCGATGGAAATCTTCTCGCAAGTAGGGAAGAGTCGCTTCAGCTCCTCCGCCTCTTTGTCCGTAAACAAGGCAGGCTCCAGCTCGTCCATCACTCCGGCAATCTGCGGCGCATACCTGCGTATGGCATTCGTAATCGTGTCCGCGTTCCACACAAATATCCCCGCGTTCCAGAAATAATTCCCCGCAGCCAGATACCCCTTCGCCGTTTCCACGTCCGGTTTCTCCTTAAACGCTTCCACCTTGCAGATACCCTTTGCGTCCGCTTCACCCTGAGCAGCTATGTACCCGTAGCCCGTTTCCGGTCGGGTAGGCTTCATCCCCAAGGTCACGATAGCCTGAGAGTCCGCTGTCTTCTCCAGTGCTACGGCAATGCAGCGTGCAAACTCCGCCGTATCAATCACCAGCGCATCCGAAGGCGTCACCACGATGTTCGCCTGCGGAAACTCCTTTCGGATCTTCCAGCACGCATACGCGATACACGGCGCCGTATTTCTTGCTTCCGGTTCCGCCAGAATATGCTGAGCCGGAATCTGCGGAAGCTGTTCCTTTACTATGTCGACATACCTTTCCGATGTCACCACCCAGAAATTCTCTTTCGGGCAGATACCCTTGAAACGCTCCACCGTGAGCTGAATCAACGATTTTCCTACCCCCATTACGTCGATAAACTGTTTGGGATATTCGGATGTGCTCATGGGCCAGAAACGGCTTCCTATGCCGCCTGCCATAATAACTATATGATTTTGCATGCTGGTTTTAATAGATTTAGAATTTTTTACTTCCTGCGGAAAACTTAATATTTATGTCGTTTATATTGTATTTTAAGAGCTGAAAATATAATTATCCTATAACTCGTTCAAAGAAAAAACGTATTGGAAATAAAAATGCAGCTTGTAAATATCGTTTGCGAGTGTGTTTTTCTTTATACATTCTATAAATAAATCGTAGGTTCAGTTTATCTGCCCATGCTGGATAATATTCTATTTCATTTTTTGATGTTTGATGAATAAATCCACCACAAGTAAATCCAATGCCTTGAAAGCCTTTCGATTTTACTTTAAGTAAAAATTTTTCCTGCATTAATACTCCCATACCAACGATAAGAAAATCAGGATTTATTTCTGTAATATATGCAGCTTCTGTATCCATTTCATCTTCAGAAGAAAAATATCCATTTCTATATCCTGAGAATTGTAGATAGGGATATCTTTCTTTGAATATAGATATAGCTTTTTCAACTTGTTCTTGTTTGGATGCAACTATATAAATAGTTTTTTTATTGTCTTCTGCATACTTCAGTAATTCTGGAGCAAGTGAAGTCATATCAAAACTTCGTCTTGTTACTGTTTTTCCATATAGGACTTTTATAGCAGCTACAAGGATTGAACCATCAGCAAATATACCATCAAATTGTTCAAATAATATCTTGTTGTCTAAAGCAGTCAAATAAGATACCGGATTTAGAAATGTATATATTTGCCCTTTTTGATTAAAGAGTTGATTGATAGATTTGCTTTCTGTAGAAATAATATTTTTAATTAAAGTGGAGAACATGTTTATATCTTTATTGGTTTGCAATAGAATCATAACACTCAAATTGTTTCTTTTTTGTGTTATTTTGTTCCCATAGAGCTGTAGATTCTAATATCTTGTGTCTGAAAATTTCATCTTCTACTCCTTTTTTTATTAATGCGGCTAAAGCTTGCTCGTCTTGATGTATTGTTGTTGAAAAATCTTTTTCTAGTGAACTGCTTTGGAAAATACATTCTTCCCAAAATGTTTTTTTGTCGAACATTTCTTCAGGTATGGCTTTTTGAGTTCCCAAAAAAGGTAAACGTAATGATGAGGCTTCTGCTAATACAATGGGGAAGCCTTCATAAATGCTGGATAATACAAAAAGATGAGCATGCTTCATGTACTTATATGGATTTATATTGAAGGGAAGGAAAGTTGTATATTGTTCTATTTGTAGTTTTTGAGCTAACTGTTTGAGCTCTTCTGTATATTCTCCATGTCCCATTAAAACTAATCCTACATTTTCACTAGTATTTTTAATGTATAATGCAAATGCTTTTAATAGTTTCCATTGCGCTTTTTGGTCGGAAAAACGACCAATATTCATAATATATTTTCTTTCAGGTAGAAATGTGAAGTTTTCAATTGTTTCTTGCGCTTTGATTTGTATATTTTCTCTGTCAACATAGTTGTTGATTATGCAGATATTATCAATTTTTACTCCAAATGATGTAATCAAATCATCTTTTACCTGTTTAGAAACAGCGATAACGTTTGGACATTTATTATACATCCATTTTATAATGTTATATACTATGTTTTTAATTTTAGGAGATTTGATTTTTGTATATTGAATAGATAATACGTTATGTACAGATACAATTTTAATTGCAGTAGAAGGAGCTAAAATAGTTAATAAATTACTTTTTTCTAAAAATGAGAATATAACATCTGGTTTTACTTGTTGAATGAGCTTTTTTAGCTTGAAGTATAAGCTTAATTGTTGTATGCCTTTTCTTATAAGATTATCTTCATCACCACTGGAACCGTAAATTATATTTTTAATATCTTTAGTCCATTTACTTTGTCCTGGAAAACCTGATAATACAAATATATAAGGATGATATCCTTTCTCTTTTAAATGATGATAATAATCAATCAGAATTCGTTCAGCTCCTCCTGTTGCAATATGGTCTATTACAAGTATATATTTCATTTTCTTTTAAAATATCTAATATAATCAACAATGGTTGAAGTTCCGTCAATTTTGTCAGTTATATTCCCTGCCCATGGTAATATTGCACATCCGATTATTAATTGTGCTTTATCAAAGCAATATGAATTTTTTTCAGTTCTTATTAGTTTTCCATCGAAATAGAATTTAATTTCTTTATCATTCCATTCTAATCCATATATATGGAACTTTTTAGATAGATTCGAAGATATAGGATGACATCGTGAATGTTGTTTTCTATATCTATTTTGTTTTGTGCCCCAATCATGTATATTGGTATATAATAAATTAGGGTAATGTACTTCAGCAATATCTATTTCAAATAAATGTCCTTGTTCATTTTTATTTGAATAAAGCCACAATGCATTATTTATTCCTGAACTTTGGGCAATTTTTACGCGGCATTCAAAATATCCATAATCAAATTCATTTCTACTTGTTAAACTTGCACTAGTCCATTCTTGCCCTCCTTTATTTTCTTTTTTATTGTAGATATATAGTTTTCCTGATTTTATTACGGCATTTTCTTCCCATCTGCTACTTAATGTGTGTGGAGTAGGTGAGTTTTGTGGAATCCAAAGCGATTTTATATCTGTGGATTTAAATTCGTCTTGCCATATTAATTGCCATTTGAACTTAGATGATATTTCTTGTCGATCAATATGAGGTGTGATACCCCATATTGATGAACTAAAAAAGAATGATAAGATATTTAAAATAACCAATTTGCAGAACACGTTCATTGTTTGAATAATGATTTTAAGAATCCTATTTGTGCGTCTTGTTTTTCTTTTAATCCAGTTATGCTAACGACTTTTTCTTTAATTTCAGGAATTCCAGCATTTTCAAATAATGCGATTCGTGGGCTATCTGAATAAAGTCTTGCTTTGTTGCCGAAAGCTAATGTGGGAATACATGCATGGACTCTATCTGAGTGCACTTCAGAAACATTTGAATATAGAAATAAGTAATCTAAAGGTGTGTCAGAAACCATTGTACCTTGTTTAACTAGTTTACTAACTTTATAATATGGATATGGCTTATGGTTCGTATAAATAATATTTTTGAATTTTTTGGATAATTCAGCACAGATACGCTTATGTTTTGGTTCATCAAAATTTAATACTACATAAGGATCCATACTCGTTTTTACTTTAGGTAAATTCCACCTGTTAACAAAAAAAGCATTATCAATACCGTTATATGAGTTTTGGGAAAATTTTGCATAGTGTTTATAAGCGACACTATCTCTTGTCATAATTGCATATGGTTTTAATTCTTGTAAGTATTGTGATACAAAATTGATTTCATATTCAGTATAGAAATTACCACTAGCTCCTAAAAAAATAATTTTGCATCCCTCTTTGACTTTATTTTTTAGCAATTGACCGTAAATTGTAAAAAAAGGAACAGTTAGAACGCATCCCGGTACAATAAAGTAGTCTAATTGTGCTATATTTGCTACGCTAAAAACATTTTGTTGTTTTACCATTTTATATGATTTGTCATGCAGTTTTTTTGCGAATCGTTGCATTATACTGACCCATAACCAGTGGAAAAACGGAGATTCTTTTAGAATCATTCCCTTACCCATGGTGGCAGAAAAATTGGCACATTGACTTAATTTGACGATTTTGCCGTTTTCAGGTAAAGCCTCTTTTAAAGTTGCTTCTGCACCTAAATCGATAAATCCATTGCCTATATTATTAAAATAGGGATATTCAGTAAATGTCCTTAAAATATATGATGGCATATGAAGATGAT
>ENA-OURU01002207-OURU01002207.1-human-gut-metagenome-genome-assembly--contig:-NODE-2207-length-19979-cov-5.423409_pt1 | contig 19979 bp, 9 predicted proteins | sample MGYA00242137_ERZ509064 | MGnify/ENA primary metagenome ERZ509064 (study PRJEB26280, sample SAMEA2338777) | human gut metagenome | biome: human gut; feature: human-associated habitat; material: faeces...
CGGGCGCGCTCCTCGCCGGCGATTTTCGCGATCCGGGCGTCGGTACTGCGCATGAAGGCCGCGAACCGGCCGAGGTCGGCGCTTTCGGCGAAGACGTTGCGGGCGTTCCAAATACTTTTAAGTTCGAAAAAGTATTTCCGGTGCTCCTCCGACTCCTCCAGCCACGCCATGAGGAACTGCTCCTCCCGATCGCTGGTCTCCCCCGCAAAGTATTTATTGATGACTGCGTCCATTATAAGCGTATCTTCCATTTTGGTTTTGCTACTTACTATACAATCCTCAGGATGAATCTACCCAAAGGACTGCGAATTATTACAGAGGAAAATGAAAAACAGGAGCATCAGCAGTTCCGATTTCGACAATTTCGACCGCAGGGCCTTCAGCGCGAGGTAGATGTGGTTTTCGACCGTACTCTGCGCGATGCCGAGCCGCTCGCTGATTTCGCGGTGCGAGAATCCCTGCAGGTAGCTCAGCGTGAAGACCTCGCGGCACTTTTCGGGCAGGGCGGCCACCGCCGCGTCGATGCCGGCGCGCAGGTCCTGCGAGTAGATCTTTTCGATGATGGGATTGTTGTCGGGATCGTAGTAGGCGTATCCGATGCTCTCGATCCGCTCCTGATGGTAGGAGCGGTAGTTGCCCGCATGACGGTTTTTGTTCACGTAATTGACCGACTGGTTGTAGACCGAGCGCAGCAGGTAGCCGTAGAGCGACTGCCGGGGATCGAGTGTCTCGCGCCGAATCCAGACGTTTACGAAAACGTCCTGCACGATGTCCTGCGCCCAATTTCCCTTCAGGAAGAGACGGGCGTAAGCCATCAGCGGCGCGTAATAACGGCCGCACATCTCGTCGAAAGCCTCGCGGCTGCCGTCGCGGATCGCCGCCGTGAGCCGGGCGTTGTCTGTCGGAATGGATTCCATGTTTACAAAGATACACAAATCTTGCGTATTCGCCACCCCGCACCCGGTTTTTTCACCGTCCTGCACAAAACGACGGCGCCGGAACACATCGCTGTATTCCGGCGCCGAAGCAGTCAGAGAATGCAAGGCGTCAGTTCTTGACGACCGATATCTCGTCGATGTAATAACGGCTCTTCTTGGCGCCTACGCTGGTGAACATCAGCTTGTCGGTAGGCAGCAGCCCCTCGATCACGACGCTGTGCGATTTCCACGCCAGCTCGCTCCCGGCATCGCCGACCGCGATCGTGTCGCCGACCTTGACTTTCGTTCCGTCGCCGTGGACCACATACAGCTCCATCGACTCGAACTGGTCGCGGCACCAGCCCGCCTTGAAGACAACGGCCGGGGCGGTGGTCGAAGCCGCGGTCCAGACGTTTACGGCGGTCTTGAAGGTCACCGTGACATTCGCCGCCGCAGTGAGTCCGCTCATGGCGGGCGTCTGGATATAGCTCTGGTTCGCGTTGTCGCCGCCGAGACGGAAACTGCCGCAGAAGGCATTGTGAACTCCGTTGCCCGTAACCAGCGCACCGGTTTCCCAGCCGTCGTCCTTGAAGAACATCAACCGGTAGGGATCGCCGTAGGTGCCGCTGCCGGCATTCATGGCGCCGCCGCCTGCCGACCAGTCGGTGTAGGTGAACTCGGTCAGCATGGTCGAAAGCCCGGCCTCGCTGGTCACCTTCTTGGCCGATTTGACGCCGACGGCGGTCATGACGGCATCGCCGCCCATAAAGCGGTCGAAGTCTTCATAGAACACTTCGCCGGCAGGGGCCGTGCGGCGCGCTACGGTGCCCGTAATGTCGTTCGACCACGCCGAATCGGAATCTGCGGCGCCGGCCTTCACCCTGAGCCTGTAGCTTGCCGAGGGTGACAGGGCGGCCGAAGCCCACTCCGTGCCTACATAGTTGAAGGCGAAGCGCAGGGGGATGCTTCCGTATCCCGAAGCTTTCGACCAGTCATAGGTGAACCGGGCGCTGCGGGAGGGATCGCCCTCCTCTTCGATGGCCACCGTATATTGCGAGACGTCTCCTGCCTGCTCCCATTCGAGGATGATGCTCGACGTGGTTACGGCGGCTATCCTGACGTAAAGCGTCTTCGACTGCAGCGTCGCCGCATCGGAGTTGTCCGCGGCAAGCGCGGCGAGCGCCACGACCGAGAAGTCGTGCGAAGTGCCCGCCGTCAGCCCGGTCGCCGTGAAGGCGTTGTCCGTCACAGTCTGCGGCGTGCCGTTATCGACCGTCACGCTGTATCCCGTGGCGCCGGAAACGGCGTCCCATGTCAGCGCCACGGTCGAGAATCCGGGTTCGGCCTTCAGGTTGGCGGGTGCGTCGAGCTTGCCCTGCGAAGCTTCGGCGGTGGTTGCCGAAGCCTTGGCCGACCAGTCGGAGTCGGTGGCCGTGCGGCCGGCTACGGCCTTGACCTTGGCGTTGTATTTGGTTTCGGGCGTCAGCTTGTCGAGCGTGCAGGCCGTGCCGTCGATCTTTTCGACCAGCGCGGCTTTGCTTTCGTCGGTGCCGTCGGCCCAACAGGCGACCGTATAGGATGCCGCGCCGCTCACGGCGTCCCATTTGAGCGTCAGCTTGTCGGGCTGAACGGCTTCGGCGTCGAATTTCACGTTCGCCGGGGCCGCGAGCTGCTCAAGATGCGTTTCGCCCTCGCAGGTGACGACGATGTCGTCGAGCAGGAAGCGCGTCTTGTTGGCGCCGGCCTGCGCCGGATTCGAGGAGAAGGCGATGCGCGACGCCGGGGTGAGTCCTTCGAGCGTCACGGTGTAGGTTTCGAACCTGCCCACGGCGGACGAGATGTCGACCGTTTTCGACACGAAGGCGGTGCCTTTCTTGCTCACGACGTTGTTCGAGCCGAATTCCGCCCCTTCGACGGCTTCGACGACGATGTCGCTGCCGTAGACGTTTTCGCCTTCGGCATAGGCGCTGGCCGAGAAGCTGACCTTGACGGTCGTGTTCGCGGGCAGGGCCGTCAGCTGGGGCGTGTAGAGGATGCCGATGCCGCCGCTTCCGCCGCCGCACTTGATGTAGCCCGGACGGGTGGAGGTGTTGCCTGACGAACCCCAGCCCTTCATGCCGAGCGCTTCGACGTATTCGGCCGACGTGCCGCCCGTGTGGATGTGGAACTCGGTCGCCCAATTGCAGAGGGGACGGTCGCCGTCCGCCTGCGGATTCACGCCCTCGGCCTTCTCCCACGTCTTGCGGAAGTCGGTGCCCGAAACGGCGTTGTAACCGGCCGCCGAATTCACGATGTCGCCGCCGTGGATGAAGGCGGAGAAATCCTGCGCCAGCACGATGTCACCGGCCTTCGCGGGGTTGTTCGCAGCGGCTTTCGGGCCGGCTTGGGTCGTGGTTCCGGCCACGACGGGAGTCTGGATATTGGCGAAACTCAGGTTGGTGATCCGGGCGTAATAGGTCGTTTCGGGATCAAGCCCTGAGAAGGTGTAGCGCACGACGGGGTAGCCGGCCAGCGCGGTGAAGATGCCTTTGCCCGACGAGAGTTTGCCGTCGGCGAGCCAGCTGACGTAGAGGTCGGTGCAGGCTTCGTCGCGGAAAAGCTCGACGTTGTAGCTGCGCGCGGCGTCGGTCGCCTTGTCGTCGGTGTAGGACCACTCGAAGGTCAGCGTCGAACCGCTCGCCGCATGGAGTTTCAGCTGCGGATCGAGGTCGAGGATGCCCACCGAAGCCATCAGCATGGCCGGTTTGTCGTGCTCGGTGACGTACACCCAGTCCGAAGTGGCGGAGTAGGGGTAGTTGGCCCGCACGCGGCCGTAATAGATCCGGTCGGTCGGCAGGTCGGTGAATTCATGGTAGTCGATGTCGGCGGTGGTCATGCAGAGCGCTTCGCTGACGGGGTTCATGTCGCCGTCCACGAGCTGCACGGTGTACGATGTCGCGCCGCGGACGAAGTCCCAGCAGATCGTGAGCGACTTGTTGCCGTATTCGAGCAGTTTCACGTTTTTCGGGGTCTTCGACTTGTAGGCGTCCGAAATCTCCACGCCGTCGTCCTTGCAGGCCGTGAGCGAAACCGCGGCCGAGAACGAGAACAGGGCGAACAGAATGTATACGATGCTTTTTTTCATGGTTGTTGTCCGGTTTTAATATACGAGCTTGATGTCGTCCACATACCAGCGGCCCGCCTTCACCGTCGATCCGGAGAACCAGCTGTCGGCCGTGGAGATGAAGAGCGACGGATTGGCCAGCGATCCGGGGTTGGGGATGACGGCCGACACTTCGACCCACGTGTAGGCCGGGATGTCGAGCGAAACGTAGCTCTTGGTCGAAGCGACGATCTTGCTGAGCGTGCCTTTCGAAATCCAGAAGCCGTCGTTCTTCTCGCAGATGCCGACCATACCCTGATCGGGTGCGGCGGCCCAGATGCCGACCTTGAAGGTCAGCAGCATGTCGTAGCCCGCGGGAATGTTCAGCACCGGGGAGATGATGTTGCCGGGCTGTCCGTCGGCGTTGTCGCTCGCCGCTCCGAACTGCATGTAGCCGGGGCACATGTAGTTGAGGTAACCCGTCCAGCCCTCCATGCCGATGGCGCGGTAGAACGAGGGATTGCCGTTGCGTACGGTCGAGGTGATGCCGCCGATGCTGGCGTTGGTGCCCGCCGTGACGCTCACCGTCTCGTTGTCGAGGCTGAGGTTGGCGACGGTCTTGTCCGCCGAGGTCACGCCGGCTTTCTGGCCGATGCAGTCCCCGCCCCACGGGAATTTGTTGAAGTTCTGGACCAGCAGCGGCGTCTCTTCGCCCGCTTGGTCGAATCCGGCGCGGACGATGGTCGAAATCTCGCCGAAGTCCGTTTCGACGCCCGCGGCGTCGGTGACTTTCAGCGCGAAGGTCACGATGCCCTGTTTGGTCGCGGTGCCCGTGAGGGGTATCTCGATGAAGCCGTTGCCCGGCGAGGAGATCGAATAGCTGCCTGCGGCCGCCGTCAGCCCGTTGCCGCCCGTCTGGATCACCGAAACGGTGTATTTCTCCGTGCCGACGGCCTTGATGTAGGGGATGCGGAGGCTGGCTTCGGATTCGGCGTTCAGTTTCAGCAGGCCCGACACGCCGAACCGCTGTCCGTTGTCGAAGGGCTTCCATTCGAAGATGCCGTTCTCCTGTTTGATGGCGATGGCGACGTTCTCCTCGCCGCAGCCGTGCAGGTAGATGGTCGCCGTGCGTTCGTCCGAGACGTTCTGGTCGCAGGTGACCGTGATTTTCTGATAGGTGTCGGGACTCCCTTTTCCCGCCAGCTGGTCCACGTGCACCCAGCCGTAGGCGCCGGTCCACTCCCGGCTGTCGGGCACATCGCTGATATACCAGTCGCCCGTGGCGCGAATCGTAAACGTATTGCTCGATTCGACGTACGAGAAACTCATCTCGCGCAGGTTGCGTTTGAGGAACCCGCTGTCGTCGTCGCTGCATGCAGTCAGACCGCCGATCCCCGCCAGCGCGAGAATTATCGTCAGTTTGTGAAAAAATTTCATAATGATTGATCGTTAGTTTTGTTTTAAACCGATAAAAAAAATCAGAAACCGACTCCGGGTCCTGCCGGACGTCAATTTCCTACACGGTTTCTAACGATATCGAATGACTTGCACGACAAATATAGCGAATTTTCCGGACTTCCAAACAAAAACGGAAAAATTTTACGACCTTCCCGCGCAAAAGTAAAATATTGATAAATATAGGTATGAATATTTAAATTACAAAACGATAAAAAAAGGGTTTTCGTTTGGGTAGTTTTCTGCAGTCGCTTGTATCTAATGCAAACCGGACCCGAAAAGTCCGGCCGCCAACCGAACCGCCAGCAACTGAAACACGCAATATTAACTGAAAACAACCTAAAAAACTACCCACGCGATGCCTACCTAATCAATCACAATCGGCACTACACGGTTTTTATCGGACGACGGATGACTTGCAAGGTTCCGCAGACCGTATGAAAACGAACACGCTCAGGCCCGTCCCGCAGACGGCGCCGGGATTTCATTTTGCAACCGGCCGCAGGAAGTAACCATAATTAACCGAATTGAAACTATGAAGAATTTATTCCATAAAGGACTCTGTCTGGTCATGGCGCTCTGCTGCATAGCATTTAAGGGTTATGCGGGGGGGGGGAACGCTTCCCGACGCCCAAGGGCACGACCTGAAACTGTCCTATTCCCGAACGACGCTCAAAACCGTTGCCGACGCGATCACGCAGCAGGTGGGCATCGTATTCTCCTATGAAATCGCACTGGCCGATTATCCGATGGAGAACCTCTACGTTACGGAGCAGGGGGCCGCGCTCGACGCCATCCTCAAAACGGTATTCACGCCCCGCGGCATCGATTACCGCGTGGTGGACAAGGTCGTGGTGCTGACGCGCAGCGCGCATCCCGCACAAACCGTCAAGGCCGCTCCGGCCAAGGCGCAGGTGACGGGCGTGGTGCGGGACGCCGCAGGCAACCCGATGATCGGCGTGACGGTCACCGTCAAAGGCACGCTGGTCGGCGTCTCCACGGGCGTGGACGGCAGCTACACCATTCCGGCGGACAAGGACGCGATGCTGCTCTTCTCGTACATCGGCTACCGCAATCAGGAAGAGCTGGTGGGGCAGCGCACCCAGATCGACGTCACGATGCAGGAGGACCAGCTGATGATGGACGAAGTGGTCGTCGTGGGTTACGGTACGCTCAAGAAGCGCAACATCGTGGGTGCCGTCGAGAATCTGGCGGGCGACGCGGTGGAGAACCGTCCGAACGCCGACATCACCCGTTCGCTTCAGGGCCAGATTCCGGGTCTGAACATCGTGCAGACCGACGGTAAGGCCGCCCACGGAGGTCAGGTGACCATTCGCGGCGTGAACAACAGCTTCAAGGCCCGCGTCAACGACGGGCAGAAGGAGAACAAACTCGGACAGGGCGGCAGCGCGCTGGTGCTCATCGACGGCGCCGAGGGCGACATGAGCTCGGTGAACCCCGACGACATCGCCTCGATCTCGGTGCTCAAGGACGCTTCGTCGGCAGCCGTTTACGGCGCCCGCGGCGCATTCGGCGTAATCCTTATCACGACCAAGAATCCCGAAAAAGGCAAGGTGCGCGTGAATTACAACGGTTCGGTGTCGCTGCACCGCCGCACGGTGATCTGGGAGGACAACGTGGTGACAGACCCCGTGCAGTGGGTCGAGGCGTTCCGCGAATCGTATCTCAACTCGTCGCCGACGGCCACCGTCCCGTCGCTGTTCAACAATTACATGCCTTATTCGAACGCATGGTTCGAAGAGCTGAAACGCCGCCGCGCCGATCCGACGATGGACAACTACAGCATCGACGCCAACGGCAACTACAGCTATTACGGCGAGACGAACTGGCTCAAGGAGATTTACAAGTCGGTGAACTACTCGACCACGCACGCCGTCAGCATTCAGGGCGGCCGCGAGGGCGTGAGCTACTACGTTTCGGGACGCTATTACAATCAGGACGGCATCTACAAGGTGGGCGAGGAGACCTACAAGAAGTACAACCTGCGCGCCAAAGGCTCGATCCGCATCCGCCCGTGGCTGACGCTCGACAACAACACCAGTCTGATGAGCAGCAAGTACCATCAGCCGATGATGCACTACGGCCAGCAGATGATCTCGCGTCAGATCGACATGTTCGCCTTTCCGTTCGCGCTGCTGAAGAACCCCGACGGCACATGGACGCAGACCGCCGCCAAGAGCGGATACGCGGCCTTCGCCGAGGGCACTTCGTGGCAGGAGGACAACCGGCTGGAGGTGGCCAACACCACGACGTTCAACTTCGAATTCGTCCCTGAGGTGTTCAAAGTCTCGGCCGACGTGACCTACAAGGGCGCACGCTGGACGCGCGACCGCATGGAGAACCTCTACACCTACTATACGGGCGTGAACGTTTCGGGACAGGACAACAGCTACTCGTCGCTCGAAAACTGGAACTACATTTCGAACTACATCTCGACCAACATCGTCGGCACCCTCACCCCCAAACTGGGAGCGGACCACGACCTGAACATCGTGGCCGGATGGAACCTCGAAGATTACGACTACCGCGCGCAGAAGACCTACCGGCAGGGCAACCTCTATCCCTCGAAGCCCAGCTTCACGCTGATGGACGGCGAGTATTACTCGACCACGTCGGGCGGTTACACGTGGGGGCTGGTCGGCTTCTTCGGACGTATCAACTACGCCTACGCGGGCCGCTATCTGGTCGAGCTGAGCGCACGCTACGACGGTTCGTCGAAATTCCCGGCCAACTCGCAGTGGGGATTCTTCCCCTCGGCATCGGTGGGCTGGCGCCTCTCGGAGGAGCCGTGGCTCAAACCGCACGTGGAGGGATGGCTCGACAACTTCAAGATCCGCGCGAGCATCGGATCGCTCGGCAACGCCAACATCGACCCCTATCAGTACCTCGAAACGATGACGGCCACCAACAGCGCCTCGATCGCCAAGTCGTCGGTCATCATCAACGGTCAGAACGTGCCTTACACGTCGGTTCCCGACCTGATTCCCGACGACATCACGTGGGAGAAGGTGACCACCTACAACATCGGTCTGGACCTCGACCTGTTCAACAACCGGCTCTCGTTCACGGGCGACTACTACCGCCGCAACACCACCGACCTCTACACCGTCGGTCCCAACCTCCCGCAGGTGCTGGGCAGCGCGGCGCCCTACGGCAACTACGCCAGCCTGAAGACCAAGGGCTGGGAGGTCAGCCTCGGCTGGCGCGATTCGTTCAAGCTGGGCGGCAAACCCTTCAACTACAGCCTCCGGGCCATGCTCTGGGACAGCCGCAGCTGGATTACGGACTACTACAACGAGACCGGCGACCTGACCACCTACTACAAGGGCATGGAGATCGGCGAGATCTGGGGCTTCCGCACCGCGGGCATCTACGCCAGCAACGCCGAGGCGCTCAACGGCCCGGCCTACAACTTCTTCAAGAACGGCGAGATGTTCCGCGCCTACGCCGGTGACCTGCGGTTCGTCGACGTGGACGGCGACGGCATCATGACCAAAGGCAACCGCACGCTGTCGAACCACGGCGACATGGAGATCATCGGCAACCAGTCGCCCCGCTACCAGTACAGCATCAACATGTCGCTGAACTGGAACGGCATCGGCCTTTCGATGCTCTGGCAGGGCGTGGGCAAGCGCGACTGGTATCCGTGGACCGAATCGGGCTTCTTCTGGGGCAAGTGGAACCGCGCCTACAACTCGCTGATGAAGACGCAGACGGGTGACAGGGTAGTGAAGATCGACAAGAGCACCGACAACTGGCGCGTGACGAACATGGACAAGAATCCCTACTGGACGCGCATGGTGTCGCTCGCCGCCAACCGCAACGACGGTCCGCTGACGTGGGAGAACGACCACTACCTGCAGGACGCCTCGTACATCCGTCTGAAAAACATCACGGTCGATTACACCTTCCCCAAGCACATCTGCAAGAAACTGCGCATCGAAGGGCTGAAGATCTACGTGTCGGGCGAAAACCTCTTCACGCACTCGCCGATGTTCAAGTATACGGACATGTTCGACCCCGAAGTAATCACCAGCGGCGACTCCGACTTCGCAAGCACCCAGAAATCGGGACTCGGCGGCACGGGTAACGGCTACTCCTATCCGATGCTCAAGACCGTGACGCTGGGCGTAAACGTAACATTTTAACCGACTGCAACCATGAAAAAAATCCTATTATACACGCTGATGACCGTGGCGGCCGCAGGAATGACCGCCTGCGAGGACTTCCTGACGCGCGACACCTACGACCAGATCGGCAGCGACGAATTCTGGAAATCGGAGACCGATCTGGAGCTATACGCCAACGGATTCATCCAGAAGATGATCCCCGGCGACGGAACCATCACGCGCGGCGACATCGACGCCGACTACTGCGCCGTGGACATCGCCACCGACCTGCTGCGTCCCGACGGCAACGTCTCGCCCGACAATCAGGGCGGCTGGACCGAAAGCAGCTGGACCAACCTGCGCCGCGTAAACTACATGCTCGACAACATGCACCGCTGCCGGGGCCGCGTAAGCGACGAGGTCTACAACCATTACGAAGGCGTGGCCCGCTTCTGGCGCGCATGGTTCTACTACGACAAGGTGCGGACCTTCGGCGCCGTGCCTTGGTACGACTTCACGATCTCGGCCAGCGACAAGGAGGCTCTGACCAAACCCCGCGACAGCCGCGAATACGTCATGGACAAAGTGCTCGAAGACCTCACCTTCGCCAGCACCTACTGCCTTGCCGACGCCAAGTACACGAAAGGCTCGGCCCTGATCAACAAGTGGGTGGCGCTGGCCTTCAAGTCGCGCGTATGTCTCTACGAAGGCACCTTCCGCAAGTACCATTCGCGCGAGCCGTCGTCCGACAAGCCGTGGCAGAACGACGTCTACAACGCCGACAACAAGTTCCTGCGCGAAGCCGCCGCGGCAGCCAAGGAGATCATGGACAAAGGTCCCTTCTCGCTCGTGACGGGCGACGTGAAGACCGCCTACCGCTCGCTGTTCACCAGCGCCGGGCTGCTGACCCAAGAGGTGATCTTCGGCCGCGAATACAGCAAGGAGCTTTCGGCCTTCCACGAAACCAGCTGGTATTACTATTCGCCGACCTACGGCACCAAGATCGCCATGACCAAGAAGTTCATGAACACCTACCTCACGACCAAGGGCACGCCCTTCACCGACATCGACGGCTACAAGACCGTCGACTTCATCCACGAATTCGACGGCCGCGACGCCCGCATGGCGCAGACGGTCATCAGCCCCTCGTACCAGATGAAGATCAGCGGCCGCACGGTGCCCTATTCGCCCAACTGGAAGGTGACCCGCACGGGCTACCATCCGATCAAGTGGTCGATCGACGACGATGCCGACAACGTGCTTTCGAAGGCGGCCAGCTGGAACTCGCTGCCGATCATCCGTTACGCCGAGGTGCTGCTCAACTATGCCGAAGCCAAGGCCGAGCTGGGCGAAATGGACGCCGCCGTCTGGGATCAGACCATCGCGCCGCTGCGCAGCCGCGCCGGCGTGACGTCGGTCATCCCCGCCAAGGCCGATCCCTACATGGAGGCTTATTTCCTCAATACGGTGACCGACAAATGGATTCTCGAAGTGCGCCGCGAACGGGGCATCGAACTTTGTCTCGAAATGGGTCTCCGCTGGGACGACGACATGCGCTGGCACATGGGCGACCTGCTGACGAGCGACAACAACCCGTGGACGGGCATCTACATCGGCAGCACGAGCTATACCTACGACTACACGGGTCTCAGCACCGACGACAACGGCGATCCCGTGCCCGACTTCTACATCCGTCCGGGCGAGGACACCGAACATTCGATCGCCATTTCGAATACGGGCGCCAACCAGACCTTCTCGCTCAACGGCGAGGGCAACATCGTCTGGGAATACCGGCGCGTATGGAGCGAGAAGAAGTACCTGCGTCCGATTCCGCTGACGGCGATCACGCGCAACCCCAATCTCGAACAGAACGCGCTCTGGAAGTAAGAGGACAATAAAAACGACAAGATATGAAGACAAGAATCATGTTATTCTGCTGCATGGCGGCCGCGCTTCTGCTGGCGTGCAGCAACGACAAATCGGACGGCGAGGGCCGCGAACCCGGCGTCGAGACCGAGCTTAACGGCACGCAGCTCGGCGAGGGCACGACCCTCTACGGACTGGTGACCGACACGTCGGGCAACCCCGTGCAGGGCGTGGTGGTGTCGGACGGCTACAACTGCGTGGAGACCGACGCCAACGGCGTCTATCAGATGATCCGCTACAAGAAGGCGCGCTTCGTCTGGTACAGCACGCCGGCAGGGTACGAAATCAACACCTCGGCGGACAACTATCCGCTGTACTATGCCGAAATCGTCCACAAGAACATCGCCGACCGCCACGACTTCGTGCTCAAGCCGCTGGCGGCTCCCGAAACCGACTTCACGCTGCTCTGCATCGCCGACCCGCAGTGCGCCAGCACGGCCGACATCAGCCGTTACGTCAACGAGACCATTCCCGACATCGAGGCGACGGTCGAAACGTTCAAGGCCAAAGGGCGCGCCGTGTACGGCATCACGCTCGGCGACATCGTCTTCGACACGCCCGACTTGTGGAGCAACATGAAGGAGGCGATGGCCAACCGCAACCTGACGATCTTCCAGACCATCGGCAACCACGACCACCTGAAGACCGAGACTTCGGACGACAAGGCCGCCGCCAACTTCGAATCGCAGTTCGGACCGCGCAACTACTCGTTCAACCGCGGCAACGCCCACATCGTCTCGATGGACAACGTCTTCTACGTCGGCGGCAGCACCCCGTCGAGCAACTACAAGGGCGGCATCACCGACCAGCAGCTCGAATGGCTCCGTCAGGACCTGTCGCACGTGGCGAAGGACAAGCTGGTGATCTTCTGCGCCCACATGCCCTTCCGCGGCGGCACGAGCGAAACGGACGAAAGCCACATGAATCACGCCGGGGTGCTCGACCTGCTCTCGGAGTTCGCCGAAGCGCACATCATGATCGGGCACACGCACTACCAGCAGAAGTACATCCACACCCGCAACGGCAAGAAGATCTTCGAACACATCCACGGAGCGGCCTGCGGCGCGTGGTGGACCTCGACCCTCTGCGCCGACGGCACGCCGAACGGATACGGCGTGTATGAGATTTCGGGCAGCACCGTTCCCAACCAGTATTACAAAGCGACCAACAAGGCCGCCGACCACCAGATCCGCGCCTACTCGGCCAAGCAGGTGTTCGGCACCTCCGGCAGCACGACGTTCGGCTTCGCCGCCAACGCCTCGGCCATGAACGACGCGAAGTGCATCGTGGCCAACGTCTGGAATTCGGACACGGGCGGCGACTGGAAAGTGTCGCTCTGGCAGAACGGCGCGAAGGTGGGGGATATGACCCGCATTTCGACCTGCGACTACTGGGCCTACGCCTACCACGTGCTCTACTTCAGCAAGAGCGTAGGCAGCACGTGGGGCAAGAAGCTCGACCACTTCTATTACGGCAGGCTGACCTCCGGGACGCCCGAAACGGCCGATTTCGAGATCGTCGTCGAGGACGGCATGGGCAACACCTACCGCACGTCGAAACTTCAGACCGACTTCATCGGATTCTGATTCCGGCCTGCAAAAAGCGATGCCGCGCTCCTTTCGGGGCGCGGCATTTCTTTCATGCGGAAATCCGTCAGCGGAGTCCCAGCTTGTCCATCATCCTGAGGGGATAGTTCGTGATGCCGTAGACATCGCTGCGGATGCCCTGATACCACTGCATCTGCTCGTCGGTGTCGATCTGCCACAGGCTCAGCCGCACCTTGTTTTCGGGAAAGCTCTTGGCCCGCTTGGTGTCCAGCCCGAAATCTGCGAGCTTCATGTTGGCCCACGGAATGTCTCTGGCGATGAAGTCGCCCGGTTCGTAGGCCGCCGCTCCGTACGACACGGGCCACGCCGAGCGGACCGCGGGAATCACCTTGTCGCGTATGGCAAGACGGCCGACGATGAATCCCACGAAATTCTTGGCCCTCTTCTCGTGGACGATTTGCGCGGCGGCGATGCCGGTCCGGCTCGCTTCCGCATTGCCGCCCGCCTCGTCGCCGAGCGTCTTGACATCGATCCACAACTGCGTGCAGCCGCCTTCGAGCACCACGTCGATGAACTCCTCCAGCAGCGGCAGTTTCTCGCCGTTGGCCAGCGTGCCCTTGGCGCACAGCTCGGCATAGGTGGCGTCCTTGAAGCAGGTGTTGCCGAGGTAGTAATCGTCGTGGTAGACGACCACTTTGCCGTCTTTGGTCAGGTGGATGTCGCACTCCGAGGCGAAGAGCTTCATCTCGACGGCCTTTTTCAGCCCGGCGACGGAGTTCTGCGGAAATCCGGTCTCGGCATAACAGCCGCGGTGCGCCACGACCTTGTTGTCGACGGGTTCGGGTTCGGGATAGACCGCCGGTTCGCCCGTCTGCTCCCACCACCAGTCGGGCAGCGGTTCGTAATCGTCGTCGGAGCATGCCGCCAGCCAGACGCAGGCCGCACAGCACGCCATCAGCAGATATTTCAGTTTTTTCATCGTTCTTGTCGGTTTTGGACCGGGGAGCGCCCTTCGGCGGGCCGCACCCCGGTCGGTTGATTACTTCTTGACTTTGTAGTTTTTCACGCAGCGGATGCCAACGGCCGGGTTGCCGGCGTCGAGGTTGTCGTTGAACCAGTAGTTGCTCGTCGCCTTGACGTTGTTCAGACGCCACGTCTTCTTGGCCGAGGAGCCGATCAACGGCACCCACGAGTGGGCCGTGTCGCCGTACTGCCCGTAGCCGTTCTTGTTGAGCCGCCATCCGGTCGGATAGAGGTTGAAATCGAAGGCGTCGGCGCCCGCGGCACGGGCGGGAGTGCTGTTCCAGCCCTCCTGCGTGCGGAGCCACGGAGCCACGTTGTTGGCGTTGGTGGCGACGAGTTTGGCGATGGTCAGCATCTCCTCCCGGACGGGATAGGTCCCATCGCCGCGCGAAGCTTCGAGCGCCGCATAGGCCAGATCGTACCAGTCGCGGAAGTTGGCGATATGCCAGCCGTAGGGGCAGATGCCCTGAATCTGGGCCGAGAGCGCCGGATTTTCGGCGAAGAACCGCTCGTCGTCGGTCACGGCCTTCATCTCCGCGGACTTGAAGACGCGCGCCGTGATCTGCGTGCCAACGGCATCGACGAACGTCGAACCGACGTTGTAGGCCGAGGGCCATTCGATCGAGGTGATGCCGCGGCCCAAGCCGCCGGCGGGCGTGCCCAGCAGGATTTCATCGAGCGTATAGAGACGTCCGTGACGGTCCGTGACGGCCTGATCGCCCTTGACCGATCCGCCGCTCTCCTCTTCGTCGTAGGCGGGATTGCGCTCGATGTAGGGGTCTTGGGGATCGTAGCCGCCCGACGTCGCCGAGCCGGAATAGGCCGGCACCAGACGCGACCCCAGTTTCATCGCGCCGATCTCCGGACCGCCGTTCCAGTTCAGGTTGCGGGTCATCCATATCTTCACGCCGCCGTCCTTGGTCCGGAACGCCTTCGACGGGCAGGCGGCCGCCGCGTCGTCGGGCATGCAGTTGGCGATCGCTATACGCGACAGGGTGTAGGTCATCGCATTGAGGTCGATGGTCAGCGTACGCATGCCGTCGATGTCGATCGCAGGCCCCGCGGGAACCGCATCCGCCGCCGAATTGAGCGTGACGATCCGCCCGTCGGCCGCAAGCGCGTAAGCGGGGTAGTAATCGGCGCGCAGCACGGTGTTGATGCGGATTTCGGGTGCATTTCCAGCAGTGAAATAGGCGTCGAAGCGGTAGACGCCCGCCTCGGACTTGGTCATGCGCCGGGCGAGTTCGAACCGGTCGTAATCGAACAGCGACGCACCCCAGACATAGCAGTAGAGGTCTTTGGCCAGCTGCGTGACGGGAATCTTCGCCGTGGCGGCGCTCGTCTCCTCGCTGCCGACCGTGATATAGACGTTGGCCGTGCGCGGCTGCTCCTCGTCGTCCCACGGCGCGGCCGTGAAGCGGATCACGTTGCCGCCCAAATCCTCCCACGAAATCCAGTCGGCGTCCTCGTCTCTGGAGACCGCATAGACGTCGCCCATGTTGGTCGTGAAGCTGACATCGACCGGGACGATCTCGTCGGCGTTGAACTCGATCTGCTTCGGGTCCACCGTGACTTCGGCGTCGGGGTAGACGCCCGTCTGCACGACCCGGAGCGTCTCCTGCGTGCCGTCGGCTGCCGTCAGGGTAACGGTCGCCATGCGTTTGTAGGCCGTATTTTCGGTCGCGGTGATCCGGAATCCGCGGTGCGTGACGCCGTCGGCGTCGGTGACGCTGCACTCCGTCAGCGTGCACCACGTTTCGGTCTTGTCCGTCTCGGCGCTCCATGCCATCGACCTGCGTGCCTTGGGGTTGAGCGTGACGATGACGTTCTGTCCCTGATCCTCCTCGGCGTTCCGCCCGGCGTTGTCGAGGGTCACGACTTCGGGCGAGAAGGCGATGCGTGTGGCCTGCACGTTGTTGTCCATGTCGTCGGTGTCCGCCAGCGGATTGCAGGCGCATCCGAGGGCCGCGGCGACGAGCGCAATATAACAGTTGATTTTCATTGTCGTTCGTTTTTCGGGTTATGTATCAATACCAGCCCTCCGTCTGTTTGAGCTTGGAATTCTTGATGATGGACTCCTGCGTGATGGGCCACAGGAGAATGTTGGCGTTGCTTTCGCGCTTGTCGGCGACATCCTTGTTGTAGTCCCAGACCGCGTCCAGACGGATCAGCGTCCACCACGTGCGCCCTTCGCCGACCAGCTCTTTGAGGCTCTCCTCGACAATGGCCCGTTTTACGGCCGCATCGCTGGGGTCGGTATAGTGGGCGGCGTTGCCGTAGGCGCGCTTGGTGATTTCGCCCAGCGCCGTCAGCGCCCCGCCGTAGTCCTTCCGGTAGTATTTGATCTCGGCATCCATCAGGAAGGCCTCGGCATAGCGGTAGAGGATGAAGTCCGAGTCGAAAATGCGCGCGCCGCTTATCATCTGCCCGACGCCCTTTTCGGTCCACTCGATCGACTTGATCGTCGTGCCGTAGTCGGCCCTGTTGTAGGTCAGCTTCGTGCGCGTATCGCCCTCGACCGAGGTCAGCAGCGCCTTGTAGCGGTCGGTGTACCACCACCACTGGTTGCCGCCGGTGATGGGCACCGGGTTGTTCTGGTAGGCCGCTTCGACGTAGTTGCTGTTCCAGCCGAGGTAATAACCCGGTCCGTTGACGGCTTCGCCGTTGGCCTGATGGACGGCGAAGATCACCTCCTTGTTGAGCTTGTTGGCCGAGGAGAAGACCTGAGCGTAGTCGCTTTCAAGACGCGACGCCGAGAGGTTCAGCGCCTCGATGGCCTTCTCGGCCATGGTGAGGTACGACGAACCGCCGCCGGCGACGCGGTACATCCACAGCGCATAGTCGGCCTTGAGCATCTGCACCGCGGCGGGCGTGGCTACGGCCTTGTCCGAATTGTCGGTCACATACCGCTCGGCTTCGGTCAGGTCGCTTTCGATCCGGGCGAAGATCTCGGCCTTCGGCGCACGGGGCAGGTAGAGGTCGCCGGCCGTGGATTCGTACCCCGTAAGGGCCAGCGGAGCGTCGCCCCAGATGCGTGCGATCCAGAAATAGCACCATGCGCGGGAGAAATAGGCGTTGCCCAGACTGAAATTGCGGACCGATTCCGAAATTCCCATCTCCGGCACGTGCTTGAGAATCAGGTTGGCCTGATTGACGGTCTTATACATGACGCTCCAGTCGGCATAGGCGTTGCTCGAAGACATGGTGCTGGTGCGCACCTGCGTCTGGTCCACGCCCGACAGCGTTTTGTTCGTGCCCGCGCCCCAGAGACCGTTGCGAAATTCACCCCAGCAGAGGTAGATGTCGTGTACGCTCTTGAGCGCATCGCGCATGTAGAGGTAGATGCCGTAGGTCGCCGTCTCGGCGTCGCTTTCGTCGATCCACATGTTGCTGGCCGAGAGCTTGTTGTCCTGCATGATATCGAGGTCGCCGTGGCAGCCGCTCATCGTGCACGCCGCAGCCAGCAGGGCAGTCAGTATCTTTTTGCATTTCATGGTTTGGTAGTTTTAAGGGGTTAGAACGTGAATTTGGCGCTGAACAGGATCTTGCGCGCGGGCGGATAGGGGCTGAAACCCGTGGCATAGGTCGAAGCCGAATTGTAGAGTCCCCCGGTGGTCGCCGCTTCGGGCGATACGCCGTGCACGGCCGTCCAGTAGTAGAGCGTGTTGCCCGAAACGGTCAGGGTCACGTCCTTCATGCCCAGCCGGCTCGTCCAGCGCACGGGAAGCTTGTACGAAAGCGAGATGTCGCGGATGCAGAGGTAGTCGCCCTTCTCGACGAAGACGTCCGACATGCGCGAGAAGTTGCGGTTGCCCCAGTCGGGGTCGTTAGCCGTGAAACGGGCGTACTTGGTCTTGTCGCCCGGCTGCGACCAGCACTGCTTCACGTCGTTCACCAAGTTCCAGTTGCAGTTGCCCATCGTCGCCATGAAGTAGCGCATCTGCATCTCGTTCTGGATCGAGTGGCCCAGCGCATAGTCCATGTAGATATTCAGCGACCAGTTCCGGTACCGGAAGGTATTGCCGATGCCGCCGGTCGAGTGGGGCGTGGCGTAGCCGAGCAGGAACTGGTCCTCCTCGTTGATGATGTCCCGGCCGTCGCGCTGCGTCGAACCCGCGCGGTTGACCCATTCGTAGTCGCCGATATCCTTGCGTCCGGCGATCTGCCTGCGGTCCGAGCGGCGGTATCCGCGCGACGAAGCGTCGTACATCGCCGCATCGGCGTCGGCCTGCGTCTCGATGATGTGATCGACCTTGTAACCGTAGATGCGGCCCATGCGCTCGCCCTCGGCGATGCCCCCGAACTGGCTGCCGTCGCCGATGGTGATGCCGTCCATGCGGTTGCGCACGTTGCCGTTGTCGGGCAGCTTCAGCACCTTGTTCATGTTGAAGTTATAGGTGAAGTCGGTGGTCCACGTAAAGTCGCCGCGGCTGATGTTGACCGACGAAATCGCCAGATCGACGCCGTAGAAGCGGACCTTGCCCACGTTGGAGACCACCGAGCCGTAACCGGTGGTGTTGGGCAGCGTCACGTCGAACAGCAGGTTGCGCGTCACCTTGTCGTAATAGTCGAAACTCACGCGCACCCGGTCGTCGGCCAGTCCCATGTCCAGACCGGCATTGACCTGCGTCGTGGATTCCCATGTCAGGTTGCTGTTCGGCATTTCGCCGGTCGTGGTGGTGGACATGCCGTTGTACTGGTACGCCGAGTTGTAACTGCCGTAGGTGTCGTAAAGCCCGATGCCGTTGTTGCCCGTCAGACCGTAGCTGGCCCTCAGTTTGAGCGAGCTGACCACCTTGTTCCGCGGCCAGAACGCCTCCTCGTCCACGATCCAGCCGGCCGAAGCCGCCGGGAAGTAACCCCAGCGGTTGCCCGCGGCGAATTTCGACGAGCCGTCGGCGCGCATGGTGAACGACAGCAGGTATTTCTCGCGGAAGTTGTAGTTGACACGTCCGAAGTAGGAGATCAGCACCTCGTCGGTCCGCGTGCTGGTCGGGTAGTTGGTGATGTTGGAGGTCCCGACGTTCAGCGTCGGAATCTTGTCCGATGCCGCCCCCTGCACGCGCGCGTCGATGCTGTTGTTCTTGTCCTTCATGTAGTCGTAACCGGCCACCACGTCGATGTTGTGGTCTTCGGCGAAGGTTTTCTTCCAGTTCAGGTAGGTCTGGAAGTCCATGCGGTTGGTCTCCGTGAAGGCCTCTTTCGTGGGCCGGATGTTGGTGCCCGTCGTGGGGTTGTTCTTCACGAAGAAGTGGCTGCGCGAATGGCGGTTGTGGTTCGAGAACTGGGCCACGGCGCGCAGGCCGTCCACGATCGCCCATTCGAGGTTGATGTTCACGCTCGACCGCTTGGTCGTCTCGCCCGTATCGCTGTAGTAATAGTTGTAGTAGGCGGCGGGCAGCGTGGTGTTGTTCGGACCCATGGCGGGCGTTCCGGCCAAATCCTCCCCGGCTTCGGCGTCGTACCAGTCGCGGTGGGTGGCGGGCACCGAAAGGCCGCGGATCACCGAATTGCGCTTGTTGAGCGCGCCTCCGTCGAGCATCTGCCGCTCGATCTGCGAATAGTCGAAGGTCGTGGTCGCCGTCAGGCGTCTGGTCACCTTGAACGAGGTGTTGCCGTGGAAGGTGAAGCGGGAGAATCCCGTAGCCATGCCGATGCCGCCGTCGTCCGTATAACCCGCCGACGCGGCATACCGGATGTTCTCGCCGCCGCCGTTCACGCCGATGTAGTAGTTCTGCCAGAAGGCGTCGTCGAACCACTGGCTCTGCTGGTCGTTGTCTTGGAAAACGATGATCTTGCCGGGGTTCACCGGGTCTTCGATCCATTTGTAGCCTTTCGGCAGCGATTCGCCCGGATTGAGGTAGCGCGTCGTCCAGCGCGAAGCGGCGCTGTTGCCGGC